>Ga0208797_1000001_pt1 | contig 106246 bp, 153 predicted proteins | sample ColrivemetaGS555_FD_187608 | JGI IMG/M metagenome (GOLD analysis project Ga0208797, IMG submission 187608) | Estuarine microbial communities from the Columbia River estuary - Ebb tide non-ETM metaG S.555 (SPAdes) (version 2) | ecosystem: Environmental > Aquatic > Marine > Intertidal zone >...
CTAGGATGATATCTCCAACCACATCAAGTGTATAGGAGCCTGGAGCAGTGATCGTATATCCAGCACCATTCGCAAGAGTATGTTTTACTTGATCTGCGCCACCACCATTCTTAAAGATGATGTCGTTACCGTCTGCGTCCAGAGTAATATCTCCGGATACATCTAGATTAAGATTTCCAGCAACGTCTAGTTCTAAACCACCCTGTTGATATAATTGTCTTGTTAAAGTATCATCACCTTCCATACCCATCTGAGTCTTGACAAAGACGGTACCTTGTCTACGGAAGAAGATGTCACTGTCACCGGCATCAAGGATTACGTCTGCGCCAGCGTCCAGTATGATATCATTAGATGCGTTAAGGTCAATATGTCCACCTGTCGCATTTACTACTAACGCACCCAGTGTGTCTATATTGTGATTGCCAGTTGTTGTTATTGATCTAATACCACCAACAGAATCAGTAAAGTTCCCTTCAGTATTAACAATGTAGGTTCCGGAATAGTCACCCTCAAAATTAACACTGGTCAGTTCGATATCCGCAACCGCATCAACAAGAAAGTCTCGACCAGCATCGATATCAATGTCCGTACCACTACTTTGATTAGTACTAATCTTTAGTCGTGTCTGAGTCTCCCCCGCTTGTCCGTTGGGATATAAGATCTCACCAGCAGATGCGTCAAATGTGGCTTCGATTTCATTAATTACTGTGACAAGATCGCTGTCTTGATAGGTATTCAGTTGTAATGGGTCGCCTACGTTATTAGATAATATATTGAACTTGTCAACAAATATCTTAAACGATTCTTGCATTCTTACTATTGGTTTTCGTGACATTATAGTTTCTCTAGTAGTTGGGAAAGCATACTTTTCATGTCTGAGATATCACTCTCTAGACCCTCTACCTTTGCCTTCAATTCCTGTTCTTCTTTTCTCTGCAATCTTCGTATACGTTTCCGTTCACGCGATTCCTGAATCTTATTACTATTTATATTATTAATCGCCCCAGTTTCTGGGTCACGGACTAAATCCGCGTGACCCTCCACTGGAATAAAGTTAGTCTGCAAGTGCGATACACCTCAAGTCTTTAATCAACGGTACGCTAGCTGAGTTAGTACTACCGAACACCATCTTCAACTGGAACTGATCGAATGGATCTATTGTTCCGGTAAGTCCACCAATTAAGAATCCATACTCACGGAAAGTGTTTCTGTTAGTATCCGCAGGCATATCATTCTGTGTTGGTACTGGAGTCCAGTGCAACCCTTTGATGTTTGTATCTTTAGATGCAGTTCTGTAGTATAGAACGAAACCAGTCTCTGGCGGTCGGTTAACACTCATCATTACTCGTAGACCAACAGCAGTTTCTGCAAGTTTGATTGGGATACAAACGTGTTTCGCAGCCGCAGTACCTTTGCCAGGGAATACTTCATCGACAAATAAGATTCTGTCAGAGTATTTCTCATTCAAGTATGTGTTAACGACACGTTGATCAGATGCATCAATGATGTTACTAGTCAACTTCAGATCCGTAGATTCCAAATCCAATACAGGACTTACACGTGGATCTGTTGTTGTGAAAATAACATTTGATGTCAACGAGTGTTGTTCGTTAGCAATCAGAGTAGTCTCCGATCCTTCTTCGAACTGGTTGTAGACGGCAAATGGTCTGGTCAACGTTGTATTATTCTTGTTAGGTAATACTTGGAAGTTGTTGTCCACTTCGAATCTACCTGTATCAGAATCACACAGAGTAGAGTTAGTAGTCATCTTAAACGATATTGTAGCGTTAGTCGTCTCTGGTTGAGTCAGATCAAAGTCTGGTCTGATTGTTTCGTATGGTAAGTGTTGTAACATTCTTACCTTACCACCACCAGTTCGACCAGATGCAGTAGCGTCCGAATCAGATGCGAATGATATGGAGTTAGCGTCTACCGAAGTAACAATACGGTTGTAACCAGTACCATCCATGATAGATGAACCTAAGATACCGTTGTATCGAGTATTCGCATCCAAACCAAAGATTCGAGTCTTATCACCTCTACGCATACCGTGTGAATCCCTAGGCCCTAACTTCATGGTGACGATATTACTACCTTCAGTGGTCATGATAGGATTAGATACCAAGGTCTGTGGTCTTAGGTTACGGTTGTGTAGGAATGCAGTACCAGAAGACTGGAAGTCAGCACGATACAACACATATGCAAGATCCTGTTTACCACGTGGTTCCCAAACGTCTGTGTTCTGAGACACGAATAACGAACCAAGAGTAGGTTGCTTCATGATACGTCTTTCGGTAGAACCTAACTGGAACTGTTCAACTTCAGAGATGTACATCTTGTACTTCATAGAAAGTGAACGAACGATGATCGCATAGTTTGAACCACCACCCTGTAGGAATACGGGTTCGTCAAAGATAAAGTCTGTACCGTTGGCAACCATACTACCGATAGATTCGGTCGGTACAGTACGAACTTGAGATGGGACAGCTTCTTTAAACGAGCCAGGCACTCTTCGTGTACGATCTGGATAACCATTAGGTGCTTGAGTGATCGCGACACTAACAGTGTGTTGTTCATCATTAGCGCCAGGTTTCTCAGCAAAGTACAAACGTAATCGAGTTATGTAGACACCATTTGGATCAAGAACTTCGAACGACTGTGCAGTCGGATCTTCGTCCTTATTATGTTTCATGGCATTCTTTTGATACTGTACTTGTCCGGCAGCATTTGCAACAACTGGATCGTCCGGATCATACACCTTACCATCAATGGTAAATGTAGTACTTGGGTTAGTAGTACCAGTACCGGAACCAGCGTTGGCAGATCCTGCCGGTGCTTGTGAGTATTCTGTACCGGAGTTAGACGTAACCAATACTGTGGTATCACCCACAATTTCAGTGTTTGTTTCTACGTTACCATAGACCTGAGTCCGAGTAGTTTCGGTTGTTCCGTTAGTTTCGGTCTCAGTAGTAACAACTGTATCTGTGGAGACAGTCGATTCACTATGAACACCAGTAGTAGTAGTTGTGGTTTGACCACCAACAATCTCTAACACTCGTGTGTTAGTAATAGTATAGTCACCAGTCAAGTTCTCGATAACACCAGCAGATGTGTAGAACTGAGCACAATATGAAAGTGCGTGACCCACGTCTGGTTTACTGATATCGAATAACGAGAATACCGCAGAACCACTCTTGAATCGCATTGGTGGATTGACCAAGTTTGGAATCTCAAATTCACCTTCAATGATACCATTGGAGTTAGAGATCAAATCACCAGAACCTTCGGAGTGACCTAAGCCAGGCGGAATGTCTATCTGAGTAACCATGTTGGTTCCGTCATCCGCAATAGTGTAATCGGGATCTGGATAAGTCGATGACTTGTAGAAAGTCTTCGGTTTACAGAAATCTTTCACATCTGTGTTATTGAAGAATGGGAAGTAACGTGTGTTCGGACGTAAGTTAGTCGCTTTGAACGATACCTTACGTGATCGCATAAACGGTACGTGAATGATTTGTAATTCACGATTATCGACAACTTCAGTAAGAACACTTTCACTAGCGATACGGTTCACAGTAGATGAAGTATCGGTGGTGGTAGTAAATTCTTGAGTAGTCTCAGTCTCAGTTTCGGTAGTTACCGTATTAGTTCTTTCGTAACTAGTATTGGTAACTGTCTCAACTGTACTGACATCACGGTGTGAAGTTGTTATGGTATCGGTGTTGGTCTGATACACATTGACAGTAGTTGTAGTACCTACGCCACCAAGACCAAATGTTACAGTGTGTACACCATTGAGACTGCTTGTAGATGCACCTTGACCAGTACCATTGTTGATGTAGAAGTATAGGTGACATGAACCAGTCTTCTTACCGACAAGTTTTACCTTCATGCCACTGCTGATGGAAGTAGTGGTGTTAGTGATTAGTGTCCAAGCACCACCACCGGAATTCTGTTTGTATAGGTCTGCGATATCTCTGTGAGCACCACATCGGAAGACTCTACCCCAAGCACGGGTAGCAGTAATTACGATTTCGTCCTTGACCTTTGCCTCAATCGCAGATGCTCCATTCGACCAAGTAGACCCGCTCGGAGGTTCATTCTTATTAATCGTCTGACCAGTATATGCAGCTTCAGATGTTGTAGTAGCGACTACAAAGTCACCAGCAACTTGGTTATGATCGCGTGAAAGAACTTCGACACCACTACCGATAACTTCACTAGTAGAAGTCGAACCAGTCTCAACCCAATCACCATGATCTACAGTGACATCTTCACCTGTTTGACGGGTAGACTCACCTGTCACCGCTACGGACTGTGAACTTGATACTAACGGAGAGGTTTGCATTCCAACACGCAAGTCGTTTACGTTAGTACCACCCCATGCATATTCTTGTTCGTTCCAAAGAAGTGCTTGAGATGCGTCAAACTCTGTACCACCATCGACAACCATCGGTGCGTCTTGTTTGAACGACTTCCAAGTATCTTTAGATGGAGACAGTACTAAGTCACCATAAGTCTTTTCAACATGGAATGGGTTGACATTAATTGTCTGAGATGCCATGTTCTGTGCGAAGTATTGTACTTCAGTGTGATCCAGATAAAGGTTATCACCCTTCTGAACCATACGATTGGTACTACTATGATTGGAGTCGAATAACATCTCGACAGTATCACAAGTATAGCCAGGACGGATGACACCCTTTGTGGGATCATGTGACGCACGGTGTTCTATAGACTTAGTGTCCATGAACTTCTGGTTCTTGAAGTTATCAACAAAGAAACCAGTGTGGATACGTTCGTTACCATCGGAGTCAAACAATCTTTCGTTAGTCGCATTAAGTTCCAACAAAGAAAGAGTGGTTGCTTGTTCTAGACGGTCTACACGTTTGTCCAGTTTACCGATATCTTCCATCGTGTAACCACGTCTTGGAATGATAGTGGTTTTGAGATCCTTAGTGTGTAATGTGTTTGCACCAAGTTCGATCTTATAGAGATCAATACAATCTACCGGAGTAGATGGGAACTTAGGCATCATTGAAGATACACCCTGAATGTAACGCAACTCACCACTCTTAGACAATACTAATTTGTCCAGACGTGGCATGTAGTATTCTGCATCAGCGTTAACAAGATTATTACTTGAGGGCAGACCAAAGATTAGTGGACTAGAACCGAAGACACCGTTGGAGTCAACCGAAGGACGGAAATCTAAAACGTCTCGTAGACTGACCAATCGACCTTTTTCAGTTCTATGTACCGGAATGTTTGAGTAATCAACGGTACCGTCATATGAGTTTACACCAAAGAACTCACCATCACCAGTTTGGTGTTGGAAGTGTTTGAATGAAACGTGGATATTCTGTCCCGCAGAATCAAGGCCAGAACCACCGTAGAGTAGTTTACCTAAGTCATAGTGAGTGTCACGTTGACCGTAATCTATACGGAATAGGTTTAATAGGTTTTTACCGTTAGCACTATCTTCTCGTACACCATCGATACTATAGATGTCAGTCTTTCTCAAGTTAATGAACTGAGTACCTGAACTATCTGAAGATAAGTTAAATGTATCTGCGACAGGCGTCAGAGTTTTAACTCGTTGTTGAGCGTTAGAGATCTTCTCAAAGTACTGGATAGTGTAGACAGTGTTATTGGCTAGTTCACTAACAGTAGTAGAAGATGCACCAAAGTTGATTATAGCACCATCAACTCGTGCTTCGGTCGCAGATGAAACTATCCAGTTACCTACGTTGTCTAATGCATTACCACTAGAAGCAGTGACAGAAAAGTTACCACTACCATCGGATGTAATAACCTTACGCTTAGCAACAGTAAGAGAGATGTCACTGAAGATTTTAGGACGTGAGATAGGTGTGTCAAACAACAATGGACGTTTGTCGGATTGTTGTAATGCAGCACGCTCAGATCGGTTTGTACCTAAACCAGCAGTAAGAATTACGTTATAGTATAACCCACCATTAACACCGATCGAACGTATGTCACGGATACTCTTGGCTGCGTTAGAAATTCTTGTATTGAATACAAATAGATGTATACGATCATCACCTATTGGACTAGATGCACGTACACGTGTAGTACCAATTACGTTACCACCGGCATTCACTGCATCAAACAGTTGCAGTTCTTGAACATTCTCAAAGTCAGCCATACCTTGACTAGACGCTGCGTTTATGATAAAGTAGTTACCATAGTTGACAGTGATTGAATCGTTGTTTCTAGATAAAGTCTTTATTGGTTTCTCAACAATGATTGTGGACTCAGCGTCCTTGTTGATACGGTAACCCTGAACATATGCAGTTCCGGGCGTGACCTTCAACTTCATTGTAGTGAGATCGTTTGGTTCGAACGAAGAACGGAAGTAACGTTTAACATAGTCACCCGCAGTTTCGCGAGTACGTGTTGCCATCTCTTCTTTGATAGACTTGAAACCAGAACTAGCGGTTACTGCACTAACAATGTCACCACCTAAAACTTCGATTACCTGAATGAAGTTCTTAGCGACTGTGGTAGTACGACCATCAGCAAGTGTTAAAGTGATACGATAACGGTCAGCGCCAGGCGATGTTAAGTTTGGAGTCTCACCTTGGTTGTCGTATAGAGTCGTGTCATCATCGACAGTAACAATCTCTTGATCGATAAGGAATCCGAATCGACTAGATTGGTTAGTAGAGTACTTACCGAATATCAGACTTTGTGGTGGACAATATACAACACGTCCCTGAACAAAGAAGTGTCCTTCATCAACCGATATCTCTGACGCTAAACCGACAGCTGGGTTGTTAGAAGTATTGATCGACTGTACTTCGAATGTGAATCCACCTGTAGTACTCGTAATGGTACTACCTGAACCAACTCTAGTAGATGTTGCACCCGTGTTTGTATCTGACGTGTATTCTACATAGAGAGTATCGGGATCACCGTCTACCGCTGCAATGTACTGAATGACACGGAATTTAATTGTAGGGTTTAAATTGTTTACCGAAAACTCAACACCTTCCAAGACTGACGGATCAGAAGGAAATGGTGTTAATGGGTTTATCTTGATGAATTCAAGACCATTGTCTACCTTGAAAGATCCCGGCGTGATTGCAGAACCTTCTTCGAAAAGATTGCCTCCAATCTGAGAGATTTCAGACTGAATAATAGTCTGCATCTGTGTAAGTTCACGAGCCTGAAGCGCCTTACCACTATTGAACAACACACGATGATAGTTCTTAGTCTTATCGTAGTCGTCCTTATAAGTGGATGGAAAGCTTGATTTTGTGTAAATAGTCGGCATCTTTAAGTACTACCCTTAGAGTTGTATGATGATTTTAAGGTCTTCAATTTGTTCCGCAGATCGATCTACAGCGGCCCTATTATCTATGTAAAGAAGTTCGCCTGTCATCGGATCAAAACTTCCTTTTAATATCTTATTTATTGTACCAGTATTACCACTTGGATCTGTCACAGTAGTTCCGGAATCAAATGCAGTAAATCCTGTACCTTCATTCTGGTGAATGAACAGTCTAGCAGTAAGTGCTGAACCGTTAAGTGAATCTACTGTATCTATATATGCCTTCGCACCAGCTGCGTCCGTGATGTAGGTATCTTCAACAAACGTACCACTAGTGGAAGTCAGTTCTAACTTATCGACACCCAATCCAGTAGATTCTGTAAAGAATGCACCAGCACTGTCATAGTTAGCAATCAAAGGATTACGTAACAGACATACTTGACGGAAGGTGTTGGTACCTAAGATAAAGTCACCGTTCTCCGAACCATCAATCTTAGAGTTAAACATTACCGCAGATGAACGTAGATCGTCACGTGGATCCGCACCTAAACCATTAGGTGAACCAAGTATCGCAACACCAGCTGCATCGTCACCCACACCAGCAATCACAACATTGGCGCGAGTATAACCCGAACCACGGTATGAACCTGTTGCCCAACCCAATGGGTTATTACCAGAAAGGTTACCGGCAGAATCTTCTTTTATTTTTAAGTTTACAAGTGAGTTACCAGAGATCACTGGAGTCACTATCGCACCTGTACCATCACCAACAATAGTTGCTGTAGGAGTAGATGTATATGATGTACCACCGGCGGTTACTCGTAGACCGATAATCTGACCTTTAATTGCAGCAAGTTCTACCGCACGTTGTTCTACTTGTTCCGCAGTCGCATCAACAGATGCAGCCGTGTCTGAGTCAACAAACTGTACAGGCATATAGGCAGAAGAAAGGAACTTAGATGCATTCAATGCACCGATAGAGTACAGGAACTTCCAGACGTAATCGTCAGAAGTACGGAAAGGTGTACCAGTAGTATTACCTGTCGGTTGAATAGTAGAGTTCTGAACAACACCAGCCGCATCTTTACCTTGTTGTAAACAGATGTATACTTCTTGGTTACTGTTCATAACATAGAAAGGTTGTAGAGGATATCCTACATGGTTATCATCAAACGCAGAATACTGTGTACCAGAAGACCAGTTGTATCGAGGAATCGCGAATGTCTTATCCGTAATGTTCTTGATAGACTGCATGTTCAGTCGTGCGTCACGTTCGTCTCTTACACGATTCTGTGGGATAATAGCGGTATCACTATCGTTCCAACCTTCCGACCTAGCGATACCAGCGTAGTATCGAACAGAACCGGCGTCAAAGTCCGCAAACAATTCCTCTAGAAAGAGTTTTTTAATTTTATCAGTTACTATGGCAGCCATCTATATGTCCTATGAAATCGTTGCGGTTGAGCTTACTACATACCACTCTGTGGTGGACAAACTATAAACCAGATGTGCAGTCTGTCCTGAAGCTATTGTTAATGTGTCTCTGGATGCGGCGTTGTTACTGATAGTAACTGTCGCTGTACCAGAATTGATATTTATTAGATATTTAACTTCACCATCTACCGTACCGTCACCCATAGTTGCAGTGACCGCAGTACCCATGTTGAAGAATGTTATCGGTGCAGTCAATGCAACCGTTGCGGGGGTGGCAGTTATATTCTGAGTACCAAGTGCAAGTTTAGTTTCAATTGCAACCGCACCAGTACCCTTAGAATGAAGTTCTAAATTGATGTCTGCGTTACTACCTACCGATCGGATCTCCGGATGAAGAAGGTGCGAAGCATTACCAATACTGATATTGTTTATCGCATTATTATCGGGAGAAAATGTAATCAGTTCGTTACCAGCACTATCCTGAAGATTAGTTCCGATACGGAACGTTTCAATCAATGGATCGACCAGAGTCTTGTTAGTCAAAGTCTGAGGATGGTTATTGAACGTGAACTCATCGTGATTAGTCAATACAGGTAGAGTTACGTTTCGGTTAGCTGCAACATCAGATGCAACTAAATTGAAAGAATGGTTGCCACCAGCATCAGTTAGTGTTAAACTAGAGATAGTCGGACTAGTAAGTGTTTTGTTCGTTAGTGTCTGAGTCGCAGTACTAAGTACAAAGTCACCGTTCGCATCCGGAAGACTCAAGACACGGTCAGCAGTTGGGTTCACTACGGTCAGTTTAGTTTCAAACTGATCTAAACTTGTTCCTTCAAAGATGATACCATCATCCACGAAAGATACACCACCGGAGAGGGTGTCACTATCACCACCTAGAAACTTATATAGTTCTACGAAGTTGGCGTTGATCTTTAAACCGGCAGTACGTAGTGTATCACCCGTACCATCGTTAGCAACTGTTCCTCTGTTTAATACTTGTCTTGTCATTAGTCTCTTCTACCTAAAGATTGATACTTCTATTTATACGTTTTATAGCAGTTCGTCCAGAGTTATTTCTCCGTCCGAATCACCTGTTTGTCCTACAGCTGGATTGTTACCATCAGTCCTTAACACATTGCGCCAAGTGAATTGTTCTTGGTCAATAGTCTCCAGACTAGACAGACCCATAGCGGATCCACTGTCATCGGTATCTTCATCGAATGTTGGTGAGTTGGGTTCTAAGTACTCTAGTATGTTACTCTGTAACCCATGTACCTCACCGATAGTGATGTCACCAACGTCTTTAATATCGTTACCGCCAGGGTTCGGATAAGATGATGAACTTCCCATGTTTGTTCTGAATATCATCTCGTCTCCATCTGGATTGATTGCCACATCGAATAGTGCGGTGTGTTGTGCGTAACCTTCTGGATGTCTCATAGTAGCAATACCCTCGATTTCTTTCGGTGGTAGATCCAGTGTGCCAGGAAATGGTTGATTCTCGATATCCAAATCGACCGATCCTACCAACTGTACTTGAGAACCCAAATACATACCAGCTGGGTGTACAAACAACTTATACACCTCTCTCCACTTGGAGATTGCCAGTTCACTTCTAATCTGTATCGCATAGTTCTGATACAGTTTATCGTCTGTTATATACCTCTGTGAGGATGCACCGATCTCCGAAGCGTTTAACGTAAACACATTCTTCTTAGTGTAAACGATATCGGGATCAATGTTAAAGAACGTCCGAAAGAACTGTTGAATAGAGTACTTAGTACCCTTAGAACGATACAGTGTATTAGAGTACTTTGCAGCCTCTCTCTTATCCGCAAATCCTTCGAAGTACGACTGACCCAACAACAACTCATCTTCAACAAAGGATAACAAATCTATATCCGTCTGTGTGATATCCTTGATTAAGAATAACTCATTGAGTAACGTAGTCGGAGAAACATCTTCCTCTTCAAAGTTATAGTACTTTGTCAACAAAGTTACTAACTTAGGAAAACTAGAGATTATATGATCGGGAAGTACTTCCTCAATCTTATAATGTCGTAGATTTATTTCCCTACGGTTTAAGTCATCGAATGTCTTGTCTAAGTGTCCGGCCATTAGTTAGTCGCTGTCGTTATGATGCCAGTTGTCTGTGATCGAGATTCGTCATAATTGAGGACATCGTTTCTTTGTGGAGTAATCGCAGACTGGTTAGCAGGGAGTACAGATATTTTAACTGTGGTCTGTCCACCCGTGATACTATCGATCTGAAGTCCTACAAAAGAAACAACACCATTTACGTCAAACGATCCTACGTTGTCAACCAATACTCTGTTGTCGTTAAGATCAATGACCTGTAACACATTAGAGTTCAACTTGTTTCGAATCGAACAGTTGATGTTTTGGAGTACAAAGTTAGTTGATGTTACGATATACTCTTCATCGTCAAACTCTTCGATCATTACCGGAAACTTCAAAGTGTGATTCTGTATTCTACCAAGTATCGGAGTAACACTCTGTTGCATCTTGACGGTCGCACGTGAAGACAGGATAGCTGGAGATATATCATCAATCAAACTCAGTAGATTAGATCGTCTAAACGACTGATCAAACTTACCAGTATTTTGAGTAAAGTATTGACGGGTTACGTCTTCTACTTGTGACTTAATAGTGTTCATTGTCAACGAAGTTAATCGTTCGTTAAACTGGAACTTAGTATCGAGTTCAACACTAGTTCTAACTGGATCGGAAAACTTCAAGTCAAATGATGCAATAGACAACTGAGACGCTAAGTCTAAGATGGACTGTTTGGTTGCATCGACAGTAACTTGAGGAATAGTAGAGTTAAAGAGGACAGACATAAAGACTGCACCATACTCTTTAACAATGTTATCTTCTCCACCCCAAGACTTGATATCACTGATCAAAGAAGAGAAGTTACGTAATACAAGAGCGGAGTAATCCGAATGCGTTACCATTCTGTTCTGAGATGCATATTGGAAAGGTGCGTTCTTACGAATCGATTCTAGAGATTCTTTCTCTGCACCACCAGATGAAACTGATTCTGTGGTTATCGTTGGTACCAATTCGGTATTCGCATTGATCTGAACAGCATTAACTGGTTCGAATGTCTCTGCGAAGTTTGAATCGGGGCCGTTGGTGGACAGATATTCAACAACAATCTTGTTGCCTGGCGCTGGGGTTCTACCCAAAGTAGTACCGTTACCGAACGTCAATTCAAAGAAACCATTAGGCATCTCCTTCATGATGTATATGGTTGAATCGGTATCAATGACGCTTGTATTCAAAATGTTTTTATATGCGGTAAAGTCCAATGATGTTGAACTAGGGTGTACCTTAACTACCGCAGTACTGAGATCTAGGTTCTTATCCGGAATGATGTATGTGATGTTTTCAGAGTTATCACCAGAGATAAACGTCTTAGTCTTTGAACGACCTTCCTTAATAGGAATGATGTTGGAACCGTTCTGTTGTTTGAACTCATAGAAACCAAAACCATCGTCTGAAGCAGAGATTGTTTCGGTTGTCTGGAAAGTGAATTCAAGACTATCAACCGTAGATACAAACTGGTAACCAGCTGAGATAGATAATCGTGGACTACGGTCAACAATACCAGATAGGTTCAATGACATCTTGACAAACGCCTGTGATGCGTTCTTACTATCCGGAACATAACCGATACCTTCGGACAAGGAGACCAACGAACTACGTAGTTGGGCCGTTCCAAGGAATGATTCGTTCAAGGCGAAGTTGGCAGTCAATGCATTCATGTGTGTATTGTATGCCAATACATCCAGTATGTTAGACAGACCGGACGCTTCGAAGTTGTAGTCCTTGAACTCTTGTTGTTGTTCTAGGTAAATCTTCAGGTTGTTCTTGATTGCCTGAAAATCTAGTGCTGTTGATTTAATCGTTGTCGCCATTTATCTTAACCTACTTAATACGGTAGTAAATTCTACGAGTTCTCCAGTGTTGATTATCTTAAAGATAACCGTAACTTCCACTGCATTGTCATCCGGTTGCATGTTAACAATTACTCTCAAAGAGGATATGTCAACACGGGGTTCATACACTTCAATCACGTTTCTGATTTCACGAATGATGTTCTTCTCTGTAACGGGATCTGCCAGTTCAAACAAGAAGTTGTATAGGTTACCGCCACAATAGGGATTGAATGGTTTCTCTCCCTGATTAGTCAGTAACAAATTCTTAACTGCGAACTTGACAGATTCGACATTACGTTTTCGGAATACGTCTTTGGTTGTCGGAGACACGGCCAATGACAGATCCAGATCTGAATACTCTCTGTTCTTGGTTGCCTGTACGGTAGATGACGCTTCTAAGTTTCTGTCTTCTATCGATAGTGATCTTGTGATTGCCATATTAGTCTCTTAAATAACCTTGTATCTATTTATACGATTTAATCTAGCTTAACTTCGATTAATTCCCCACCAGACAACTGTTTTCCGTTATAATTGGTAGAGATACTAAATCCGAAGTTTAGGTCAAATGATTCCGTTACTTCGGGCATCTCAACAACAATCTGAGATGTCAACGAACCGTCTGGATTGTAGATGTCATAGTCAAGTGTAATCTTCTCATAAAAACAATAGTCTTTCCAATACTCCGCAATATCAAATGTCGCAGAGTGATCTATGTTACCTTCTCTATCGATTACCTGATATGCCACAACACGACCATCTTCCTTCTTCAGATTGTCACCCCCTACAGTCTCCAGAGGGCCACCTTTGTAAATACCTTCACTCACAATAAGACGTACATTGTTGAACAAGTCTGTGTTACCATTGATCGTTCGATACATCTCTGCATGGAGATAAAGGTTACGTGCAATTTGTTTACGTTCAGATGCGGGGCCTACATGGGAGAACGGTGTCTTATCCCCATACGCACCAAGATACTTTGCGATGGTTACGCCTGGCGCAAGTTTAGTTCTAGATGAGATCTGATCCCCATCAAGAAAGTTTGGGTTGTATAACGGATCTGGTAATATGATCATCCTTTAAACCTCTTTCCTCTATTCTCAATTGAATTACCTATAGGCACCATACCAAATCTTGAAGACGGTTTAGCATTAACTGCACGTCCTATCTTCGGTGGACTAGTGTTATCATAGTCAGAATTAAGTCTACCTTCACCTACCATCTTGTTTCCAATCAAAGAACGGTTAGCGGTGTCACGAATCTTAGACCTAAGTTCTTGGGTTGTCGGGATCTTCTCGAACAGTCCTTCGTAATCGTCACGTAGAAGAATCTTATTCTTGAGAGAGTCAGCCGCATCAACCGATATGGCACGTACTGCAAAGTCACCCATTGTCATCATTGCACCAATCGCATCTGCAAGTGGTACTGGTTTCTTCGGTGTTGGAGTCTCTTGTGCTTCGACTGCCTTCTTAACGGTAGGATCACTCGCAGCACCAGCCGCACCTAACGCACCAGCAGTTGCCGCTTTCTGTGCTTGGAATGCAGTCTTCGCCTTGTCTGCTACGTTTGCGTTGTATGACTTGATTGCCTCTGATGCCTGTCCGTGGAACGATCCATAGAACGCAGCACCGGATGCAAAAGGAACCGCACCCATTGGCCCCATGTAAACGGGGGAAGTCATCTCTACCTGTTCACCACCGATCACACCCTTCATACCCATGACAGATAGTTCCGATCCAGTGATCGACATGACAGGTGAGGTTAAAATACATTCTGTACCCGCAGTCATAGTAAGACGATTGTCCGTCATTATCTGGATCTCTCCCTGAACATGGTTCTTGTAGTAACCCTTAGTCCAGTTAGAGTTTTGACCCAGAGTAATCTCAGCCCTATTCTCTACGGTCTTGTATGACGCAGATCCTTTAGTCGTATATTCGGTGTTCTTCGATACTTCGGTACGTTTGTTCAACAATACACTTTGACGAGAGTTACCGTGTATGTTTAGATTGTGATTACCACCCACGTCCATATTCCAGTCACCTGTAACCGTCTGGTTCAGATTACCCTTATAGACCATCTCAGCATCACCCTCTACGATGACCGTATTGTCTCCTCCGGTCACCTCGACTTTATTGTTCGGAGATGATATAATGATAGAACCATCAGCACGCATTTCGATACCACCACCCTTACGGTGTTTGATAAGAATACGTTCACCGCCTGGCGTATCATCATGTTCAATGACATGACCTGATGCGGTCTCCATGACCTGATTGAACGGGTACTGTGATGGTTGTTGATCTTCTATATTAAGTGATACGTTAAAGTCACCACCCCCAACATAGAGTTCATTTACCTGAAACCCACGTGCAGCTTGGTTTATACTAGACGTATAATGATAGTCCGTTCTAGGAAACTCACCAGTAGGATCTTGAAACCCTTCCTGTGGTACACCAAGAGTTCTGTCCTTGGCTGTATTCTTCCCTAACGAATTTTTATTTGATTCTGTTGTCATTGTGGTTTCTTCGTTATCAATTCAGATGGAGTAAAAGACGTATCTTTCGATAGATCTTCGTATACGGACTTCTTGCGGAATACCGTTTCTACATATTGTGATACATCAAAGTATGGGTCAGTCACTAAGGGTTGTATTTCGTTGTGACCAAACACTTGTCCACCATGATATCTTCTATAGAATGCTTCACATACTGATTCAAAGGTTGTCATCTGTTCACGAGTGAATGACTGTGAGGAACGATACTGATCCGGATTATCACATCCTGTCGCACAGTTTAGACCACCTACCAGACATATCTCGATCACAGTATCCGTGTGACCATTAACCACATTACTGGTCGATCTATCCATCGGTCGGGCTCTCTGTAAACGTCCGTCTCTACGTATCACCAAGTGATATTGAATACCATCGTCACCCGCACTAGTATGGTCAACGTGTAACTCTTCTGCACCAATGTTTTGGTTAGTGTATGTGTCTGACGCATGTACAACCATTCCGGTTATAGGACGTTTTATAAGTCTAAATTCTGTCCCCAGTTCTTCCTTAGAATCAATATAAGTGTATGCCTCAAACGCACTACTCTGTCCATCAAACTTAGCGAGTGTCTCAGTGAGATCAAAGTCTTTAACTACAAATGAATCTGAGGTAGTAATAAGTGAACCGGAGATCGTGGTATCCAGTGCAGAGAAATCTGCCTCAGCAGCGAAGACACGTTGTTGTGTTGCCTCGATCTCTGCATCCTCGATACCTGCGGCCTTCGCCTTTACCTTAACCTCATTCACAAACTCATCGTTAGTCTTACCTTCGGGAATCGATCCGATAACAGCCTTCATTTTAGGACTGAGTGTTTTATCTTCTCTGATTGTCGATTGTGTCGCCTTTGCGATACCTTCTAAAGTACCGTCCAATGCAGAAGAAACGATCTCAGTGACCTTACCTAATCCAAGGTTTGCGTTACTGGTAACACCTCGTACTAGACTAGTCGCAGCGTTGGTGATGTCCTCTGTGATATCTTGTAACATACCAAGACCAGTCTTTACCGGAGACTTATCGAAGAACTCTTGCAATGCACCCTGACTCTTTTCTAATCCTTTCAACGGTGCGTTGACTCCACTAGTAATCGCAGCACCTAGATCAGAAGCAGTTGCAGAGATAGAGTTTAAATTTCCTTGTAGATCGGTACTCATAGTACCAATATCGTTCTTAACATTACTCAATAAGTCTGCGGCAGGGTTCAATGATTGAATAGATGATACCTCTGAGGTAATATCCGCAACCATACCTTCTGCTTTCTTTATGGTATCGGTAATCGCACCTAGTCCACCAGTTGCGCCACCACCTGTTCCAGATGCAGCCTTTACTTCACTCGCAACCCCTTGGATCTTTGACTTCAATGCACTAGACTTACCCTCAACATCTGTTGCGGTTGCACTGATTGCGTCTAGAGATGATGCACCTAGTGTCTCCACTTCTAGTTTAGCAACAGGTGCGCCTAGTCCAGTTAACTGAACAACCACGTCAGATACAGATTGTTCTTCTTGATCACCCGCGACAATAGTGGTTTCCGCACCCGAATCCAATCCCACCGATACTGTGAGAGAAGGGGCAGACAGAGTCATCAGAGAAGATGCGGGATCTGCGACACCGGATAGTCCGGTTACCTGATCACCGAAAGAACACATCGCATCACCCATGGCGGTCTGCCCTGCGTTATCGATCTTAGACTCCATACTAGTAATACCACCGAACACCGCACCCGTTTCACTACCCAATAGTGTCGCATTCTTTGCGAACGTATTTTCGGTTAACGCTTTTGCGGAGGCATCGAGACTAGCACCAATACTTGAACCAGCTTGGTTGTCTGTTAATCTAGAATTAAGTTGACTTTTATTTAAAGGCATTATTCACCTATTAGTTCCTGAAGACCAATGCAGAGTCTCTCTACACTTTCGAAGTCACTCTCTTTCTTTACACCAAGATAATACTTTGCAAAGACTCGTTGACAATTGTTCTTTAGACCTTTTTCGTTAGTATCTGTTTTACGTAAACGAATGTTTGCGGCCGCTTGACTACTATTTAGTTCAAATTTAGTGAAGACCAATTGAGTCGCATATTTCGACCAATCGTTACTAAAGTTCTTGAGTATAAGTTTACGTTCGTTTTCCCATCCCGCAATACCTAGAGGGTTATCTTCACCCGCAACCTCTACGCCAGTCTCATTAAGTCTTGACTTGAAAATAAGTCCTGCCATAATACCGACTGATTGTTTCAATGAGTAACCAGCACTGAGGAAGTATTTGACTCCCTCTAGTTGACGAGCCTGCATTGTATTACCATAGACTCGACCGACATTATCGTTCTCGACCTTCACTGTATCGATAACACTTATTTGTTGTTCAAAGAATACCACGTCTTGCGAGATTCTCTCTTGTACAGTCTTGAACTGAACATTACGTTGAACACGTGTAGGATACTCTATCTTAGGTATAGATCCCAACACCAATGGTATCTGTGAAGCGACACCATCCATGAAGAATCCGAATACCGTTGCACCTGAAGTCAGTCTAGGTGTTTTACCTAAACCAGACACACCCGCCTCTGTGGTAGGTAGTACTACTTGGGCCCAAGGTAGATCGTTCTGTGGTATCTCTCTTGTAGATGGATTGTGTACACCGTGGACACGAATCTTGACACGACCTTCCAAACCATATGGGGGTGTGTGGTCAACAACATCTGCGATAAACCAACGAGTATTGTCACCGTAGTATTCTGTTTGGATTGCTTTCATTATCCCCTCACCAACTTGCACACTGTCATAACAACATCATGACGTGTGTTCTTGAATGTATGTCTTGTGTTATAGATTAGGAACTCACCTGTTCGCAATAAGTCGAAAGGTTCTGTTGATTGTGGATCACCATCATCGGAGATTGTTTGGATCTTAACTATATCACCAACACTGGCTTTGGCAACAATGAATCCTGCGCCTGGAACAGTTAATTCAAATTGATTCTTGTATAACATATTTCTTATAGCAACGTTTCCGACCTTAGTCTTGAAACTGCCTGGCTTCATTTCATCATGATAACTCTTGAACGTACCATATGTACCTGTAGATGTAATCTGATGATATATTCTAGAATCTAATTGATCAACGTATTCATCATTTAGCTTAAATTCTTCTGGATATACGTTTTGTTTCCCAGCCTCTATTATACCAGAATCTGAGATTTTGTCAAGCAATTTCTTTACACTAAAGTGTTCCGAACCAATTTGTCCTGTCGCAAGGTTAGTATTTCTATAGGATGCACCGACACCACCCGCCATCATCTGTTTAAATGTGTTCTGTAACTTGGCGGTTCTCATGGTCTGCACTTGGAAGGTACGGTGTAACGGAGACTTATCTTCGGTCTTCTTTACGTTCGATGGTGAGTACAGATACGGCAACTCACTATTCCAAGGGTCTTGTTCCAACATCTTGTCAAGACTACCCAACCGGATATTAGTGTCGTGTATAGATGCATACAAGAATAACGGACAACCATTGGTGGTAGTGGCTCTGTCTCTCAACCAATCACATGCTTCGAGTGGATGCAAGTAAGGGATCAGTATCTTCATGTTACTTTGGATAGATGGTTCTAGATAGGACAAGTCTACGTCTTTCCGTAGATCCTGACCACATATCTTAGTGATCTCTTTTTCTAACGTATCCGTGACTGTACGTGATATCTTCTTAGACTTACTAACGACAGCGTGTTCGTCCATGATAGTGAACACATATATACTGGCTTGTCCAGCATCATTACTTTTAACCACTTGATCAATACTAGTCATTATAAACGATCTAGACATTACTGGCAATAAAGTTTTATCTTCAGATGCCATTTCAATGAATAATCTTTCGGTTCCAGAAAATCCTATACCATCAACGAAACCCTGATCATCAGATATAGCAATCTGGCCAGAGATATAAGGTTTCTCTAGACTCTCAAAGAATACCAATTCTACAATGTTAGAGTTCAAATTGATACGGTTAGAAACGTCCTCACCACCCTGTTGTTCGGAAGTGATAAACGCTTGCGTTATCTTATATTGTGATTGGTTCTCGTTCTTCATCGGTTATTTGTCAACCTATAAAATTCTTTAGTTACACTTTCAACACTAGTGTCTTTCAATACCTTGATCTGTTTCAAGTCTTCGTTACGTGCGATCATTCGTTCATAGTAGGTCACTTCGGTTAACGATGAAGGTATCTCTTCCACAAATGGATCGATGTCTACGTATTCTCCAGCTGCATTCTCATAATGATGTACAGCGTTGTATTGTGCATCTTCTCTATGAATACGTGCGAATACTACTAGACCAGTGGTATCGTCACGGAAGTAGATCTGTTCTCCCGCCTGAAACCTTGCTTCACCATCATTAAACAATCGCACTCTTGCGGTCAATGTATACTCATAGTTACCGACTTCGAATGGGATGTTTCTAATATTTACGATAGTATCTATCTGAGATAGTGTCAAGGTATACCCAGTCAAAGAAACGGGATCTGCCGTTGGATTGTCTAAGTCTTTTTTCAACAAGATCCACTGATCGGTATTTGCGAAACGTTTCAATGGATCTGTCAATGATATTTCAGCTGCACCGTTAGTGTTAATCGTTACAACAAAGTCTTCGTTGCCTTCTATGTACGCATGTTCAGTATCGATGGTCAATTGACCCAAGTCTAGGTTTCGTTTGATGATCGTTCCTACGGTACCCGATATCTGACCCGTTACTGTTCGACCAACCTTGAAGTCATAACCACCTTCGGCAGTTGCAATGTCTGCGGTAGTTGTGATGATACGATGCGGGTAGAAACCTTTAGCACGTTCCAACAACTCTTCGGTCTTCAACGGCCAACCAGACTCACGTAAGTGGTCATTCATCAGATAGAATGTCCAGTAATGAGTGTAGTCACCATACAACTGTAATGCTAACGTATCCGGTCTATCTCCAGACTTGATAGTATAATCTTCGTAGAATGCCTGTTGCGGTTTGACCTGATCAATGATATCGACATATTGAGTAAGATTCTGGAAAAGAGAATATGAAGTCTCGTCCCCGAACTTATAATATAACTTCTCAAACCGTTGAAAGTATTTTGTACTCATTAGAATCCAACTCCATCCGCATCCACGTCAAGAATATCTTTCTTGGATAGTGTAACGGTTTCGGTAAAGTTAAGGTTCATATCCACTTCGAGGAACTCTCCATCATCGTGGAACGCCATCTGACTCGCATTGTAAGTGGTATCAACCGAACGTAGGAAACAAGGTTTAACTTTGTGTGCAATAGTCTTACCATCATATTCGAACTCAAGGTTAAACTTGTTAGGGAACTGATAACCCAGAGACAACTCTTGTCCACCAATTGTAACAGGAATGTCTTCGGGATACAACTCACTACGGAAAAAGTTAACGATCTTCTTGACCTGTGCAGCCTCTTCCTTAGATCGTGCAATCATCTTAAAGTTAAACGCAAACTCTCGCATATTAACTTGTTTAAATAACGAGCGTTGGTTTGGATTCGTGGTAACACCTGTCTGTAATTTGAGACCCGCAGTAACTTCATCACTGAACTTACCGGCAGACGATGCCAGTTTCACTGTTGCGAGTTTTGCGAGACCATCGTTTGCACCACCACCACCAGTAAGACCATTCACAAATGACCCTACACCATCTGCCATAGAACCTAATACCGATGCACCACCCGCGACTGCGGCACCTGTTGCACCTACATCAACGTTCTCGTATGTGACGTTGTCACGGAACTGTAGACCCTGTGGTAGGTACAAAAGTACTTCGGTATCGACAATCTGTCTTGGTCGCATACCCATATCAGTTTCGTTCTGTAGACCGTTGAATGCACCAACATCTTTAGACAGTTCTTCTAATTGTGCAGTAACTTCCTCCAGTTCACCGTAAGATGCTGTAGTACTCATACCACCGCCACCTTCGTTGTCTTTGGCCTCAGACTTAACCTGATCGAGGAGTTCCTGTCTTTTAGTTTTTAGATTCTTCATATCCTGTTGTTTATCGGATAAGATATCAGACAAACCTGTATTGAAGTACTGTTCAGCGAACAGAGTGAATCTGATTCTACCTTTATAATCATCTTCGTCATGAAGAGGATATTGATATGTGTTTTTTGCGCTCATAACTTTTCCGATAAATAGGGTTATTAAAAACTTCTATTTCTATTTATAAGGATTCTATGGCGTATTCGGGCAAATATAAACCAAAAAACCCAGAGAAGTATTTGGGTGACGTGACCAACATAGTGTATCGATCATTATGGGAAAGACACGTAATGCGCCATTGTGACAATGACTCTAACATCAAGGAGTGGGGATCGGAAGAGATCGTCATACCTTATCTATATGAAGTGGACAGAAAATACCACCGTTACTTCATGGACTTTGTTATTGTGTACAAGAACGGTACGACTAAGTTGATCGAAGTGAAACCTTTCAAAGAGACCCAACTACCCAAGATGAAAGGTAGACGTACTAAACGTATGTTAACAGAATCGTTCACCTATGTCAAGAATCAGAACAAATGGAAAGCTGCATCTGAGTATGCAAAGGATCGGGGGTGGGGATTCGAGATATGGACTGAAAAAGAGTTGACTGCGATGGGTATTATGCCTAAATCGACTAAACCATTAAAACCACTAAAACCTTTTAAGAAACGTAAAAAATAAGTATAAATAGACGTATGAGTAATTTATTTAACAGACTAGAACTACAGGCATTCCGTGCGGGAGTTACACCTCGTACCAAGGAGAGTCGTGATTGGTTCCGACAGAAAGCATCTAATCTACGATCTATCAACCGTGAAGCGTTGATGAAAGAAGATCCGTTGAAGAAACGTGATGCGGGTAAAGCAGACAATCGTGAGATGATCGGTAGTATGCAGATGTTTTTCTATGATCCAAAACATAAGAAGACATTGCCGTACTACGATGCGTTTCCGTTGGTCATCATTGTTGGCCCAGCGGAAGGTGGGTTCTACGGACTCAACTTGCATTACTTACCTCCGATACTTCGTGCGAAGTTTCTGGATGCGTTGATGGGTGTACTTGGACAAAAGATGACCCAGAGTGCGAGACAAGCATTAACTTATAATATGTTGAAGAAGGCCGCCAAGATGCGGTACTACAAACCGTGTTTGAAACACTATCTAACCGCACATGTAAAGAGTCGGTTCGCAGAAGTACAAACACCAGAGTGGGAGATTGCAACATTCTTACCGACTGCACAGTTCCGTAAGGCAAACTCACAGAAAGTATTCTACGATTCAAGGCAAAAGATAGATGGCTAACTCAGTAAACCAAATAGGTAACATTGAACAACTCAAGACTCTGATCGGTAGGAGTGGTGGCATACAACGTCCCAACCTCTACCGTGTACAGTTACCACCTATCGAAGGTTATGATACCAAAGATCTAAACTTATTGTGTAAGGCAGTAACCATGCCAGGCAGACAGTTAGGTACGATCGAAAAACAGATGGGTACATTCAAGATGGACGTTGTTAACGCAATGACCTTGAGTGAAGTAACTATGGTGTTTCACGTACCGTCTAATCATGTCGTCAAGTCTTACTTCGAAGCATGGCAGTCTGCGATGTGGACACGTGGTGAGGTAGGTTACTACAAAGACTATTGCAGAGATATCGTTGTCGAGACTATACAGAAAGGTGCGTCCATTCCGTTGTACAACAAACAGATCCCGTTCCTGACTAAACTGTCACCAACTATCAGAAACAGATTACCTGACATTGGCCCATTCAAGTTCTCTCAAGGAGAGGTTGATCTTGATTTGGGAACAACAGACGAACCAGCATACACGTGTCGATTAATCGATGCGATTCCGACTACACTAAGTGACATCCAGTTGGGTGACGATCAAGGCGATGCAATTATGGAACTTACGATATCGTTCAAGTTCAAAGATTGGTACAGTAAAGCGCACGATGCGAAGCGACTTTTTAGTGGACTAAATATACGTTAGACAACCCTGAATTAAACTATTTCTAAATTATTAGGAGAAATGAAATGGCATTACCCAAGTTAAACACCGCACCGCTATATGAATTGGCGGTTCCTTCGACCGGACAGAAAGTAAGTTTTCGTCCGTATCTAGTGAAGGAAGAGAAAGTGTTGATGATGGCGTTTGAATCTGGAGATCAGAAACAAGCGTTGAAAGCAATCGTCTCAACAATTGATGCGTGTGTTCAAGAGAAGTTGACGGTCAGAGACTTAGCAACATTCGATGTAGAGTATATGTTTACTCAGATTCGTTCTAAGTCTGCCGGTGAAAAGGCGACCGTGATGTTGAAGTGTAAGGAATGTGGGACACAACACGAGTACAGCGTTGACTTATCAACGATTGGTGTTGACATCCCAGACGATAGTGGTCTGATTGAGCTGACCGACAATATAACGATCGAGATGCGTTATCCACCATATAGTTCATTGATGGATAGTAATCTAAATGCTGATCAGATGGAATTAGGATTAGCGATGGTCGTGAGTAGTGTCAGTGCAATCATTGTTACTAACGGACTAGAAGAAGAACGAATAGATGCGAAAGACGTATCTAAAAAAGAAATATACGATTTCATCGAATCGATGACGAGTGAACAGTTTGAGAGAGTTACCCAGTATATCGGAGATCTCCCAGCCATGAAACATAATGCGAAGTTTACTTGTTTGAATTGTGATACCGAAAATGACATGGAACTTAAAGGGATATCGGATTTTTTATCCTAAACCTTTCTCATGATAGTCTTGTAAACCATTATAAGACGAATTTTGCAATGATGCAACATCATCATTATAGTTTAACAGAACTGGACATGATGATGCCATGGGAGAGGGAGATTTACGTCAGTATGTTATTGGATCACATTAAAGAAGAGAATGAACGTATAGAACAACAAAATAAACAAAACGGATAGAGTAATGGCAAAACAGGCGAACTTACAAGGTGCGATCGACAAGTTAAGAACTTCTAATGAGAAGGTTCTTGGCGAGATGAATGATCGTTCAGGTGAAATTGCATTCAACACAAGAACCACCAAGAATCTTATTGGTGATATGTTGGATGGGATGGCTCTCGATCGTCAAAGAGGTCAAGACGAGGAAGAAACCGTAGCACCAGCCGGTGGGGGTCGTGATAACGGTTCTCCGGAAAGTAAAGACTCTGGTGGTGGACTCGGTATCGCAAGAATGTTGGCAGGACTTGCCGGTGCAGCCCTTGGTTTTGTAAGTGGTTTCATTAGTGCGTTTACTAGACCATTGATGAAAGCATTAAAGTCTTTCAAGAAGGCGTTCTCGTCAAGTACGTTAGGTAAAACCGTAACTCAATTCGGTAAGAACCTATCCAAACAGTTTAAGTTGTTCTTCAAACCTCTGGTCAATACACTCAAGAATATTCGTATTGCATTCTCTGAAGGACTCAAAGGCAATGCGAAAGTAGTCCGTGGCGCCATGGGTAGAATGATGAATCCAGTAAAAGGATTCGTTGGTATCTTTGGTCGTATCGGTAACTTGTTGAGTCCGATAGTCAAGGATATGAAGAGACGTATCAAGGTTGTCCGAAAGTCATTTGGTTTACTCCGAACGGGTGTGAGCAGTGTTTCTGGATTCTTTGGTCGTATCGGATCAGTCTTCTCTAGAGTAGGTCAAGGTATAAAGGCTGCGGGTTCAGCACTAGGTAGTCTAGGAAACGTCTTCAAAGGTTTCTTTAAAGTGTTCGCCACCATTGGTCGTGTAGTTGCGTTCCCTATAACCATCATCACTGGATTGGTCGGTGGTTTCATGAACATGTTCAAAGAAGGTAAGGAGTCTATGGCCAAAGGCGATAGTTTCTTTAAGGTCTTTGTCAATGGTTTCTATGGATTCATCGAAGGTGCGATCAATGCTGTCATAATGGCACCATTAGATATGTTGAAAGATGGTATCGGTTGGATTGCTGGTAAACTAGGATTCGAGAACTTCGAGAACATGTTGGCTGGATTCAGTTTCTCAGGACTGTTCAGTGGATTGATCGATGGTATAAAGAACATGATCTTCGGAATCGCAGACTTCTTTGTACAACTAGTGACAGATCCGATTGGTCTATTCAAGAAGATAGGTGCAGCGATCGGTAGTTTCATGGGTTCTATCGGAGAGAGTATCTCCGGTATGTTCGGAAACTTGATTGATGGTGTATTCGGATTCTTCACGGGTGATGAAGGTATGTTCGCCAAACTAGGTGAAGGTGTCGCTAATATTAAGAACAAGTTTAGAGAGTTTATCCTTGGTATGTTACCGGAGAGAGGATCGTTCCTTGAGAAGTTTGTTCCTGATTCCGTCTATGAGTGGGCGGGTACTACTGCACCACCGGCAGAAGCGGGAGCGGAACCTGTCGCTGACGCACAAGGAGCAACACCAGAAGTAGAGATGACCAAGGAAGAACTACAGAAACAATTAGTGGCAGACAAAAAAGATCTTGCAGATGCAACTCAAGCAAGAGATGATGGAACTGGTTCGGATCTTGAAGTCGAGAAGATGCAGATGTTCGTAGATGCAACAGAGATGCAACTAGCCGGACTCAAAGAGTTGACCACCTCTAACAAAGATATGAATGAAGCAAGACTTGAGGCAATCAAGACTAACGACACATCTAAGTTAGAAGAAGTGAAGAAGAAAGAACGTAGACCTCGTAAGTCCTATGAAGAACTACAAATGGATAGACTTGCGAAGATGAAGGATCAACTTGAAAGAGGTGAGGCAACCTTCACGTGGTCACAGGCAGAGTTAGATGGAGCAAATGCAGCAGACCGAGAATGGATGATGCAAGATAACTCTGAGGAAGGTCAAGCGAATCAGTTGAAAGAACTCAGTAAGAGTATCGCAGCGAAAGAAAAAGAACTTGAAGACTATAAACTAAAACAAGCACAAAAAGAGATGGATATCGCTAAGTATGGTTCTGCTCAAGGGGCGAGACTTGCGAAGATGTCTGAAGCTGACCGTGAGAAGAATCTTACACGTGCAAGAGAAATGATTGCGAAATCTGAGAGAGGCGAAGAGGTTCTTGCAGTCAATAAGAGAAGAGCAGAAGCGTTACTCGCTGCAGATGCAAATAGACAATCCTCAATGATAGTCGCACCGTCTACCAACGTAGTAAACAACAGCGCACCTACTACCGCAGTTATGAACATGAACATGCCTGCAACCGATGCATTAGACCTTAGTTACGGTACATAAAAAAAGGGACTCCGAAGAGTCCCTATAACCATAACGGTTTATCCTAAGGCAAGGATGCTTTAGTCTCGGAAACCTTCACCCTTTACAAAGTGATGGAATCTGTGTGAGATTACTGCGAACAGCAACCTCACAAGACTTGTCTCTGAATAAGAACCATTCTCAGTATGCAAGTGATACATTCTTATTCCTCTGCCGCCATCTTAGCGAAGTATGACAGAGAATCGTCTTCATCACTTGACGATGATTCAATCGTTGGTTGCGGTGCAGCCACGATAGTTGGTTCTGGACTAGAAGATACTGGTGCAGCTTCCGCAGATTGCGTCAGTGCCTCATTCTTCATAGTAGAACCCGCACCTACTGAGTGACCTAGTACAAGTTGTAGACGAGAATTTAGATCCTCATACGACTTGTAGTTAGCGGGATCGATAAACTCCCGTAGTTCAAACAGTTGGTTGTAGGTCGCCTCAAGTCGTGTCTCATCAGCATCAAATAATGCGTTTGGAGATTTGAACTCCGACTTATCATAGTTACGATAACCCGCAACATTACGAATCTTCAACTGAAAGTCAGCACCTTCCCAGAAGTTAAATGGATTGACCGGAGTCTCGCCAGGGAACTGTGGTTGCATAACGTCCATGATCTTATCAAAGATCTTCTTACCATAAACGAACAACTTCACTTGACCTTCGTTCTGAGGGTTAGCTGGATCACTAACAATCAGTACGTTAGAGATGTAGTGCAGTCTACGTTTCTGTTTACGAGCAGTCTCTTTGTCCTCTTCATTACCAGAGTTCCACAGACGTGAGTTCAACTCACCGACTGGATCCTTCTGACCGATTGAAGTAAGAGACTTCTCGATATACCATTGACCAGTTGGGCCTTTAAAACCGTGATCCCAGTAACGTTCCCAAGGAAGTTCCTGACCTTCAGTTTCAGGTAAGAATCGAATTACAGCATATCCGTTACCAGCGTCATCGACAGTTGGTTTCCAGATACGGTCATCTTCGTATTTGTTTTTAGTTTTCTGACCACCAGCAACTTCTTGGGCGGCAGATACGAGTTTAGAGATGTCGGTGCGACCCGACTTTAGATTAGCAAAAGACATATTGTTTTCCTTTATATTAACAATGTATTAGACAGTTTATCCACTAGTTGATCATATTATAAGACAGTATTATACCACATATAGTATTCATATGGCAACTATTATTTATACAGATCGGAAATTAATCATTTCTGTATCTTTCCCAACCATGCAGTGACGACTAACCTTGTACCCTTTACAACCGGAGACGCAGCGTGCCAATGATCAGCTGGAAATACTATGGTCTGACCTTCTTCTATTTTCGGAGAATAACCAACATCGTCATCCTCACTTGAATACAAAACAAGACCATCCCCTTCGAAGTCATCTGATAGTTCAAGAATACTCACCGTAGTATATATTCTATTTTCCTCTTCACCTATAATGCGATCATAATGTTTAACAAACTTCTGACCCTTATCGTAATGAAGAACATCTATCTGTGTGACTTCTAATTCACCGTACATGGAGGCCATTTGTTCACAGAACTCCGGATACCATGTACGATGGACATCTAACTTAGTACTGGTACGATCGTTGGAAAGATATCCATTGGTACCAACACTAACCTGACTAGGTGTTACTGACAAAGAACCTGAATAGAAATCGTCCTTGATCTCATCCAGAAGTTCTTTGTCTATAATGTATCGACCCTCATACATCCAAAGTATTAACCTTTGGTATTATATTCAGATCCATTGCTTCCTTCTCAAGTTGTTCTACTATAGGCAGATTGAGGTACTTCTTAATATCTTCTATCTCGATATTATTCTTTTCACACAACCAGACTATCGCATCAAGGTAAGACATCGAGTTCGTCCGAACTGCCATCTCCACCATCGATGAGAACTTCTTCTTGTTTAGGAAGTTTTCTTTCGTGGACTCTTCTTGGTTCGTTTCCACCATACCACTCCTTTTTTAGTTCTTGTGTCCACACCTGACTGATGTCTGGATACCATGTACCCACAGATCGTTTAGGTGTTCCATCTGGATAGTACGCCATTGTCGTACAGATTGTCATCATTCGGCCTTCACGGTTACGACCGTAACGACTGTCTTGATACACACCCCCAGATAGATAGGACTTCAAGTTTTTCAGATAGACATCCAAGATCTGATATTCGTGTCGTTCCTTACTATCCTTAGATAGACGTTGTCTCTTTATGGAGTTCAGTTCAGATGTGATTTCTTTCACCCACACCCGAACCTTCTTCCAATGGATAGGACTATCTTCGTCCATCTCCAACAACTCAGGACTGACCGATTTAGATCCATCGTGTCCACGTTTTTCACGAGCGATCCGCAAACGTTCTGCTGCAGCCAGTCGCTGTTCTTCAGTCATAGGTTTACGTTTCTTCTTCATAAATTACTCGATCGGCATAAAGGTTAAGAGTGAATCGTAACGGAAAGATCTCCACTCATTAATACTTAGGTCATACACACGACACGCAACTTCTTCGTTGTTCGGTGCCTTGTCTGACTTAGGACGTTTGTCTTCCGGAATCATATCCGTTAACAGTGTTGCTTTCATTTCACGAACACCACCATCCTTCACTTTGGTAAACGACAGACTTACCATTCCGTCTCGAAGCATGTCGAGGATTTCAGCTTTACTATAATTCACTTCACTCATGATTTTTCTCCATCTAACTTTCCATTATGTAAATCTTTTAACCATTGGTCACCCTGATCAAACCAGATTAGGATCTGTTCCATCGAACTCAATAGTTTCTCAATACTATCCGACTCTTCGGACTTCTCGGCCATCTTGTCGTCACCGACCTTACCTTCTTTACGATCAAGAAAATAACGGATGGTGTCAACATAAGAATCACGCAGATACTCTACAGTAACCGACTCTGCCTCTTCAGCGGATATATCCGGAAGAGCAACACGATTGACCGGAGCGGACATCGGTGCATCTTCTTTCGGTAACGGTTTAGAACTATCACCCTTTGTTGCTTTAGCTTTCATATTAAATTTCTCCTATGCGAGTATTTTCTAGTACATCACTAAAGTGTGCTTTCGCATAGTCACTAGCATCACTCCAATGAATTGGGGACATGTCATCGTACTTCTCTACCGATGCCACTAATTTATCAACACGTTTCTCATGCGCCTTTGCTGACTGGATCTTCTCCGCAGCACGTCTGATCATGGCATAACGTTGTGCTTTACTTATCTTCATTCTTAACTCCACGTTTCTCGAATTTTTCGGACAACCAACTCTTGTTGTTTTCTTCGTACTCTTCAATCGACAGATTCTTCTCATTCCAATAATCGCGTTCTTCGCAATTCTCTATCCAATGGTTACGCAAGAAGTTCTTCCAAGTGTCACTGCACATTCATTATACCTCATCAAAGGGGAAACAGTCAAGGAAAAGTTCACGTTCTAAACGATACGCTTCTTTCTCCCAAGGTTGGTTCATGTAATCATAACCATCAGCCTTGCGTCCTTTCCAAGCGAACCCACCTTCACTGGTAAGTTGACCTCGGAAGAACTGACGAGCATGAACCATCTCGTGAGCAAGTGCTTGCATCTGTCTCATGAAACTCTGACCTTTAGTTGCAATGGTCAAGTAAACAGACTTGGTGTCTCCCATACAGAGACCTTGTGCTTCACCGTCTAACTTAGACTGAAACTCAATCGCAAGTTCACGGGCAGTAAAACGGTGGATATCTAACGCAACCATGAGGTTACGGATGTATTGATCAACAACTTCTTTCTTTGCGTGACGACCAGCAACGTAATACATATTCACTTCTCTCATCAATTAAGTACACATTATAAGGGATGGGGCAGAGAAAGGCAAGCGTTATTTACCAATATCTTTAATATTATTTCTACCGATCACCTGATATGCACCTTTGTTATAAGCAGGGGCGATAGTATAACCAGATGAAATATGGACTCTCTCTTCACGAGAAAGTGTTTCATTAACTGTACATTGTACATTATTAGAAACACTTGGGTAGTCCGGTGTGTCGCGCCTGAAGGGCGTCTCAGGTGAGTACTCCTTGAACTCGACCTCACGGGTCTTAGTCTTGCCCCATGCGTTATACGACTTCTTACGACCGTTCGGGTAGTGTCTCATACTGCCGTGCAACATCTAGATATTCTCCATTCTTCTTGGACTCTTTCTTCTTGTCCACGTGGGTATCGGGTTTATGGTACTTATCCATATTTTTCTTAACGGGGTTCTTACGATACTGTGTTTTGTTTTTCATTCGGACACATCAACCATGATTATATCATACTGGCCTGACGTGGTCAAGCGTTCCATCTCATCTAATGCAGAACGAATGTTATCGTACTCACTGATCAGATCGTTCTTCTCGTCTAACAATTGAACCTTCATTACCTTCGTTCCCCTAGAGTTTATTGCCATAGTAATCATGCGTCCCAGCCTCCCAATTCTTTCTCCGAGCGCTGACCTCCAACATACTGTTTAAACTTGCTTTCCAACCACCATAAGCAAAAAGGATTACAAACAACGTTGCTAGTACCAACATTACGCAGCCTCCTTACGTGACAGGTGATATTCTGAACGATCACCACTAGGCATCATGACGAACGATAACGTACCAGCGTAAGACTCTCGCTGAGCAACATAGTTGCCATAGAAGTTGCGGGTGACGAAGTACGGGGGCGACCACTCTTCCCACGGAGTTTGATCCGTATCAACGATACTAGAATCAATGACGTACTCTTTTGAGTACTCGTCAGACGATTCGATCAACGCAGTGATCTCATCACGGTACGTCTCAACGTTTGCGTAATCGCAGTCGATTACGTAGGTGCTACCACCTTTCATCTTCCAATACTGTGGGCATGAACCCTCACCGTCCCAATCATGGGCGCCATAGTTTTCTTCGTGTTGGGTCTCGATTACTAAACGGATCATTGCAGTCATAATATATTCTCTCTTCTCATAGTCAATACAAGTATTATACAATACTCAACAGGGTTTGGCAACTACTTTTTTAAACTTTCTTCGAGATTTCGACCATTGTTTCATTGGTTTGTTGAACAAGATCTCTTCGGTGGTGTTCACTTTGATGTAACCGGCAAGTTGTCCTGCCTTGTTTACAATGTAAGTGTGATTGGGAATGGTTTGGTCACCCCAATCGGTGACCTCTTGTAAGTACTCCATTATGATCTCTTCTTACGTGGTTTGAAACCAAGGGTTTCCATAGCTTCCATCGGACTAGTAGTTCGAACCAACTCAACGTACTGTTCAACAGTAGAGTTCTTAACTAGGTAGTTAACCCACGACTTCCACGGTTTTGAACCATACTTGAATCGTGCGATGAACGTGCGTTCTGGCATACCGTGCCAAGATGGGTGACAGTTCGGAGACACTTGCTCCATAGTACGTGAACCTTCGAACGCACCTTGATACATAAGGTACATACCGTCCCAACTGAACTTCTCTTTATCAAATCTAGTCATAATCATCTCTCTTCTCATATTCAATACAAGTATTATACTGTACTGGCCAGTAAATGGCAAGCGTCTATGATAAAAAAAGTATAAATAAATGGGTATAACGAGAAAAAGGTATAAATAACAGTATGTCAAACGAACTATTCGATTTCGGGTTTACCCTTGTAGATGAGAACGAACTGGAGGTTGTGCAACAGGCGCAAGCAACAGTCACGTCAGCATCAACCTCGGCAACCGAAACACAGGACAAATTAGACAAATTATTCAATGCGATTCAACCATTGTTAAACAATCTCAAGGCGAACCCAGAGAAAGAGTATATCCTCTGGCCCAATCGTACTGAGAAGATAGAACAATTTGAGTCTCACATTCAAGGTATTTACAAAGGGTAAGGTATGTTTTACAAAGATGACAGTGAGTTATATGTTCAATCGACCAGATCAGATGGTGAACTCAATCTGAGGTACGTTACGCCTGAACTGAAGGAACGTACCTACCGACACATCAATAGTCGTATTGAGAACAGTAAGCGAAACAAGAATCTCCTTACTCATTACAAGAACGCTGAGATTCATATGGTGGCGGAGATAATCAATCGTGTTCCCATGTATTGTAATGTCATCGCATCTCGCGGATACAGTAATATACTGTTCGTTGGTCATTTCAACGCATCTCAATATAAGTGGTATCTGAAGACTAGACCAGCAGATCCAGGCACTAGACTGTACCATGAACTACCACCCGAACGTGATGGCCAAGAGAACTTCGTTGACCTAAACATCTGTCACCAATTTGTTCCTATCATTTGGGACATGTATGGTTACAAACCCAATATGGACTATGTCCAACCACCTCATTCACGTAACTTGGGTATGATGCACGAGTTGTATCAGAAGTTCCAACTAAACAGAGTCCGGTCGGATCAACAGTACCGTCACGGTGATACTCAGTTTGTTCTATCTGATTGGGACGAAAACCCGTATGACGCAGTAGTATTTGCGGGTGTACCTGAAGCGGTAGGTAAAGATTCTTTCTCTATGACAGACGTGGTAGATAGTCTAGGTGCATATGTAACGGATGATTGTGAGTTTATTGATCTATGGGGAAATGAGTCTCACGACTACCGATTCTATGGCAATGAAGCGGATCATCTACCGACTGATAACAATGTCGCTACTGCATTCCGCATTAGAGGGGATTGGGACAAACAGGTTAGGAATGAAGGTCGTCCTGAAGAGTACGCACTAATGTGTAAAAACATCAATGCGTACCGCAAGAGTTTTATCTTAGAACCTTAACCCCAAGTAACTGCTTTAGGAACGTAAGAGGATATCTTTGCTTTGATATCCTTTTCTAATTTGTCAACTGGAGTGGCTGGTTTACCTTGACGTTTTGCGTAGAAGTATTTCGCATCTTTTAAGAATGAACCACCCCCACCAGATACTTTAAGATCAGCATCGACACCGACCTTGTTGAATGCGAATACGATATCCCCATCCATATATCTCTTCAACGTTGAACCCATGTTAACGATGTCAGCCATAGTCTGTGATGCACCACGGTGTGTGTTGACTAGGATCTCTGCGGGTACAGTACGAGAACGTCTGAGGTTCTGTGCCTTTGCCACTTCGATATCGTTGACTACCCATACGATATGGATGTTCTTCTTGTCGTAACCCACGTTAGTCAACATACGAGATAGGTTACCTAACTTCTGTAGATCTTTCAGAGTTGTATCGAAAACAAGATTAGGTTTACGATCAGGTGCAGCTGCAAGGACACCACGCATCAATACTTTCTCTTTACGTGTATCCAGTTGCAGTACGTTAGCAATGATGTCATGTAACTTACCAACGTTCTCCGGATCCTTTAGATTAGACGCGATCGCTTCGATATCCATACCAGTCTCCGCCTTGACTCTCTTACGAATCAACGGTGACTTTGCAGAAGCAAGTTTGAGGGAATCAACGTCCATGACTTTACCCTCAAGACCGACTAGGTTGGATAGGACGAATCCTTTACCAGAACCCGCACCGCCTGCCATGATGACAACGTTACCGAAGTTGGGGTAAGCTTTACCGCCAAACGTAATGAGTTTTTCCATCAGAATCTCTGCGGATTCTTGGAGTTCTAGTTCTTCTGTGAGGTGTTCGTTGAATGTTTTCATGCTTGTTATTTATACAAGTAAGCAGAGACAAGATACGATAAGTAACAAAATAATCACATTGGGACGAAATTCCCACACGTCACCGATGTCGCTCCAAGTACCTCGAACGAAATCGATTACTACTTCTTGTGCTTTGTTCCAAAGTTCTTTTACTTTATCCATTCTGGAGTTCCTTAGTCATTGTTTTCTTTGTCTTTACTACTATCTCCACATTCTCAGGTATTTTGAACTTCACCTTATCATGTGAATGGTACAGATAGAACTTGACATCTTTGTGTTCAGCGAACATTGCAGGCCAGATCGGTCTCCAATGGTTTGCTATCCTATGTGTATTATTTATAGATCTATCGCTTTCTAGAATCAAATCAGTAGAACTCAATAGATTCATATCAAACATAGAGTCGAACCCGTAAATGTGTACCTCTTTAGCGTTCATCTTTGTACATGCATAATCAACTGCCATGTGACCACAACTAAAGTTAGTCGCATTACCGGCATACTCAGGAACACGTTGATGGAAAGCACGGATGTTCTGTGAGTACTTTAGATAGAAGTTTGGTTGTATCTCCATCCACTTACGTGGACGTGTACCCAATATCCAATCGTACATATTCAGATTGACCTTACCTTCAGCCAATGCCATCATCATCTTAAAATCCACCATACAAGATGCGTGAACTTCGTTTCTAGGTATCTCGAAGGGAGGCATGTTACAGACCAGTAACTTACCTTCGGTGCCACGTTGGAATAAGAAATTGTGGTCTCCGTTACCTAAAACATTTACTCTCATTATTTCTTTCCACCAAAGTATTCTGTAGCGTGACCTTCTTCGAGCAACATCTGATTCACTGTACCATCATCAGTAACAATCGCACCAAGGATACGACCGAACTTACCTTTCGCATCATACTTGTGTGTCAGTAATGTTACTACCGTTCCAACGGGCGCCATCTCGTTGACTCTCGCCTTGGCGGCAAGTCCCTTCGCTTTTTCTTCCAAATCTCTGGTGCGAGATTCCGGAGTATTAATACCGTAAAGACGAACGCGCTGATCACGCAGTACAACATCAAAACCAAGATCAATGTCAACGTCAACTGTATCACCATCAACCCACCTATCAATGGTTGCTTTATATTCATACATCTATTTTACCCCTAATTATATCATTACCTTTTTGTCCTGTGTGGTGTACCACTGTAGGACTTTTTACTGCTGTCCCATCTATGTAGTCTAACCGTAACGTATTGAACCGTGATGGTAGACTGTTTATCAGTGACATCCTCATTATCTCATTACCGTCAATCATTCTGTACAGGGTCTCTTGATCACCTACTTCAGGGTTGTTTATACACTCGTCAGCCCAGTGTCTTAATATGTTGGGACTTCCTTTGAAAACAACAACACCAGAGTTATGCCATACTCCTTTAGATCCACGTCTACGACTCCACGGTTTATCTTCGACCATTCCTAGTCTACCGTCTTCCGTCCAATTAAAGATAGTGTCGATACTATCGTTCATGACTTCACAATCAGTATCTAACCAACATATACGATCATAATCCATACGACTAGCGTCTAACATGGCACGTGGTTTCTTGAACCATCCTTTTGCCTGTGACTCACAACTACTCACCGTGATGTTTTCTAGTGGTTCTAACGACTCGATCATTTCACTAGACATACCAAAGTCAGAAATAATCAATGGTGTGTCACTGTGTTGTCTTAGGTTAGTTATGAACCAAGGTAGTTGCCACTCAGTATTCTCATCACATCCTGTCAAAAAGGCATTAGGCACGGATCACGTCCACCTTATTATGTTTAGATTTAGTTCCTTCTTCACGTTGAATAGTAGTAAACGTATCACGTGCAGTTGCAGGCCACGGATAGTATTCTTGTATCCAAGGGAAGTCTTCTAGGTTCATAAACACATCGGTTGGACGAGCATATATCTTTGCTTGTGCTACGAGTCTCCTCGCACCTTCGGGTTTCAACATGTAGGCGTGAGCGCCAGGCATGTACGGGTTTCTTCCGTTCCCACCTTTACTACACAAAGGATTAACACCCAGTGTCATCGGTGTATTGTACTTACCGTAAGAGGGCGCACCGATATTCATCATGTAGTCAAAGTGTTGGGTCGGTAGACTGTTGTTGAGTACCGCATCATGTTCAAAGATAACAAATGTCTCGTCATCTTCTATACACTGTTTCCATAGACTGTAGTGTGAAAAGAACGCAGCAGCGCAGTTATCTGGTCTACTGTATTTCTCAAGAAACCCGTCCATCTTCATACCTTCTTTCTCAAACAACACCGCAAGATCATCTCTAGGTGTGGTCGCAGGCCAGTTCTTAATGTTGATATTATACCATGAACTGTGACGGATGCATCGATCTGCCACATGAACCGAATCGGGGTTGTCCATGATTGTAATTACATAGGCTCTCATATTAAAAAATCTACCTTCGTCATATTTGTTTTAGTATCAATCTTACCATTGTGGTCATATGTAGTGACCTCGTATGTCATCCTTTCCACCTTGAGTTTACCGTCACTGGTTTTACTGGTAGTCTCAACGTTGTACGAACGAGTAACGACAGAGGTTGATGGACTTACTTGAACGATTTCACTCACGATGTGGTACTAGATGCAGTTCCCTGTACTTTTGTATAATAGGGATAGACAATTCTCAGGTGCATAAAGTTCTCTCTGCATATGAACGCATCATTAGGCCACATACCGACTTCCTTTACCTTATCTAGAAACTCCTTTGCGACTCTTGGATCTACCCAGTAAGCAGAACCACCCGCCAATCCTTGGGGTACCGGAGGTTCACCCGCTTCGTTTACTGTAGGTACAAACTTGATAGCGTTACTGTAGGACGCAGTTTCGTGGTATCTTGCAGCCTTCCTTGTCGCACCACGTGGATCACATAATCCTACAATACCCAGACCTTTACGTAAACCAGTAAACTTACGAGTAAACATCGCGTCACTCTCAAGAACTAGACACGCACGATCTTCCTTGATGATCTCTTCCCAGACACGCATATGAGACACCGCACAAGCAATCACTTTAAGTTGATTCTCTGCACGGTACATCTTCTTGTAGACACCTGTCTGTAGATCGATACCCTCTTCATCCGGACTCATGGGCCAGTTCCAACGCCAATCATTGGAATCAAACATGATCATGTCTCTGATATCTTGTTCCATTGTTGCGGGAGTAGACGCACGGAAAATCTTCACATCAACATCCGACTCGGTGTCCTTGATACTCTTCCTCAAACGTTTAATTTGATTCTGTTGTTCGCCCGTAACATTGATAACATATGCAGTTGTCATTAGATTCTCTCGATCATCATTGCGCCTACCCCAGTCTTAACCTCGGCAGTAACCTTCCAAGGTTTACCCTCGATCCACTTATGTATCCCCGGCCCTATGGTCGATGGATTACCATTACATCTGGCAGTATCATGGAAGACAATCGCCTTCTTAACCTTGGTCGCATGTACCGCTAACTCTTTCTTCGTATGACGCCAATGGTGTAATGAATCTATCATTAGAACATCACAGTCACCAGCGGTCATCGGATTGTCTGAACCCGTCTCGTGTTGTACAATCTTGATACCATTCTTTTGAGCATAGTCTTCGAACAACTTACTGTTCTCTCTATAGAAGTCCAATGTCATATCTACCAAGTGAACTGTCTTCGCACCATTCAACATTGCGGATGCGAGAGATGCACCTTGATGCACCCCCAGTTCCTTATAGACATCACCGCCACTCAAGACACCCTTGACCATATCGTGATGACTACAGTAATCTTGTCCTTGCGCCCTCTCTTGTTGGGTTCTAATTTCTTCGTAGAACTGTTTGAGATCCCTTGCGGTGATAATGGATTTAATCATCGGATACAATCAACTTAACAAACTCGACATCGACTACTGCACATTTGACACCTTCAAGTTCTACTGCAAACGCCTTTGTCCAATCTAAGTAAACCTTCTGTTTAGGAACGAGTCCTGCCTCTGCGACTGAAATAGATCCACTTGTCGCAAGAACGATTGCGGGTTTATTGCCCGTTGCGATATCGTTTTGTAGAATGATACCACCGGAAGTTTGTTCTTCCTTGGCTGCCTCTGTTACTAATATGTTATTACCTAGTACTTTCATTATAACTCCCAACTTATGGTAGGACGTTGATCGCCTTTACCGTTCCAATGTATTGAACACCCACATTCTTCAATGATGGGGATGATCGCCTTTAAATTCTTTACGCCTGTCTTGTCTCCGTTAAAACAGAATGAACTACTGTCTTGTTCTTCAGGTGAGTAGGTTTCCATAGTACCTTCACCTTCGTACTCGTAGTCTTCCTCATCTTCTTCTTCCATGTCTTCCCACATATCTTCGTTCTCACAGTCTTGCTCGTGATTGAAGAGAACCTTGGTCAGATCAACATCTACGTATTCTATCTCGTTACCGTCTTTGTCCTTAGTGATGAGATAACCTTTATCATCATACTTAGCGTCAAAGTAATCAGGTATGTCCATCCATGCACACGACTGACAACATAGATGTCCCCATCCAACGTACCAGCCTTCTTCGGTCAAACGTTTCTGTAACTTTCTAAAACCATTCATCATCATTCCTCATATTATAGGTGTCTATTATAACACACTTTAGTCCCAAAGTCCAGTATAATATTTACCAAATAACCGAAATCCGTTCTGAACACGTTTAGTTTTCTCTTCACTAAACTCCCACTCATCCATGTCATTGACCTTGGCGTCAAATGCGTATATCATTTCGGACATGATCCAATCCCATCGATCGTGTACTGCATCTTCGTGTTCACCCTGTAACTCAAAAGGTACATCCGATTTATCGGTAATTGGTGATCCGTGTTTGGTCTTCGTTAATTGCAACAACATGGGGAGTATTATATGTGCGAGCGTAGAGTCCATACTCCAAGTGTCATAGTTATCGATCCGGATCTTTCTTTTCTGTTCCGGTGCATATCCGAACCACTTATAAAGATATGTGTTGTACCATCTCCACTCAGGGTATTTACCTATAGATACTTTCATTTCCTTGTACTCACTACTACTCTACTGTTACCGTGGCCCGCGTTCACATTGAATGTGATAACTTCTTCGAAACCCAACCCCTCGATAATGTTCAGGAACTCACCTTTACTTATCTGTAACGGATCCATGTCAGATGACGTGTTGTCTGATCCTACCATCAACTCAACACAAAGAATACCATCCTCAGTCAGTTGGTCTGTCCATGTCCGTAAACACTTTTCAGGATCGTAAGAATGATCGAATGAGTTTGAGTATATCATGTTCCACTTACCAACCCACTCTTCCTTCACTTCATGAAAATCCCATTCGAACATATTGGAGATATCATTTGCGGTCGGAGATATATCAGTTCCAGCAACACACCCGTCAGGGTATTGATCGAGAAAGAATTGCAGTTCTCGACCGTTCCTTGCACCGTGACACAGAACACTATCGACATCCGGATACATGAGTTGTATCTTCTTTACGGTAGATTCACTACACCAGACCGCATGTAACTTCTTTATATTTGCGTCTATCTGTAGTTGCTTATACTCTTCGTAGTTTTTATACTTCCATAGTTTCATATCTGTGACATCAGTAGTTCGACATTCTCGCCCCGCTCGGGAAGTTTGTCTTTCAGGAAAAAGTGAATAAAGTGACATTCATCGATCTTTGTATTGGCGGTATAGAGACCGTTCCACACGTCACTCAAGTGTCTAGTCGGGATCTTGTATTTCTTCAAGAAGAAGTTTAGTAGGGTCTGGTCGGTACTCCACTTCCAAGAACCGATACCATCAACAAACTCTTTGAACTCCATACGGTTCAAGAACTGTTTGGCTGTCTGTCCTTTAAGGAATGGTTTGAATTTCTCAACGTTGATCACCATCAATCCCATGTTAAAGAACTCGAATCCTCGATCATTGGGTTTGAAGTCTGTCTTGTTAGAGTGTAACTGTGAGTACTGCATATGACTGTAGTTTCGGATCTTATCGACATACTGCGGAGTGATAGACATCTCACGTTCAGATACCGCAGCAAAGGCACAGTTGCAATCAAACTCATCTAGAATGTTGGGAGCAGTGTCACGGATATAGATGTCAGCGTCAATGATTATCAAACGGTCATACCCATCCATCATATCAAACGCATTCTCCTTCTCGTAGATAGGGAGATAACCACCGTGTTTCTTATATGAATCTTCACTACGATTGGTGAAGAATGGGTCGGGTGCGATCATTAGTTTGGGTGTAGTCTGAACAAAGTGATCAAACCCTAACCTCTCACAATAGTCATGAACACTGCGAATACAGTGTTGATATAACTTAGACGGTCTTCCCACCGAAACTTGATATACTAGTGTCTTCATTTTATTTTACCATCAGCCTTAAATAACGAAACGTGCTCTTTACCATGTTCTATTGTAGTACCTATATGTGCATGAACTATCTGTCTACAATACTTTATATTCTTAACCTTACTTATCTTCGGTTGTCTAGGGTCTGACACATCATGCGAGATATCAGACAACAGATTCTCAAGGACACCGTCTACATTATGTTTAACACCCGTTTTCCATATTGGTTGTTCGAGTATCCATTTTGCCATCGGACTTGTCATATACATTGCGGTACACGCCAGTTTTACAAGTCTACCTGTAGGTGCCACTTGGTGACCTAATAACGACCATTCCAAGTCCAGCAATAACAGTTTAGGTATGTAATGCAGGAGTTCAGTGTCATGTTCGCATACAATTCCACTCTCACCCGAATCAGCGATCATCTGGATCGCCTTTAAATAACTATAGAATATAGATCTCTCGGTCGGGGTGTGATCTCTATGCGGTACCTTAAAGTCCTTCTTATTGAACTTAATCCAGTTGTGCGGAGGCTTACCTTCCGTTGCCGGAGTTATCGCCTCAACACTCACCACCTCGTGATCGTGATCCCACCAAGTCGGTTCAGATAGTTCTCGATAATATTGAGAGATCTCATTATCACTGATAGATATCTGATATACTTTTACTCTATGTCCTGTAATCTTCAAGGTCAAATTCCGTACCATGCATCTTCATTAAGTCACGTTCATGGTTAGTATACACTAAAACTTCGGGATCGTCAAGCAGAAAATCACATGTTTTACAATAATCTGGATAATTCTTAGTTGTATGCATGTCACGTAGTTCTGTGTATTGAGGGCCATCCCAGATCTCTTGGATAGTATTCTCAGACGTATGACCCAGTACCGCCTCTTCGTCTTGACCCAGTACTTGACAATTGACCCAGTACTTGACAACAAGGGGCAACCGCACCCGTCTTACCGTCCAGTCCACCGGCACGAATCACAACATCCGGAGAGAATGGTCGTCCACAAGTTTTGACCTCACCTTTACGTTCGTTCTGTTTGATGTCATATACACCAGACCAGTTGTGCATCTTCCAGATCTCGGTCTTCACCCCCAGATCATCTACCAACTCTTTATACGCATCTAGTTCATTGTCTAGGTTGTCGTTATCGGTAATCAGATGATAGGTTGCAACAGTACAATCTGATCCAGTCTTCTCGACATACTCTTGCATCTCTCGTATGTTCTTACAGATCAAATCGTAGTTACCACCTTGAGTGTTATACATCCACTCGTTGTACTTCTCTTTGTTGTATCCAATAAAAGAAAAACGATAGAAGTCTAGTCCAGCGTCTACACAATCTTCCATGAACTTACCGTGCATACGGAAACCGTTAGAGAACATGAAACACTTAGCTCCATACTTCTTAACGATCTTGATGTACTCAGGTAGTTGACGGTTCAGGGTAGGTTCACCCGATCCTTCTAGGTTTACAACACGCAATCCATGTTGGGCGCAATCACGAACATTGTCTTCAAACTCTAACAAGTTCATCTTACGTAGGAAACGTTTGTCACGTCCACCTGTACGCATATCCTGTGGACACATCGTACAAGAGTAGTTACACCCACCATTAATCTCTATTACTGCTCTATCTATCTTCACTCTTTTTCTCCAATATGGGGAATATATTTATAGTTACTTTATCTCAAATATCCAACTGGTATCCATGAATACCTTATCGGGTTCCCCTAACATTGCATGTACTGCCTCGACCACTTCCGGCCATCCTTGTGGATCATAGTCGTGACCAGCAATGAACCCACCCTTTTTTAGTTTGGGTAAGTACAGTTGAATATCTAAACATACGGAATCGTAAGTGTGGTCTGCGTCTATATAGATGAAGTCAAAGAACTCGTCTTCGAACAACTCTACCGCAGATTTGGATTTCCCACGAATGACATGGAATTTTTGATGACAGTAGTCAGGTACACTCGGCCCATACATTCTAGTATTGTAATTAAACTCATCACGAATGTCTTTCCAAGTTAACTCTACGTCATCGTTTCTAACTTTATACTCATCGTCAGGGCCTGCCCAAGGATCTACTGCATAGAATCCAGATGTCCACAATCCACTTGCAAGAAACATTTGAGTAGACTCACCCATGAATGACCCGATCTCGATACCTTTATACTCTTTTTTGTTAGGTCGGTTCTCGTGATAATAGGATATCAATTGAGTTAACCCCAAGTACTGGTGATTGACTTTAGGGTTTATCCATTCTGGCGGTGGTCTATATCTCATGTATCCCATAACACTTTACTCTTTTTTAATTAATCTCAATATTCTCTTTCTGTATGATATGGTCTTCTTCTTGGTGTGACCTAACATCAATTTGACATCCTTTACCCAAAACCATATATTCGTTTTTGCCTTTCCGGAAGCTGAAGCACGTACAGCATTCGGTGTGTGATATTTCGTAATTCCTTCATCACTAGATACTATCATAGGAATACACGCATTCCTCGCTATGTAATGCCACATACCATCGTAACATAACACCATACGACTAGTATTGATATGAAACATCGCTTCTCTAACCGGAGTTCTGTAGGTCAATTCTACTACATGTAATCCGGCTTGGCGGAGAAGCCCTAGTATAACATCCCAGTCATCATTTGTCAAGAGCCTTTTCCATAATCTTGGAATTTCTGCATTATGCAGTGGTCTCCATATAACAACCTTCATTCGATTGTAATAAAGTGGCGCATTAACACCGGATATATCGTTTCGGAATAACCAGTCGTTATCCGGTGCCTTACCACCAGACTTTTTAGGCCCATCGTGTACGTGACCGTCCTCAAACCAGAATCTATTCTTCTCTTTCAGGTTCTTCTGATCTTCGTCATTATAGAAGTATCGAGTACCTTCACGTTGATCGAACAGGTGAGTAACTCTTACTCGATCCTTGTCCATATACAGATTGTGAATATACTCCAGTCTTTCTATAATGGTCTCTTCTTCTTCAAAATGGTGTAGATGGTCAGGCCCGTGTGGCCAATGAAACTCAAGGTTTATAATCAGGTCGTTCTTCTGAGCGTGTAGGTGACACGAATTCAACGCCCACATAAAGTCACCTACGCCAGGTGTACCACGCCAAGTTGCCTTGATCTCTTTCATCTACTTTCGCTTAGCTAATGCTTCTTTACCATAGAACGCGGCAACGATTGCAGCGACAGATACAAAGTATGTCGGTGCCATATCACCCAGAGTCTTACCCGCATTATCTAATCCTACAATCTCACAGAACACAACCAGAGACGGATACAACAACATACCGAACAAGGCAAACCATGCCATGTTACGTTGTGCATCACGCATTGCATCCGCATCTTCGAGTTCTTTGCGTTTAAACTCCAGATGCATTAATAGTTCCTTTTCGGAAACATGACCGTCACCGTTGACATCTGCACCGGCAAGGGTACCATCACTATCGACAGTTATACTTCTCTTATCTTCTGACATCTTAAAATACCTTTACTTTATATTTCTGTTCCCATAACCTAGCGTCATGTTCGTTGTTGACCATAGGTCTTCCCCGTATGTTCAATGATGTATTTAGTAACATAGGAACTCCGGTTCTTTCATAGTACTCTTCGATAACCTTTCTGAACACTGACTGACAATCTTTCTTTACGACTTGTACTCGTGCAGTACCGTCTACGTGTGTGACAGACTTGTAGTCATGTTTTGCGGTAGACGTGTATTGCATGTACTCGTTCATAGGGCCATCAAAGTACTCCTCTGCATACTCCTCTAGGATAGCAGGGGCGAATGGACGGTACTTCTGTCTGCGTTTGATAGTGTTGACTGTGTCCTTTACGTCATATCTCACGTCTGCAATCAGAGACCGATTACCTAACGCACGTGGGCCAAACTCTGCCCTACCGTTCGCCAGACCGCATACTTTCTTGTCTAAGAGGTGATCGACTACTTCCGTAGGGTTTATGTCTCTTTCTATATTGTAACCAAGATATGGTGTCCATACCAACTGATCTTTTCCGGTCGCTTGACTCCACGCATGGGCCGCACATCCTAACGATGATCCCGCATCTGTAGGAGATACCGCAATGTGAACATCATCGAATAGTTCTGGTAGTCTTGAATTGATAACAACATTCTGAGCGCAACCACCAGAGTAAACAAGTTTGTTACCGTACTGACGTGCCTTCGTCATGATTTCCATAATCGCCCACTCTGCAAACTTCTGTACAGTCATTGCAAAGTCACGGTGTTCCATACCACCGTTTAGTCTCTTCTCCATGATCTTCCACATTCGAGCTCTCTCGATCTCAGACAGTGAGGTTCGTTCTGCATTAATAACGTTACCCATGGCGATGTCGGCATTGACATCAGGTTGTTCTTGATACCAGTCCTTCAGGTCATAGAATAACTGTTCGTTCGGAACGCCATAAGAACTTAGTCCCATAACAACATACTCGTCCTCAAGTGGACGCAAACCCAACAGTTTTGTGGCGGCCGTGTAGACTAATCCTACGGACTTAGGATATGTTTGTTCATACACTAGATTGAAGTTACTGTCTAGGATGACAGTTGTTTGATGTTCCCCCACGCCATCGATCGATACCATAACTGTAGAGTCACGGTCTTTCCAAGGTCGTGTATAAAATGCACCAGCACAATGAGAAACGTGGTGAGACGTGAATGTGTCTGGCTCAGGGAAGTAGTGTTCTGATTTGACTTTTAATAGTGCGTCAGTGAAGGGTCGCCTTATTTCATTCTTTAAGTCGGTGTCTTCATAAAAGGATATGTGGTCGGACTTTTTGTGATAATCCCACAAGGACTGTGGGATCCACGCTGTATTTTTATTTTGATCAAAACGTTCGGCATGGGACGCAAATTCAATCGTCCCATCCTCGTTTATTATTGATAATCCGGCATCATGATAGTTTTGCGAGTATCCGGTATAACGGGTCATTACCCCTCCAAGTATTCGTAGACCTCCTTCCAGTTCTTCATTAGAGGGAAATCAGTGTTATCCATGTTGTAAGCATGTTCTATTAGTATACTATCTAGACCTAACTTATCACCGACTTCTGCATTCTCAACCTTGTCCTCGATCCAAGTCAAACCACTGTCAGCATATGGGATCAAAGCATCGTCCTTGTCCGCACCAGTGTCCAGACATACAACCTTAGCAAAGGCAGTCTCACCGAACAACTTCTTTAGGTTCTCTTCACGCAGACGGGCCGCATGTGGGTCGAGACTCAGACTAGTAATCGCATGGAACACATAACCGTGTTCTTCGTGTAACTTACGTACATAGTGAATCGCGTCACGTAGTGGCGGAAGGAACCCAATCGCCGCACTCTCGTTGAAGTGACGAACCATCTTCTTACTCTCGGCTCGTTCCATATCAAATATCTTATCTACATTGTAGACATCAGGGTCTTTTACGTTGTAACCCTTTTGTTCCATCCAGACCTTGAACGCATATCCCCAGTTCAGGAGAACACCGTCAACATCGGTCAGAATAACTTTTTCGTAATCTTTGTGCATCTTTCCTCTCTTTCTCTCAGTTAGGTACCCATTATATGACATTGGGCATCTTTTGTCAAGCGTTAAATCATGTTTTCTGTACCATGTCTGGTAACTTTTTTGTGGACAACTATAGGTTCTGGTGGCGTGAGTTCTATCCAATTCATCTTACGAGAGTAGTCACTTATGTACTTGGTCACTAGTGCGAACTCTTGTTGTAGAGCCCACTGCAACATCCACCGTTTCTCTCTGATACCATTGAAGTGTGGAAACTTGATTTCATAACAATCAGACGGGGGTGGATTCACCCAAGGTTCAACATATAACGGATTGTCCATCCAGAGTGGACTTATCGTCTCATAGTTAAACCCCAGATTAGTTACGTTCACACTGACATATGCGTCATCATAGTATAGACAGTTTACTCTTTGTTGCGGGTCAGTGTTACAGACACCATCTTCATATAACCAGTCCTTCCAATCACTGAACTCTTCTCTGGCACGTATTCTACCCTCTCTACTGAATACCATCATACCACCTTGCATATGCATGTATTTCGAGGTAGTGTAGGCACCACGTATGCCCGCAACTGAACCGATCATCTTAAAACCAGATCGTTCTATCTTGTCTCTATAGATGTTACTTACTCGTTCATCCGCATCCCATGGCGCACATTGATAGTGTCGCATTCTATAGTCAGCTTCATTGACACCATAGACATCCGCATCAGATGCCTCGAATATGTTCTCTTTGGTGTTTGCAACTACGTCTAGATCAAAGACCGCAATCTTATCATACTTGTCGTACTCAGGGTCGTAGATTATCTCTAACCACTCAAAGTAGACAGACGCAGAATGACGATGTCCGCCTATGGTCATAGACTCCGGACTATTGTCAAACTCATATTCTGCACCAATGGACTTGGCGTAATTACGGAAGGATTCTGTCGATACGAGAATCATATCGTGGTAGAGGTCGTTCACCGATTCGACATCAGGGCCATACTCAGATGAACTTGCTTCGGGTTGGACTTTAGAGGTTCGGGACTTATCCACAAACCTCTGATAGACAAGGTTCATTACCAGTCCTTTTGAAATATCGGGAACTTATCCTTATGGTATAAATCAATCATAATGAGTTTCTGATCACCTCCGGTGTAGTGTAAGAAGTTACACTTACCTTGGTCAATCCACTTCTGAGGATCATTATAATGTGTGGGGGTGTCATTCCATTTCTGATCGACAGACTCAACATCAAAGTCGTGTTTCATCAACTGACCAGAAATAAACGGTTGGTCATTTAATATAGACATGTGATGTTCTTTGTTATTAGGATCTAGTCGTTTGGGTTCCATCCAATGAACCCAGTTGTCGAAGTCTCTACGTGCTTTGAGTCTAGCTTCCTTAGTCCAGACAACAACACCTGTATTAAAGATCGTCAACTTAGAATCAAATGAATGACCGATACCGAACGATGGTACCATTGGTATATCGTGCATCGCGAACTTTTCTTGATAGTCCATGAGGATGTTGGCGTCATAGTCCCAAGAGTTATAACCACCAGTCTTTTCAGTACGAATGTCACTCTCCAGTACACCATATACTTCAGCATCAGATACTTCAAATATATTCTCTTTGGTGTTACAGACGATGTCGGTATCTAGGAAACAGACTTTGTCAAAGTCATCGAAGAACGGATCGTAGATGATACGTAGACATTCGAATAAACAGGACGTAGAGTTTTGAGCGTAGTCTTGAGTCAACCATCTTTTGTCAGAGTAGAGGTACTCACAATCTATCTCATCCGCGTACATCTCAAACGATGATCGAGAGATGTCAGCCATCTCTTTGTAAACATCAGAACGTTTCCGTCCCTCTAGATCACCTCGAGCATCAACTCGGTCGTCTACTACTAGATACTGAAAAATGATGTTCTTCATGTTGTGTCCTATTATATGATTCAACCGATCTCATTTTGGTTGATGCACCTTCCTGAGATCTTTGCTTATGCTTGTTGCGTTTCTTATTTTGGGGATCGTGGCGTGTATACTTTGCCATGACTAATTAGTCCTTTTGAATGCCTATTTTATACACTGTCTTGCCGTCTTCTTTAACAGCAGTCAGTACCGATTTACGGTTGGCATCAGGATCTAAGTAAGACACGTGAACCCAACCGCTGTCGGGAATACCTACAGTATAGAACTCTAAAATCAACTGATCAAAACTGAGGTTATCCCGAATCCATTCCGCAACTTCTGCATTAGGTACGCCCGGACATTCGATATCGACTGCCTCGCCCTTACAGTGTTGACTCTTGGATGAACCACCTACCGCCTTGTTTAACTCTTCTCCCCGATAACCAGAATTGATTACCGTTGGCCCGAAGTGATCTCGAACTGGTTGAACAACATACTCGAACAACATCTCTGCGTTCTCTAAGTGAATGTCAGACGGGGTATTATCTAACCCCAGTCTAGTTGCGGTCTGTGATTTGGTGAACTCTTGTAGAGTAAAATTCTTTGATAGTCTCATTAGTTGATCTCTAACATTTCTTTTGTCATTATATAGTCACGCACGAAGTCAGATCTGACAATGTCTGCCCATGTAAACGTAACCACGCTAAACTTAGTCATATGTTCAATGATCTTCAGGAACTTACCGAACCCAGTTTTATCAGACTCCTTAGTGAAGTCGGACTGGAGATAGTCTCCGCAGAATATGATTCTACAGTTCTGTCCAATCCTAGTGATAACCGAATCAAGTTCGTGGAATGTGAGGTTCTGCATCTCATCCACAATGATTACTGCATCATTAAACGTTGTCCCTCTTATATAGGACGTAGATAAAAACTCTACAACATCTTGTTCTACAAGTTTGTCGTATGCTTTAGTGTCTTGGAATAACTCAGTACAGATCGATTTGTATGGCCCCGCATAGGGTTCCATCTTCTCTTCCATACTGCCAGGCAAGAAACCTATCTCCCGTGTAGGTACAATCGATCGAGTCAGTATGACCTTCTCTAATTGATTGCCCTTATCGAGAACTTGTTCTAACGCCAGATAGATAGCGGAGAACGTCTTACCTGTACCGGCAGATCCGGTCAGTACCAGATGGTTGTTATCTGCCCATGCCCGATAAACCTTTTCTTGATTTTCGGTCATAGGTTCAAACGTATGAAGATCGTCAATACGTAACTTCATAGGAATCGTTTTTTCTTTTCTCATGTATTAATCTTATTCTCTTTACCGGAACCTTTCTTGATTCTGGATAGATGATCATTCCATTCCGTACCCGCCATAGACATGGTGGATTTGGTTCCGGATATGAGTGAAGGGGCGCTTGTTATGACTTTAACAAGGTTCGGGTTTGTTGCATGGTATTCATCTAGTTCGCTGATCTTCATCAGTTTATCGAACTCTTCGCCTGTGACGGTGTCTCTAAATGTATATATGGGCATAATCTCTTCCATTGTTAATCGTTAACGAAGACGGGGACTTAGTCCCCGCCTACGAGATACTTTATCACCTTCCTTATCGAGCTGAGGACATGTAATCCTCGATTGTTTGATTTAAGAAATTTTCTTTCACCATTAGCCGGTGGGCCTTTGAATCATTACCTTTCTTCTTATGGCGTCTGATCTGGTGAGAGAGTTCTCTCTGGTCTTTCCTCAATCGTTCTATTTGGTTTCTCGACATAATACTCCTTATGTTATTATTATAGGAACTACGTTGTGATTAATTTAGGGAATGCCTCCTGTACAAGCTTCTTGGTTAGATATTTGACTGGTGACTTCTTAGACACCATTGATAGAACCACTTCCGCATCCTGTGGATGAATTGCTTCCAATAGACGGATAAACATATTCTCTCTTTTATATGCGGGCAGGCCACTACTCTTCGCACCTTTAACAAAGTAACCGAATTGACGGTGTTCTCGTAAAAGTGTCGAAGGAATAGATTCTGGTTTATTGGCGACAAACGGTGGTTTGCCGACAGGTAAGACCCACTCCAAGGATTCATCAAATGTGCCTCGGAGTACATCTTGGAATGCGGGTACGTCTGCGTACTTCTCAAGTACCGCTTTTCGTTTTGGTCGAGTAGTTTCTTTACTAAACTCTTCTAGTATTTCAAATATTTCTTTGTGTATCACGTGTGCCATAAAAAACTCATATATGATTGATTAAAAATTATTAAGTGTTTGGATTCCACCAAGGGTTCGGATCTTCTCCGTGTGTTGCAGAATCCCATGCCCACTCACCGTTGTCCAGTCGCTCTCGTATGTCCGAATCTAAAGTGTCATAAACGTATGTCGGTTCGGTATTCAAAGTTCGAATCCCTTCGTAAGCATCTAGACTAATATCTATAAGAATCTCATTTACCAGTTCTCTCTGGTCTTCTCGACACCTATAGGTAAATTCCGCATCATGATCGGTTAGGAAGTCAGCGTTGTTAGTGGTATGTCTGCTGATAGAGAAACGGATGTCTCCACCAAGGTGATGATCTGAAGTAGTGACGCACATGTAATCACATGCTTCGTAACCCAACTGTGAGTATCGGCCACCGTATTCTTCTGGTAGAGCCCAAGTCAGGGCAGTCAAACCGTTAGAATAGTTTCGTCTGTAGGACGGTTCCACGCCATCACCCAATATAGTTTTGAGTTCTCCGTGGGTATTGGTTATCCAGCCAGCTTTGACTAGATCCGTATGATCTTGGTCACTGTTAATAATGGGCATATTTTACTCGTTATCTTTTACTTTTATTTATAAAATAGGCGACTTTTAAGTTGCATAACAATATATAGTAATCTTCGAACTTTAAAGTCGCCTTCCTCTAAAAGTATTTATACAGATTCGATGTCCACGGGGCCAATAACATACGTTCTATAGTCAATATCACTCCAACCTTCCTCACGGAAAAACTCGTCAGAGAAGGCACAGTCTTCGATGGCCTCAAGGATCCGATCCTCTTCGTCTGCATCGACTCCTTCAAACTCGTATTCCAGACTACACCCGTCATAACAATCTTCGAACTCAACATCTTCGAAAGAATCGAACTCAAAGATCTCATCATCATCAGCGTAGGTTGCACCCTCCAGATCTTCGACTTCATCCTCGTTCTGTGGACGAATGATATATGTACCGTTCCGGAACACTTCAGATATCTGAACGGAGACATAATCTCCGTTATCGAAAGATCCCTTGGCCCAGATACACTCCTCGACAAATGATTTTTTATTTGAGGCGATTACGCGGTACGCACCCCCGACTACAATACTCATAACTTCTGTACCCTCTCATCATATTCACTAAACGCTGTTTCGTAAGGAACAAACACTTCCTCACCTATTTCATATTGACCGTGTGATGACTCTTCACACTTCACAATGTAACAAGAGAACGGAATCGAAATATCTCCGCGCATCTCACCGAACTCGTGACGCTTGATAACCGTACCAACTACGAAACGGTCTGGTCGATCATCCATTGGACGGAAGTCGAGTGCTTTTAAACGATCGCCCAACTGAGCAGTGTTTTCAAATTTCATCATAATTTATGCCGCCTTTTTCATGTCTAGTTTAAGTTCATCACGGATCGCCTTGACTTCAGCAATTCGAGCAGAAAGATCTTTGGTCTCACTAGTGCAAACGTAAGGTTTGTCGTAAGAACCAACGTTGATGTCCGTGTAATGCGAACGGTGAAAGTAATCAGTCATTGAGTCATCTTCGTTGAAGAACTCAGGCCCTTCCATCGCAGATTTCAGTTCAGTCAGGAACGCAGAGATCTCAGGGTAGTTCTTGTAAGTATCTTCGATCCAATACTCATTGACGCGAACGTACTCTTCTAACTGGATGTATTGGTCAGGGTGGTGATACAACTCACGTTCAATGTGATCGAGTCGAGTCTCTTGGTAAGCGCTGATAATGTCTAGATCACCAGACTTGATATTCACAACAAGGGTAGAGTGGTGACGAACAGCGATAGACGCTTTCATGTTGTACTTTTTAAGTACTGCTTTGATCGCGGGGGTTAACATCTTTTTATCTTCTTGACTTACAAACGCCATAATTTCTTCTCTCTCTCAATCAATTAGGTAACTATTATCTCATGCTGGGCAACTATTGTCAAGCGTTTTCTTCAATTAATTATAAGTTTTTTGCGAGAATCTTGGGTACAACCGGAACGGTGCCTGTACATCAAGAGTCTCAGAATAGATGATCGGTTCGGGAAGACACTTCTCATCTAACGCATCAAAGAACAACGCCATGTCGCAGTCTTCCTCTAACCAGATATAATCTTTGTTGAAGAACGAATACTCAGAGATCTTGTTGATAAAGTTTAGGTTCTCAGCCAGACGGACTGGAACTTTCAGGTAACTATGTGACGGATCAGAAACATATGTCACGGCATTTTGGGGATTAGTTGCAAAACTCATTTTGATGCCTCACTCATTAATTTCATTATGTGGTAGTCTTTCTCAAGGATATCACGAACACGTTCACGGTCAATCGAGTCACCGTCACCCCACTCAAAGTGGTTCTTAGGACTAACGACTAGTTTGAGGTATTCTTGGATAGCTGACTCTACTTTGTCAACAGAGTTACTCTCAATAGGGTAGAGACCGTCATACGCATAGAACGACAAGACATAGTTACGGAAGTTAACTAACGAAGGGTTTGAACGCAGTGCAATTACATTAGAAGTCATATTTTCTCTCTCAGTTCTCATAATCAATACAAGTATTATACGGTACTGGCCAGAGAAAGGCAAGCGTTTTCTTTAAATAGTTACAATCTTTTTACATTCATTGAGTCTACGGATACTAGACATAACACCGTAGTAATCGTCTTGATTGTCAACAGAGAATGCCAACCAGAGAATCAAGACGATACGAGCGACTAATAGTCTCAAACGAACCAACTAGGAACTTCGCGGTTCGTCCATTTGGCCATGTACTTCTTCTCTTGGATGTAGTACTTACGGTAAGCTTGAACGGGATCGTTCATCTTACACGAATCTGGCATCGCCTGTGCGAACGTATCCATAGTTGCTACTTGGTCGATGTTACGAGGAGCGAACCACAACTGTCCTTTCAGTTTCTCTTCGGTCATGTGAACCTTACCGTAACGTCTGGTGTACTCTGTACACAATGCACGGAAGTGCTTGTACAACCAACGGTAGTTCTGGTCGTTCTTACGTGTCCATATGTTGGACGGATGGTTTACGTGGGACGCCTTGTACAAGAGTCGTTCTTGTGCATCAGGCGCCAACCTCCATCGTTTGATCTTACTACCATTCTTGGTCTTGTCCAGATACAACTCACCGTCTAGTACACGGTGTGCAGTAGACATCAGCTGAGCGTACTCGACTATCATTTTTACGACATGTTTATCACACATCATTTGTGCAGCTTTCACGGGGTCATTATCTAAGTGGAAAATGTTCATGCAAAGTATATCCAATCTCGAAAGGTGTTGATAACACGGAGTTTGTTTGGTTGGTAAGTGAAGGCGTTCAACGCGACAGTAAAGATATCATGACCTTCTGGACATGTCGCCTGATACGAATACTTAGTGAAACCTTCGTCATCCGGAATTTCTTCACAGGTTAAAACGTAACTCTGGTAAACGTCAATAACATCTGAGTAATGTATCATCAATAGTCTCCCTGTCTGATAGCGTACATCACCTCGAACTTTTGGGATGAGTTCGCACCGATCGAAGTCAACGCTTCGCTGAGTGCAGTCCAGTCCGGATGGCGTGGCATCTCGATGTACTGTTCTGCGAGGTTCGCAACCAACTGCTGGGTGATAACGAAATTATCTGTATTCATCTAACTCTCCTCTATTGGCAAGATCGTAAAGACCCCAACCGACTAGTGACATACCTAAGACACACTTCAACAGTAATGGCCCGATTGGTTGTGGTTCCATCGCCGCGATCATCATATCATCGTAACCAACAGCACCCATAACAATAAAAAACCCGATAGCAATTCTAATCATCTCTATACCTCAAACTCGACTACTTGAAATTTGTGAAACTTGTTTTGTGTTGCGTAAGATTCTGCACTTTCTTTGTCAGCGAAACATGGCATGTTGTGTAACAATTGACTCTCGTCTTCTCTTATCTCAACCACGTAATAGACTTTATCTCGACTCACGTTTTACTCTCCAAATAATCTCTTGTTGATATCAACTCTTCTAACACTTCGGGATGTTGACTGGCCAAACTTACCAGTAGTGAATAGTAGTAACCCGAACGGAAAGCAAAGGAAGGGTTCGTGGCTTCAAGGGCGGACTCAACGTCATCCATAATATCGCGAACATTCATATCAAAATCTCTCATCAATTAAGTACCTATTATAGGTCATGGGGCATGAAATGGCAAGTATTATTTATACAATTTAGTGAATATTTTGTCAATCTCTTGGGCGGTGGCGGTCTTGTCTACCACGATCATCTCGTAGTAATCATCGTTATACCAGTTGGTATCGTTACCGAACTTATCGATCTTGGGATTGTAGTAGTACTTTGCGACTTCATCGGTGGTGTTCATACGGTGAATAAGGTTAAACATTATACGTATTCCTCAGCAATTTCATCAAATAGATTGTAGTACATATTAACGGTTTCGTTGACAGGGTTGAGACGCACAAAGACATCTGCGTCAACGAAGTTCCAGTTGATATCTCCACAAGGAAAACGGTTCTCTGGAGAGGCGACAGCCTCTGCGACATAAGATTGAATGACTCGTTTAAGATCTTGCATTACTTTACCTCCACCCAATCGATCCAAGTGTTAGACATAAACTCTCTGGTCTCATCTTTGTTCATGCGCCACTGAAGCGCATCAGTCATAGAATGGAACACAGGAGAAGGAACTTGAGCATCGTTGATCATATTGCGGATAATGTATACATATTCTTTAGTCATTTCTTTCTCTCTTTTCTCAGTTTGTATACACATTATAGTGCTGCCAGCAGAAAAAGTCAAGCGTTTTCTTGAATAAATTTCCAGTTAATCCACTGAATGTTTGAAAATTTTAGCGATCGGAAGATACTATAATTTTCAGGATGGTCTAGTTCTGCACGGTAATTAAGTGCATCATCAATACATTCAAACTTCTTGTGGGTAATTATCTTATTGTTTTCTAGGGAACGAACCGAATAAATATACATAACTTTTTCTCTCTTATTTTGAATACACATTATAGTGCAGCCAGCAGAGAAAGTCAAGCGTTTTTTACGGTCGATTATGCCACGGTTCTTGGCGGTGACCCAGTTTTTTGGTGGTTATCTGTAGGTCTTTAGGTAGGTGTTTCCCGTGGATCTTGCATCCAATGAAGGCGTTGTAGTAGTCATCACGGAGTAGAACATCGTGGTCGAATTGATACTTGGTTTCAAAGTAAGAACACTCACCCTTGGTACGACACAGTTTGAGTATCTCACGTTTGAATGAAGCTTCACCTCGTTCGATCAGTAGTTTGACTTCTGCCGATGATCCGTAATACTTCATCCAGTCAGATTGGACTCTGGTCTTCTTACGTCTCTTTCTTGCTTTTGTAACAGGTAGGGTCTTAGGTTTCCAAAAGAACTTCTTACCGATATACTTCATACCAGTAGTTTCTTCGGTCAATAGATAAACGAACCCTTGATAGTCTTCTAAGAAGGGTTCGTCTGGTGTAAATTCTTCGTTCTGATAATACCAAGTCATACAGGTATATATCAGTCTTCTATCTGGTCAGCCTCAACCTCTGTGCCGCACATTGGACAAAACATAGGTATCTCATCCGATTCTGTGGTTTCGTGTACGACTGTAATACAATCGCACACACCACATACCAATTCGTAAGACATCAAGCGACCTCTGTCTCGAATGCATCCCAGTTCCATTCACCGTCCATTCCATTCACGGAATACTCAGTGACACGTTTCTCAAAGAAGTTATCATGTGACGCACCATTCAGTACCCAGTCCAACCACGGTAGTGGATTGTCCTTGACCTTGAAGTTTGGTTTCATACCCAGTTGTAGTAGTCTACGATCTGCAATGTGACGGATGTATTGTTTCACATCTGCCTCTGACAGTCCTTCGATGTCTCCAGACTTATATGCAAGTTTGATGAATCGATCTTCTAACTTAACAGCGTTCTTCGCCATCTCGTAGATCTTTGACTTCAGTTCATCGTTTACGATACGTGGATGTTCCTCACAGAACTCACGGAACAACTTAGCGTTACCTTGTACGTGCATAGTCTCATCACGGATAGACCATTCTACGATTGTACCCATACCCTTCATCTTACCGAAGCGTTGGAAGTTCAACAACATCACGAATGATGCGAACAATGACATACCTTCGTTGAATACAGATTGTGCAAGTACAAGTGCGAGTCCAGTATGAGAATGAATGTCACCCTCTTTCATGAAGTCGATCTTGTCGGCCATCTCCTTGTACTCAAGGAATGCATGGTGTTCTTCGTCAGGTAAACCCAGAGTGTCGTTCAACAATGCATAGGCACGTTGGTGTACACCTTCTCGGTTTGCGAACGATGATAACATGTTACGGATCTCATTGTTCTTAAACTTAGGAATCAGTAACTCATGGTAGTTCTCCCCTACCTGTACATCCGACTGTGTAAACAATCGTAGTACTTGAGTGATGAACTCTTTCTCTTGTTCAGAGAGTTTCGTTCTCCAATCTTGGATATCTTCAGAGAGTTCTGCCTCGTCTTCTACCCAGTGGATCTCTTCGTGTTTCTTAGTCAGTTCTACTGCCCAAGGAAACATGAATGGTTTATATGTTTTGCTAAATTCTAGTAATGCCATTTATTATCCTTCGCAGGCCCGACATTCATCGGACTCTTCTAGTTCTACTGGTTTGTTTAGGTGTTCCATCAACTCGTCATATCCACCGACATATTTGCCTTCGATATAGATTTGTGGTACTGTTTTTACTTTACGTCCGGTAACTTCAGAGGCAGTCTTACCGATATCCGCAAGATCAATATAGTCATACGTGATACCTCGTAATTTTAACTCGTCCTTTGCCAACTGACAATACGGACATCCTTTCTTACCATAGACAATTGTACGTACATCTTCTGATAGAGCGACACGTTCTACCTTATCCGAAACATTCTCTGCACGTTGTTTTGCTTCTGTACGTAGGTAGTATAGACCTTTCAGTCCCTTCGCCCACGCACTATAATGAACTAAACTCACATAAGACTTCTCTGCACCGGCAGGGAAGAATAGGTTAACCGATTGTCCTTGACAGATAAACGGTTGACGTTCTGCAGCATGGGTCACTACCCACATCTGATCTAACTCTTGAGCTGTCTTGAACACTGACTTCTCACCTTCGGTCAAGAACGGTAGATGTTGTACCGAACCTTTGTTGGTGATAATCGATGTCCAGTTAGACTCGTTGTTCTCACCCTTCTCATCTAACAATAAGGTCAGGTACTTGTTCTTCACTAGGAATGAACCAGCACGTGTACGGTGAGTATATGCATTTGCCTTCAGTGGTTCAATAGAAGGACTTGTACTCAAAATAACACCAGATGATGCATTAGGTGCAATTGCCATCAAGTGAGAGTTTCTCTTACCAGATCCCTCACCATCAAGATACTCTCCACGTTCAACCGCAAGACGATCTGTCTCTTCGTGCGCTCGATCGTTGATAGTCTCGAACACCACTTTATTCATTTCACGGGCTGTCTCTGACTCCCACGCAACACCATGTTTTTGGAGTAAGGAATGGAATCCCATTGCCCCAAGTCCGATACTTCGTTCTCTCGCAGCAGAGTATTTTGCTCGTGAGATCGTATCAGGAGCATTATTAATAAAATACTCAAGGACGTTATCAAGCATACGAACAATATCTTGAACAATCGTAGTGTCTTTCCATTCATCGTAATACTCCAGATTCAGAGAAGACAGACAACATACGGCAGTACGTTCTGCATCTGTGGGAAGATGTATCTCATTACATAGGTTAGATCCATGAATCTTCAATCCTTTATCTTTCAGTGGTTGTGGCATATCCGCATTGGCGGTATCAATAAAGTTCAGGTAAGGTTCACCTGTACGGAATCGTGTCTCTAGGATACGTTCCCATAGTTTACGGGCATCGACTGTGTCTTTGACCGCATCGTCCTTCGGATCACGCAGATCAAAAGAACTTCCCTGTTTAACTGCCTCCATGAACTCGTTACTAATGTTAAGTGCATTGTGAAGGTTCAATGCCTTTCGTTGCACATCACCTGTCGGGATACGCATGTTTAGAAATTCGATAATGTCTGGATGACTCACATCCATATACGCAGCATAAGAACCCTTTCGAGTCTTACCTTGTCTATACGCAATCATGTCCGCATCTACGGTATGTAGGAACGGCATCGGGCCAGGCGCAATGTCACTTACTGTACGTACATCACTCCAGTGTCCACCTACACCACCACCATAAACAGACAACCACCTCAACTCAGATGAATGGTCGATTAGTCCCTCAAGTGTGTCCGGAACATATGTCAGGAAACAACTGATAGGCATCCCCTTACCTTTACCATCACCATTAGGTGCATTAGATAGTACCGGAGACGCAAACATAAACCACTTCTTACTTACGTAGTCATAGAGACGTTGTGCAAGTTCAGGATCTAGTTCATCCTTGTATGTACTCCAAGCTGTCGCTGCACGTGCATATGCTTGTTGGGGAGAATCTTCTTTTGCGGTCAAATAAAAATCTTTCAACATACCTACTGCGTAATCGGCCAGTAGATCATCCATAGATCTATTAATTTTTATTTTCATATTTTATCCATTGTTCTGTTTAGTATGTTGACTATAATCGTAAATTGGTAACTCATCGTTGAAGTCGATTTCTTCAATGAGTAATTGTTTACCCGTTCTTTGAAACTCTCTTATCTGTTTCACCATGTAATCCATCTGTTCGCCAGAGTCGAGAAGACCTTCCCACATCATATGATTAGTGAGAGACTGGTGATAATTCTCTGTGAGAAACCTGTCGGGGTGAAGATATTTATCATCGCAACCATCTAGAGCGACATAAATTAAGCGACCAGTTATACCTTCTCGGTCGTAAGTATTTTGGATATCGTGTATCCATTTGAGATCCTCTCCTTCTTTGATAAAAAAGATCGGATCTCCATAATCAAGAAACTCCATGAAACTTCCTTAGTGGTTAGTTTTATCTAGGAGTGCAGTATATCACAATCCACGTGACTTGTCAATAGCCCGTGACCCAAACCAGAAAGAAATAATTGCGGCGAAGATTGCCTTGGTGTCATCATCCCAAAGGACGTTCAATGCTTGTGTCAGATCCGCACCCTTATCAAGGGCATCCATCAGAAGACTGACTTCGATCGCAGCAAAGAGTCCGAAGAAACAATAGGTGATAACTGGACGTACAGACTTCTGAAGGCCTGCGATGATACCAGTCGATTTTGCGATTGCGATATCATGATCGATCAATCGTTGGTGTTCTTGATCCGATGCTTGTTGTTCATACATCTTGATGTCTTGGTCAAATCCCATCTTGCGGAGTTCCGCCATGTGGGTCATCTGTTCAAGTTTAAATTTGTTGTCTGCCTTTGTCTTGAAGTGATCTGTTATTGCGGGTACTACTGACCCACCGAATCCCAAAAGACTGCCTAATAATCCACTAACCATTTTCTACCTCACTTTGCTATACGCTTTAGTACTTTTTCAATATCTTTACGTTTCTTCTTACGGTCATACTTCTTACGCATTACTACGGTATCGGAATCATCTCCCGCACCCGCAACAGACGAAGTAGTCGTACCACCCATGTCTTCAATAAACTTTTTAAAATTCTTCATATCTACCTCTACTTATACTCGTTTTAACAGGGTGGCCCAAGATTTATCTTCGACCAGACTCCCGTCTTTAGCGAACGCAGTTACACGGTAAGTAAATCGTTCTATTGGTTCAAATGCGGACAAGATGTCTTGTTCGAATTGTTTAACGACATGATGAATGGGTTCCTCATCTGTTCTCATAACAAGAATGTATTCGGCACCGTTATCGTCTGCCTTCTGAAAGTATTGAGCAATGCTTCGGTGATTACTACCGGCATCAAATATCCATAGGTCGTGGATGTTTTCTATCTCTTGAGTGTAATCCTTTATGTCTGCGATAACACCTTGGAATCGTCCACCGAATATACCACGGATGACATGCATGTTCTCTCTACTGTAACCGTATCGATCATCATCAACACTGGTAAACCTAACTTGACCATCGTGTTGTAACCACAATAAAGAACTGTGTCCGGCTCCAAATCCTAGTTCAACTACACTGGTCGCCCCAGTACGATCGTAGACTTTATCTATCATGTCTACGGTAGTGGTATGTAAGGACATGTATGCTTCGAGAACTTTACCTTGGTTACCTAGTGCGATATACTCGTCTACTAGATTATCAACAGACAATGTGGTCATTTAGTGATATCCGATATGGTTACTAATACTTTGTGTCCAGACTTCATGTGAGTACCCTCGTAGATATTGAGTCCAAGAATACTGTCTATAGGAAGTGTCTTCTCTATACGTAACTGGTCACCCTTGCGAACTACCTCTGCACATTGGGTAGTCATTGAATCGTACTTCATACGATAGATGCCTGGCCCGATCTCTTCACCATCGATCATGAACCATTGGTGATCTTCTGCCAGACAATCTAGAATGTCGATACCTGTCTTCTCGTGGATCTTCATCAGGTTCGAATCTGACAACTCACCATGTTCTTTAATCAATGCGAGTGCGGCACCATATCGTGCAACTACCGACTGACCGCCAGGCACCTTTGCCATGATTCGTTTTAAATTGAAAACAAGTCTATGGAAGGGGGTGTAGTGACTACGATACGCTTCACGGTCATCTGTCAAGTTGGTACTGAAATCCTTATTCTTCTTACCGTCTTTGTCAATGATACCTGCCTTGAACGCATCGGTATCCTCGAAAGGGGTAACTAAGAGTTTGAGGAATCTAATTGTATAGACTAGATCCGCAGCTGATTTTAAAATTCCCATTATCTTTTCTCTAAAGGTTTATCTTTATTTATAGTCTGGCGATTTCACGTAGTGCTTGAATCGCAACTTTATCCATTTCAATACCCGTTATTTCATCATTTTTGATGGCACGGAGATATATTAGGAAGGGTTTGAGTGTGGGCCAGTGTTCTACTACGATTTTCTGTGCCAACATCTCAACGGCTGGTTCAGTACCGAATACATTGAGTAGGACAATAAGGTGATTTAGGATTAGTCTCTCTGACAAATCTCCCCCACCATAGTACCTATTCAACAATCGTTTGATGTACTTGAATCGTTTTAGATCTTCGAAGAACTCGTCTTCGTCAATACAGGTGGGGTTACGATAATGCTTTGCTGCATATAACGTGAAGTTATTTCTGTTTAGTTCCATCATTAACCAATCTCAAAGATTTATAAAATGTGTCTTCATATTTAGTCTCTAGGTTAGACTCTATAATATAGTCCATCAGAGTTACCATCCACTCATAAGAAAACCTACCATCCGGAATATTCTCTTTCATTTTGTTCATGACGACTCCAGTGGGGTCAGGTGAGTACAAGTATGTGAACTCGTCCTCTTCGTCATGATAGGCGACATCTAGTTCACCTCTCACACCTTTCTGTTTGATCTCCCACCATTGCATAGTGTCTTCACCTACCAACAATTTGGGATCATAATTTATATGGGACGCACCTTTACGTGAGAAGAATACCATACGATTGAAGAGATCCCGATAACCGTTTTTGTTCTTTGTCGGATTGGACATCTTCCAACATAGTTTTTCGAACGCAACTCTTGACTTTGCCCATTCCATCATGGTATTATCGTCACACCAATCGTAGACCATCTCATGATCACTAAACTCAGGGCCGCGACACCGTTGCTTTCTCCACCAGTTCGTCCAATCTGTGGGTAGGCATTCATTTATCTCTTTATCTAGTTTTGCCCATCCTTTAGTTCGAGACCACGATTCGACCACATCGTTACCATTTTTGTCCTTAGTAAACTGAGTCGCTACTTTACTCCACTGATTGACAAGGGCAACTACATCCGGAGGAGACGGGTGTTCAGATAACTGTCGGTAGAACTCTACGCCATATTCAGTGACTATATCGTCACCGTCAACGGCAACCATATGTTCATGAGTAGACTCAAGGAACAATCGAATTAACGAGTTTTTTCCGGTAGATGGAGTTCCATCAGATTCGGTAACATAGTGTTCTATACCCATGAACCAACAGTAGTCGGTCGCACGTTCCACGTAATCCTTATCCAGAGAGTTGATAACTACAATAAGATCTTCGCGGGGAATCGTTCGCAAGTGTTTTACAAACAAGCAATTGTCGGGGTTGTGACGGAGGGATTTATCCCTAGATAGTAAGACATAATATTTCATGTAACTATCTAGGGATATGTTTGGACAGGTTTATCCTACGATTTCATTCATTTGAGCTAGTAGGTCTTTCTTAGAACGTCTACGATCTAATTCCACACCCATAGTACGTCCCAGTGCTTCTAGTTCGATCTTAGTCATTTCTTCTAACGACTTACCACCTACAGGTGCTTCAGTCAACATAGACACATCAGCACCACCCAGTTTGGCGTTAACAAGAAGATCGATCTCATCCTGTTCGCCATGGAATTCATTGATCTGTGCTTGAGTGAAACCACTCGATATAAACAGTTCTCCGGTGTTCGGATCTTCCCAACCGTTTAGGGTTGGTACTGCGTCTGGACACCAGCCTGGAGCTCTTAATTTAGACATAATCTTTTACCTTTGTTTTATGATTTACGGAGTTGTTCCAAAGTACGTTGAATCAGATCAGAATGTTCCTTAACAGGTTTTGGTGCAGCGTCACCCTGTCCAGTATCGCCTGGCAGTTTCTTGGGTGATGGGCCACCTTTACCAGCAGCAGTAGTAACCTTAACCGCATCTTCGTAACTGTCTTCAAGTTTCTTATCAGACTTAGCGTGTAACTCAGCGAATGCTTTCTCTTGAGGAGACTGAGTCTCACCGTGTTCTTCGCCAGGTGCTTTGCTTTCCAACAGACCCATGAGTTCACTGATCAATGCGTCAGATGATTCTTTAAATGATTCTTTTTTCATTGCTTTACCAATTGCCTTACGTCTCTTATGTAGGAACTTATCAGAAGAATCGACATCACCATCGTTATCAATGTCTTTGTCTTTACGATCTTTGAACTTCTTCTTAGCAGCTTTAGGGTCTGCCTTGTCAAGTCCTTCACCGTCATCTTCGTCATCGTTAGATGCGTCTTCTTTGACATCATCTTTCTCAACGTCTTTCTCTAGTTCGGTCTTCTCGTCTTCTTTCTTCTTTTTCTTCTTAGGCTTATCTTCAGACTCTTCACCAGAATCTTTCTCTTCGCCTTCGTCTTCGTCTTCGTCTTTCTCTACGTCAACGTCTTTACCAGCAGGAACTGCTTTCTTACCGGACTCTTCTTCGTCATCCGACTTCTTCTTACCTACAGCAGCTTTCTTCAGAAGTTCAGGATCGATGTCTTCGTTCTGACGTTTCAGTACCGCAGCAACCTGTGGATGCTGAGATAGACCCTTGGCGAGTTTCTCGATTGTTTTAACTGCACCAGAGTAGTTACCACCAGCGTAACGTTTATCGGATGCAATCCCTATGGCTTGTTTGATAACTTTCGCATCAAACTTCGCTTCAGAGACAACCTCAAGATATGCCTCTTTCATTTTGTTAATATCTTGACTGTTCATGTCGTCTCCTATTGACTTAACCAGAAGTAGTCTGTCACAACACCAACTGTCGCGATAGCTACCATGTATACTATTGAGTTAATTATTTTAATGGTGTGACCTTGGTCATCCACCTTTCTTTCTATATCATCTAACTTCTGAGAGAACTTATTCATTCTCTCGAAATGGTTATTGTGGTTGTTCTCTATGCCGATAAGTTTTTCTTCAGCACGAGCCAATGCAATCATGGCATCAGAGAGTTTATCAATCTTCTCCTCGATACGATCTAATCGCTTTTGGTTTGTATCTGTTGCCATTACTTCATCGTTCCCATATGTTAAAAGTCGGTTGACTTATACTATTTATACTTCTAAGATACGCAGTATTAAGGTATCTGTTCCTTTTATTAATCGGTGGTACTCCATCTTAGTGATGGTGTAGCTATGTCCTTCTAATAATTCGATTGGTTCTTCGTTGTCCATTTGAAGTTCCCAACCATATCCTTCCATGACTATAATCCTTCGATCTCGTTTGTCCCTATGCCAGACTAGTTCCTCGTCAGCAACATTGGGATCAAATGTCCTAAGTCTACTACCATCATGTAAGTTTAACTCAAGATAAGGACGATCTACCAAAAGAAACTACCGCCTCCGGAGAGACCTAGTTGTTTTGCGTATCGCGGTAAACGACATGCCCAGTATGCAGCGGTCATACGATCATTCTGTTGGTCACACTTGTGACGTGCAGCGAATGATTTGCGTGCCTTGGGGTCGTTTAGTTTAACTTTAAGTCCGGTGGTGTCACCCCAAGAGATCTTCTTGATGTTACCTGTAGAAGGATCTTTGACGTGTACGTAATACTTCTTAGGGCCACCGGCTTTGGGTTTACCCAGTTCTGGTTCTTTCTCTTCGAAGATGCAATCTAATGCAACGTTCTCTCCATTGAACTCAGCAAACTCACCTAGATTACCTTCCATGATGTCTACTTCGGATGGATCAATCTCTAGGTTACCAGCATAGTAATCTTCACGACACTGTCTCCAGTAATCGAAATACGCCTCTGATCCAACCCGATAGATATTACTCTCTACTAGGTTAGATTCAGATCCGCAGTTACAATGGTCGTTAAATGATTTCATTTCAGTTTCAGTGCTTTCTGTAAATCCTGTGGACTCTGAGATGCCAAGTCCGCGAACTTCAACTTCTGATCGTTTCGTTTAATGCTATTATACTTCATCAGTACCGCTTTGGCAAGGTTTTGTTTCAAGTTTACTTTCTTACCGTTCTTGAACTCGATCACTCCACCCTTAGATAGATCAGCAACTCTACGCAACTGAACAATGATGTTCTTGTCTGCCGCTTTACGGTCATCTGCCGTTGCCTTCACATCGTCATCGTCAGCAGAGTCCTTACCACGTTTATCCATAGCACGGAATGCATCACGTTTCGCACTCTCTAGAATACTGTCTTCAAACAACTTTGCAGCTTGTTTCATACTTATGGTTTTGATATCACCGAATTGGTTCTTGGTTCTAACAGTAATCTTACGTCCACTCATATCGAAATCAAGTGTGTAGGTCTTACCGTCTTTACCACGAACGTTCTTGAGTGCTTCGTTGACTGCGGGTTTGTCGTGAGTGTAACCTAACTTAGCATACTTGTCATGATCCGCCTGAGTATCTGCATCGTACTCTTTACCAGTTTCGGGATCATACATCTTGTGAGGTTTGAACGCTTCTTCCAACGATTCTTTGATGATCTTAACTGGATATAACGCAGAACCGCCAGTCTTGGGATCGATCTGCATAGCGTATGGAACGCCTTTCATCTTAGTCTTATAATCTTTATGAATCTTGGCATAGTTCTTCGCGGTCATCTCGATCTCGCCCTTGGCATTTAACTTGCCCATTGCTTCATCAAGAACTTCTTCGTTACGCTTACCTTTCTGGTATGCGTTGTACTCTTTACGTCTCTCTGCATCTTTCTTCTTCTCAGCAGGAGTCATCTGAGATACAGGTTTCTTACCCTCTACCATCGCAGATTCAATGTACATGTTCAGTTCGTAACGTCTGTTATCTAAGTTCGCAACTTGGATATGTACATTACGGTTCTTCTTTTGAGTTGAAAGAATGTATTTGTTGGTCTTACCCGAAGATGGTTTCTTCGGCCCCATTGCAACCTTGTTATCGATATCATCAGTAGATACGACATAACCTTTCTTCTTCGCATATGCATATGCGTGTTGCATAGCACCAGAGAAGTCTTTGTGGTATAGGTCGTAACCAGACGAAGATTTCGCTTCTCTAATTTGATTGAAAGATTTCATTGTTATGCCAGATCCTTATCGTGATTTAGTGTGCCTTTTTTCTTTTTGACTATGAACGCATTTACTCGTGCATGTCCCCATTGTTGTGGAGTGGTGCCTGGTCTGTGACCCGTCTTCCATGCCGCTACTCCACGGTTATATACCTTCTTGAGTGTAGCAGGCGATATACCAGACTTCTTTGCCTTCGCAGCAATACCGTCCGAACCTTCCTTTACGTCTACCTCATCGTACATAGAATATCGTTTTTCTTCTAAGTATTTCTTGAAATTAATCATTTGGTTTCTCTATTCTTTGCTTTGGTTGCGGCCAATCTTGCACGATCCATCATACGATCATGTTTTGCCTTGTCAGCTTCCTTCTCACGGTCAATGGCATCTTTTGCGGCAGAGACATCGTCTTCACCCAGTAGACCGTGGAGGACTTTTCTATCCATACCACTATACGTATTGGCGATCTTTTGTGCATAATAGTCAGTACTATGTCGCAACTTACCACCGTTCTCTTTCTTCTTACGTACCAATAAATCTTTTAATGTCTTCAATGCGTGTTGATACTGCTTCTTATTCGTAGTAACCGACTTCAACTTGTTTAACATTCTACCCTCTGTTGTTTCAGTGGTAATAACATTAGAGGTAGTTTTGAAGTTTTTCTTACGCATTATTGTTTTGTTAACAACTTCGAACTCATCCTTCTTACGGTCATAGTTTATGACAACCGGAAGATTCAAATCAGTTTGTAAATCTTTAATGACCGCTTCACTGTCAGGATTCTGACGAATGTTCTTCGCCTTCCTCTTTGCGATCTTCTTGAATACACGTTGTAACTCAGCCACCGTGATAGGTGGATCATTACGTTTGTCATTCATACGGTCAGCGAAATGCCGTGTGAACTCGATATCGACATCGAACTTTGCGAGCAGTCGGTCTGCGAACTTCTCAAGGTCGTTGAGTTGTTTTTGACTGACTTCTTCGTACATGTCTTTGAATTGTTTGGTGTACTTGGATGGTTTCGTTTTCGCGGTAGCATCGCCTGGAGCGGGTTTATAGGCTGAATCATCATCGTCTGCTTTCTTCCCGTGTTTCTTAAAGTGTGCATCACGTGCAACCTTAGTGGACTTCTTGAGACCAGAGTGATAACGTGCGGGTTGAGTACCTTTGCGATCCTTGATATCAGAATCTTGTGCTTCGACTAATTCAATTGCGTCAATCCACTTGCGATACTTCTTATCCCCGCACTCTACGATTACGTAGTTGGAACCCAGAAACTTTACCACGCCAAGTTCTTCAGACTCTTTAACGACAACTGAATCACCCACTTGGAAAAGATCCCCCTGCACATACTGTTCTCTTGTTTCAGAAACAGGCGCGAGTTCAACGTGGTTCTTGAAAGATCGTTCTTCCGATAACCCCATACCCTTACGTACATCATTGAATAAAGACCGTGCGTCCTTGTTGGACATAGTTCTAGGAACACCCTGAGAGAAACTAACGAAGTCATTTTCGGATGCATTCGCTCGTTGTTTGGATGCGGACATACCTTCAACACCTTCCGCATCGGGATCTCTTGCTCCCGCAGATACTATCTTGATACTTTTAAAGTTGTAGAAACCGTGTCTAGCTTGTTTCGCATTGTATTTGTTGAGTAACGTTTCGAACTCTCGAATACGATCTGCACCGACAACCATAGTTACATTGCGGTAACCTTGGTCATACAATGATGCAGCTACATCAAATACGTTTTTGATCTTTTTGTCCATCATAACATTCCGTGCATGTTTTGGGAACATCTTACGGATATGTTTAACTTTCTGAGAATATGTCAACGGATCCTTTTTAGGATTCTGTGACTGAGACACAAACACCTTGTAGTCTGATTTACCAGACTTAGATGCCAGTGTATCCATTACCTTACCATGACCAATTGTTGGAGGATTCATTCTACCAAAGGTAAAATAACATTCTCTCTCTTCTTCAATCAGGTATTGTGAGAAATTTTTAAGATTCTTCACTCTTGCCCCTCTTACGTGCCAATTCTTGTTTGCGAACTTTGGGTAACAATTTCTTCGCAAGTTTATCGATTTTAGGTTTCATTTTGTCCAGACGTTTTTCGATTTCCATTCGTCTAGCCATATTTAGGTCGGCTTTACCGACACCTTTTGTCAACTTTTTGGCAAGCATATTACGTGCTTGTTTCTTCGCACGTTTCTTTAGGGTATCCATATTAGCAATCTTACGTGCAGCTCTTGCACGACCTATTGCGATCTTGGGGGCGAGTTTCTTCATTTGACGCGCCTTCTTCAGACGCTGTTGAATATTAAGAGCCGCTTGGAGTTCTACCTCTTCACTGTTGTTACCAGTGGGTATATCCTTCTTGCGTTTCTTACTATTGAGCGCGAGTTGATCATCTCCGGTCTGAGTATAATCCACTGCTATGAAATCTTTAAAACCTAACTTCTTAGGCATAACGTCCTCTTTTGGTTTTTCCCATTAATTACGACTAGGTTTGTCCCAGCCTTTAACAACATCGGGCGAAAAGTTATTATAGGAGAATTCCATCCTATTAACCAATTTCACCGCATCACCACCAAGTGTATCAATAGCGACATATCCTTCTTCACCAGTGGTCTTATAACCATTGGTAGTCTTAACGAACGTGTCGATATTTTTTAAACTATCAAGTTTATTTATAAGAATTAGTTTCGCAAGAACTATGTTTTTTTGCAATTCGAACATCTGAACTAACGATCTTTGGTTTTTTTGTGAGAAGAATGTCAGTATATCATCTAACTTCTGTTGTTGTACACCCTTACCTTTCTCGGTCTTTCTCTTATCGATCTCTTTCTGGAACTTCTTATTGATCCAACCGATAAGACCACGAACGTGCGCTTTAGTGTTCGTAATGACCATTCCTTCCCGCACAAAAGTGTTGTTGTACTGTTCGATCAACTGTGCGAGATCTTGTTTACTTTCTAGTTCACGTAACGTTGTACCAGATACTTTGTTGAATAGTTGACCGCACGTAGTCAGGTAACCATTCACGGCTTCAGTTTCTTTCTTGGTCAGTGTTGCCCCTTGTTCGTTAGACAACATCGCATCCTGTGACCATACGTTAGTAGACTTACGGAACTTAGCCCCTTGTTCGTTAGACAACATCGCATCCTGTGACCATACGTTAGTAGACTTACGGAACTTAGACACGTCCACACCATACTGCGCTTTCATACTTTCGAACGTATCACCAGTATAGGTTGTGTGCCATACAATACCGATCTTCGCCTTCTTGACTTCCGCAGCCTGTTCTACAGGTACCGCATAGATGATTGTGTTTGGGTGAAAGATAACATACGACTTACCGTCAATCTTCTTGGTCTCTAGGTCTGATTTTGAGAACAAGAAATCTCCTTGGACGACACCCTTGATACCCAGAGAGGGAAGATACTCAAGTGCATCTTTCATCTTACTGGCCAGATCACCAGACATATCCGCATCAATTTCTGCGTTAGTCTTATAGATCTTTGGGTTCTTTGCAAAGATACCTTTCTTCGCCACAAAGAACTTACCGTCAGATGGATCTTGTCCACAGAAGATTGCAGGCGCACCGTCCCACTTGACCGATACTTTACTCGCCTTCTTACCACCCAACATGTCACGCATATCACGTAACGCATTGATTGCCGAACGAGTACCAGCGACACCCCCATAGAGAACCTTATCCTCAATGTGGGTCATGTGGGTATTTTTCTGTTCTGTTATAAAGTTTTTAAAGTCCATTAGAATTTCAACGTGGTGAAGTCACACATCATTCGTGTGGGGTAACCATCTTTGCCTTGAGTGTCTCGTATATTTAGTTTGAATCTATAGTACGGTGAACTGAGTTCCATGTCAATACGTTTACCTCGACCTGTCTTACCACCGTAGTGAACGGTACAAGTAGTAACCTTTGATGCAGCTTGCATCGCAGCGAGATCCATCTTCTTGGAATGAACGTTCTTCTTCATCTTATGGATGACATGGTAACCGTGACCGATACCACTTTCGAGTAATGCCTTCATCGCCTGTTTGTCTGGTCGGGTAATGACTTTACCACCTTTGGTCTTAACATCGTCATTGAATATACCACAGAATCTCTCGTTGTCAATACCGAATAGATTGAGTAACTTCAGACCATCAGCGTTCTGGATCTTACCTTCTTTGATTTCTTTGGGGGTTAACTTGGTACGGACACCTACGTTGAAGAACGTGGTGGTAGACTCGAACTTGAGACTGAGATAGACTTTGGTTCCGTCTTCCTTTATCAGGGTAACATCAGTAACACTAGAACCGATATCTGTACCCACACCTTTAGTGTTAGTCAAAACGATATTAGCGCCAGTGAAGTTCAATGGTCGCTTGGTGTTCTCTCCACCCACAACATTGATCTTGAGTGTCTTGGAACCACTGAGATCATACAACTCATCAAGATGCATGATCGCCTTGAGATTACCCTCATCTTTTACGGCATCCTTACCTTCCGCATACCAAGTATTCAGATCATTTGCAAACGAAGTCTCAAACAGATTACCTCTATTCTTCACACCACGATTACCACTAGAACCATTACCATACTTGATACGTACAGTCTTTACTCCAGCGTTACGTTTGATGTCACCGATATCCTCTACCGCCTTGAAGGTACGAGCTATGTTGATATCTTTCTGTTTTTTCATGTCGATGTTGATCGGTGCTTCTACACCTTTGTTCGACAAGTACTTGAATAGTGCGAGTACATCTGCAACACTATCATGTGGCCAGTCCGCCAGAGTGGTTGAGATTTCATCTTCCGTTTTAGGGAAGAATGAATATGCTTCCCCCAACATCTCGACATGTTGTTTAAATCGTAACATCTGTTTGTCCCAGTGAGTAATTTAAATTAATTATAACACTATTTATAACAAAACGGAAGTAGAACTTTGCTCCTCATTGTATTTTTCTATGGTCTCACGGAGAGGACGAACCCAGTTATCACGGTGTTCGATGAACACTTGAGGGGCATTACCATCAACAGAAATGACAGTAACCAACTGAGTGATAGGTTGACCAGTACGTTCTTCCCACATGATTGCATACGCAGCTTCTTGCATGAAGTAGTTCTTAATCCAGTCTTTACGTTTAGGTTTCATCGAAGTCTTGTAGTCAATGATAGATGGTTTGCCATCGAAGATACCCACGCAATCCACTCGACCCGCCACACCAAGGTGGTTGGAGTACAGTGGTGCCTCTTGAGCATACACTTTAGTCAGACGTTCATCTAGTATTGGTTTCAAATCAAGAAACGATTGTACAATGTCCGGAGTATAACCATCCTTGAAGTTGGGATCATTATCAACATACTTCTCAAGGATCTCGTGAACAGATGTACCACGAGTAGACGCACGATAAGAGATACGGTTAGCTTCCGCATCACCGACCTTCTTACGCCACTTGGCAATTGAGTCACGACTAAGTATAGATAGTACAGTAGTAATAGAAGGTAGATTGACACCCTCTGGAGTTTTGTATTTACGACCAGAGTCCGTAGTAACGGCATTCATCTCAGTCAATTCAACGCTTTCATGTTCAAACATATATATCTCTCTTCTCGGTAACAGCTGTTATTATACAGGAAAATACAGTTATTGTCAAGCCATAGTTTCAATTAAATTTCGTGCAAGGAAGGTCAGTCCCAGACCATTTACCAGTATCAACGCCCTGTCTTTCCAGAGTATCGATACCCATAACCATCCGATTACACCCACAAACGATAGACTCAGGTCATAGATCTGGAGTCCATCAACACCTCTGATTGACATGGCACTGATCATCAATACGGATGCGGCCCACTTTACATACCAATCTAATTCTCTCTTAGCCCCAGACATCTGGTAATCCTTCTTGTGACTGTTCCATATAGTACTCGCCCGGATAGTGTCTAAGACATCGGGAGGCCTGTTTACGTACCTCGGACGGAACCCTTGGAGTCTTCTTTGGATCTAACAAGTCAATCAAGAACTGACGGGTGTTGTTAACCGCCCATGTTCTCTCATCTGGCATTGTCACTCTGCAACCTCCAACCACTCGAAGTGTCCGTTCTGCGGGTTGAACTGAGCGCATGATGTTGCGGCTGAATCTAATCGCCATTGGTTCTGAACTGAACCCGCACCTAACATCGACCCCACAATTACCCCAATAAACACTACCACAGCGTAAATCATCAATTCGTTATTTCTACTCATCTCTCAATCCTCTATGTTCCAATTCAAGTTCCATCGCTTTACGTATAACAGGTCTAATAAACAGTTGTTGTGTTTCCAAGACCGCTTCAATATGAGCGGTATCCATCTCACTCAATTTAACATACGATAACGGTTGATCACCATCTTTACCGTATGTACCCCACTCAACAGACTCTCGTATCACACTGAACTTATCGGTATCATACACAGCCAGACTGATTTGATCCTCGTGTACGGACGCACGAATATAGTCTAGACCACCATCCACCACATATTTTTTACCGTTAGCATCGGTATGACTCTGATAATCGTGACGGTTACGTGACACGAGAATCGTGCCATCCGGAGTCTGTATTGCATTTCTAACTAATGTCATAGTTTCTCTCTCATTGTTTTCATTCTATTCTTAGACTCGACCCACTTCTCGAACGTCTGAGGTTTACGGGGTTCTCCAAATGCGAGACCCTTTCTCTTGAACTCGTGTTTCAGAATCTTCTTCTCGTCTGCACCCATGAAGGTACCTACCAGACTCACTAGGCATTGACGGAACGAACGTCCGTGGTGCATGTGACCCAGAGTATGGGCAAGTTCATGGAGTAAGATGTACTTATTGAATCCGTTAATCGGACACAGAGTGACGGTACGACCGTTGGTAAAACCGGACAGGGTTTTGTTACGTTTACTCATCACGACAATCTCAGGTTGAGAGTTGAAGATACGACCCATGTCATCATCAAGAGATTTCTGCCACAACTTGATCCAAGTCTTGGATTTGTAGATCTTCTTGGAGAGTTTACGGATCTCTTCAACAGTGTCGTAAGTCGGGATATCGACTTGACGCATAAAGAGGTTCTCGGCCGAGTAAGTCATCTGACGTTCGGAATCGCGAGACTTCGACCCTTTGTTTTGTTTCGCTTTATGTTTGGTGAGATATTGGTTGTACTTATGTTCATCTGAATCGTACAACGGCATGTCAAAGTAATTATAGAGCGACATTGTCACCTCCAGTCATTCCAACCCATGCATAGGCAGGGTTCGCACAGAACATTCCGATCTCATCGAAACCTAAGATGCAGAACCCTTCTTCAGGGTTAGTGCCTTTCTCAAACTCGACTAACTCGTAGCCAGCACGGAACTCACGGACGGTGTTGATGTCAACTAATTCTACTTTCATAATATATTCTCTCTCAGTTCTCATAATCAATACAAGTATTATAGATGACTGGGCAGGAAATGTCAAGCGCTCATTTGCAAATAAAGCAAAAAAAAGGGGATATTTCTATCCCCCCAAAGGTTAGGCAGAGGCGAACTCAACTGCCTTGTTAACTGCGTTGACCTTACGGTTCTGGTTAGCACCGAACCATGCAGAACTCATTCGAGTGTCAGCACTACGACCCATCTCGTGGTCAGTCAAGTAGGTCACACTGTTCAGTGCTTGCCACCAAGTACCACGTCCAAACTCTGCTCCTGGCTGAGTCTCTAACAGATCAAACGCTTTCTTTGCGTTAGTGGTCAGATCATCGTACTTCTCAACCGCGACAGGATTCTTACCGTGATAGGTACGTGGGAACACTTCGTTGTAGTACTTGATGAGGTTGTCCATAGAGAATCTCTTTGAAGATAGGAACTGAGACATCTCTTTGAACTGGTCAAACTTCTCGTGGGCAAGACCCATAGTAGTTTTAACGTGATCCGCATCGAATACGTTACGGTGGTTCATCTTAACACCGTTGATCGCACGACCACGAAGGGCAGTAGCGAGAGTGTTCATACAAGACACACGGATCGGAGTGAATCGGATATCGACAGACTTACCGTAATCGTGTGGGTTGGAGAACAACAAGTAAGAATCAACACGGTCACCGTCCATCACATCGAACGACTCGTTGATCTTGGCCAATGCCCAAACCATCTTACCACCTTTCAGTGAACCGGCAGTGTGCATTTCCATACCACCTTCTAGACAGTACTCGTTGAAGAACTCAAAGGCAGTTTCGTTTTGGACTGGATTCCACTTACCACCAACTTGGGTAAGAATCTTGTTATCTGAAGAACGAACGAGTGCTTCCATTCCGGTCGGGACTTCTTCCCCGCCCACTCGTGCGTATGTAGGAATTTTTGATACTGACCAGTCTAAACCAGCCTTCTGCATCATTTGTTGTGGAGACAGGTCATTTGATACTTGTGTACCAATCTCACCCCAAGGTGAAGAACCAGCGTATGCCATAGTCTCGATCTGAAGGATATCATTCATGCTCATAGTTTTCTCTCTTTTCTCTAGTTAATTTCTCATTCTCAATACAAGTATTATATCATACTCAATACAAGTTTGGCAACTGTTTTCTTGAAATTATTTTAAGAAAGTGTATATTTCTATGAGTTCTTCTTTACCCTTAACTTTGATGTCCCCAATCTTACGGGATACTGTGTCGGTCAATTGGTCTTTGGTGTGACTTGAGTAGATGGTCGGGAAGTCTTTGTAGTCCCCTCGTGCAGCCGTTGCTTCCAATCGTGCGGCAAGGTTTACCGCGTCACCGATAACTGAATAGTCAAATCTGGACTCAGAACCCATATTACCAACAATACAGTCTCCGGTATTAATGCCAGTACCAACATTGATGTCAGGAAGACCTCGCTCTTTGTAAGTTTCCTTAAGCTCATCTGTTTTCTCCTCTATTTCTTTGGCAGACTTTACTGCCATGTCTGCGTGGTTCTCACAGGGTACAGGTGCGTTCCAGAACGCCATGATACAGTCACCCATGTACTTATCGATAGTACCACCGTTGTTTAAGATAATCTGTGTCATCGCATCTAGGAACTCATTGACCAACTCAACCAATCCTTCGGGATCATCGTTGTTCTTGTAGTGTTCTGAGATCGGAGTGAAGCCACATATATCCATAAATAAGAACGACATCTCCTTACGTTCGCCCCCTAGTTTCAAAAGTGATGGATCCTTCTGAAGCATATATACCATGTCCGGAGATAAATATGTCCCGAACTGTTTTTTTACTTGCTCTTTCAATTTGTATGTGGTATAATACTGATTAAAAGACGATTGCCCAAATACAAGGAACCCCGCAATTGAGACCCAAACGATATCCAGCACAAAGTAAGAATTACTCCAGACGATCCACGATATTATCGGGACGCTTGAAAGAAACAAAACAGAACTTATCACCCCAACAACTGTGGGAAATCTATAGACCGATACAAGGATTCCTAGACACACTACCAAAATCGAAAGCACTTCAACTATTAGACTCCAGTCGGGCCTCTGTATTTGAACACCTGAGAGTACGGTCTGAATTTGATGGCCTTGAACTTCGTGGGGATACACTGCACCCATTGGGGTTGGTACTGGATTAGCAACTCCCTCTGCGGTCACACCTAAAATTATTATCTTACCTTCGGGGATGGGTTCGAGTATACTCTGAGACTTAAAGTCGTGCCAGAAGGCAACAGGCAACTCTGAGGACGGCTCTGTGACCAAAGGATCCTGTTTACCCAGTCTTATCCACTCTACACCAAGAGAATTGTATTTCACGGTGTAGGATGGTTCCCCTATCCACACCCTAACGGCGTCTAACCCAAGAGAGGGGTACGGTTGTCCGTTGATGCCTACCATTAATGGTGTCCGTCTGAGAACACCTGTAGGTTGATCAACTTCAGCGGATACTGCACCCACCCCCATACTCATCTGTGCGAGTTCCGGAATAGGTATCAGTATACCACTGTAGTCGATTAGTGAATCTATAGGTTTACCGAACGTAGATACGTTGGCATATATCCCTAGATCATCCGTAGTAGTTTGGCGTGTAGGTGCGCTGGCCAGGATTACGGGTTTTAGGGCGATTGATTTTGATAGTTCCAGATCCCCCGCAAACCGATCGGGTTCTGACCATATCATTGTTGATACTATTAGAGAATTGGGTGGTGCTTGGTTGATATACTTGGCGATTGTCTTTCGCGGCCACGGGTATTGTCCTTCCTTTTCAATTGATGCTTCATCTATGTTTACCAATACAATATCGTCTATCGAGATAACCTCGTGACTTTGTTGTAGTTGATCGTAGTATGCGTACTGCAACGACTTCACAATGTCGATCTGCGATACTTTTAAAACCGCGAACAGAATGATCACGGGGATGACACTATACCACTTTGTCATTGTTGTGTTATTGTAACAGAACAACCGCCTACTGTCAAGCAATTTTGCTGTAAAGTATAGGTTGCGGTTGAATTAAATTGTTTGAGAGTCAAGTCAGTACCATACGTACCGTCAAGAGTTATATTTGCGGTATGGGTTGCGTTGGGCCCTTTCTGACGGATGAACACATCGTTCTCGTCATTGTAGATATTGAGGTTGATTTCCTTTGCACCATCGTGTTGTTGGATGGTCGTAACCTCGTTGTTGTCTCCAGCTACGTGTAGATCGACTGCATGACCATCGACACTACCTTGATTGGTCTGTTGAATAGAAACACCGTTGTTGTCTCCGTGAACGGTTAGGTCAACGGTATGTCCACCGCCTTCCCAGTTATCGTACCAATAGTCATGGTTGGTATAACTCTCTGGATAATCGAATGCACATCCTTGACAGATCTTTACTCCATTACCAGAACCACTCATCTCATCTGTTGTAATCTTGTTTACAGAAGAAGTGTCTTCGTTGTATTGAATGAATAGAAGTCCACTATAGGTGGTGTTGATAAATGATCCAGTATCTAACATATCCACCACATTGTGTGAACCGACTTGTTCTATACCTAAACTGAAATTAGTACCGGATTGATCGATAGTTATTTGATTGTCCGCTGATGCGGTATCGGTGAAGAAACATATTAGACCAATGAAGAATATGGCCATGATACATGTATCTCTGAATTCGTTGTCGTCTTTCATATCAATTGCTCTGTCTTATTACCACCAAAATGTCATCACCCCCGTCTGCGGTGATCGTTCCTACGTAACCTTCTACCTCTGTATCTAGTCTTATACTACCTCCGGTTAAAAAGTTCAATGCAATAACACCGTTTACGTCACGGTAGAAAACAATACCTTGGTCTTCTTGGAAAACTGCATATTGACTGTCAACGTTCTTACCCCAGACAGCACCCTTCAACCTTATCGCACCACCACCTCTACCCGATTGCATATCTTCGAGATCACCCATAGTGCGTACTAATGCTTCTACTTCATCTAATAGATCCACCAACAATTCTGAGTCAAGTGCATCATAGTCTAATCTAGTGTAGACCGGATCTTCAGCGTAATCATCATATGACTTTTCCAGTTCATCGAACTGAAGGAAGTCTGCGTCCAAAGAACCCACTAGTGTATACCGGATCTTCAGCGTAATCATCATATGACTTTTCCAGTTCATCGAACTGAAGGAAGTCTGCGTCCAATGAACCCATGTCTATATCAGCGTCATCTAACAACTGTTCTTGTATCGCCTCTGCCACTTCATCGGGTGGACTGACAATGAACATGTTATCGATTGACGATGGTGTTATATTCTCGATGACCACAACTCTGGTCGGAGGCGAGTCTAAACTAGACACCATTGTCGTTGCATAGGCTTGAGTGAGAGTAGTCTCACCCGCATCATTAGAAACAACAATCTCACCAGACGGATTACCATATTCGTCCGGTAATAATATAACGAGAGTCCGACCCAACTCATCGATCGTTGTAGTGAAATCCGTTCCACGGACAGCAATCTGTGCAGTCGGGGTAGAGATATCGATATTCTTCTTATCTACCATTCCCAATCGACCAGACGCAAATCGAGCAGTCCCAAGTGCCATCTTCATGACCATCTTAGACTTACTCGGATCTGGATCGTAATACACCTTATCAATAAAGACTTTGGTGTGTTCGATCAACGACAACTCAGCATCATCCTTGAACTTAATTAACATCCTTCCCTTTGCAGTTTGGGCTGTATCATTAAGTTCTATGTCAGTGCCTACCACGGACGATATGACATCCGTCTCTCTTAGCAAAGAACCGATTCCTTTCGATTCAACTATCCCGCCGATAGATTCTGCATGTACTACCCCAGAACCCATTGACAGTATAACACTAATTATCGTTGGCGTTATCTTTCTGATTAATCTGTATGACTGCATTGTCTGACGTAATATCCATAGTAATGATACCCTTACACGACTGTATTCCGGTTGGACACGTACCACTTAACTGGTTGATGTCGATATCCGCATTGTCACCGGCAAACTCTACTGTCTGTGTCTGATAGAAACCATCGTTCTGTAATGATACTATGTTATTACCGTCACCAGTAATGTCCCAGTCCCAAGTTACGTCATCGGTCTCAACGTCAATGTCGAACACATTAGAAGATCCAAGAACCTGTAGATCTAAATCTAAACGTTCAGAAGATGCAGCTGCACCTTGATCGAAATCAATTGTGTTAGAGTCGCCCGTCATTGTGATATCCATTGTGGTAGCGTCCGTAGATCCTATATCACCAATGAAATAATCGAGTACGTTAGCATCACCAGTCCACAGTAAATTGTATGTAGAACTGTTAGATGTCAATGTACCGAACAACAGGTTTTCGTTACCAACTTGATCGATGTTAAATGTTAGTGAGGAACCTGTGATCGGTGTCGCACTAGAATTTGTCGCGAAGTTGTCTAAACCAATTTTGTTACCGTAACCAATCTGATCGATATAAAGGGTAAGAGTGTTACCCGATTGATCGATGTTGATCTCGTTGTCGTCAGATGCTGCACCATAACTTAAACTAGAAAACAGTGCAACTAGTCCTATTAAGTACTTATTCATCGTCTTTACTTTCTCCTATCGGGTGACCTTCGTTTGTCCCATCATGCTGATGGGGATGACGATGTCCTGTCCCTACTTTCCAAAGACCTCTATCATGTCCTTGGTAGATTAACTCTAGTACGCCCGCTTCTATAGCCGTTCGTACCGCATATGTCACTGATTCATTATTTCCCACTCCGTCTTCATACTCCACCAGCTGTGTCCCCTGTTCGTAAAATCTAAACAAGTCTCCACCCGCACCATAACTAAGAATCGTCTTTGTACTCTGGACGTTCAACAAAACTTCTCCCGTCAGAACAGAAACTGCTCTGATAGAAACCGTCACAATATCTTTACGATACTGCCTAGAGAATCCGATACCTAATGTTCTGGCACCTCGTCCTCCAGTCTGGATATTGGTATCATAACCAATAATACCTCCTTCAATAATCATACCAGCAAAGAGCAAAGGCCCAATACTACCAGACTTCTCGTCAGAGTATTCCTTACGGGTTGATCGAACGATCTGTCTCTCTCGTACCAGATTATCGATGCCCTGTCTCTCTACTACACGGAACCACTTACCTTGGGATGCCGTCTTGAGAGCGTCTATTAATAACTCGGTTCCCCCTTGGGATACCGCAGTACTGAAGTCCGCAATTCCATCGCGTGCCTTCCGTTGACCAGTGAGATCCTTAAATCCATATACAGCTACAACTGGCATGTTTGTTGCCGGTGGTACGTTTAATAAGTCAACGTATGCCGGCAACTTTACTACTGTAGGTTGATCTACGCAAATATACTTGCGAGACATAACCTTGTCTAATCCTTTGTCCGTTCCACAATCTTTCGGGTTTTCTGACCATTGTGGTATCTGAGCGCAACCTGTCATAAAAATGACGCTCAACAATAGTAGATGCAATTTACGTACCATCACCACCATCACTCCCGTCTGTACCGAAGTTACCTGTTCCGACAGGTATTTCGATCACGGTCTCAGTTCCATCTGTGTCGATGATAGTCATCTTGATGTAATCTTCACCGGCTTCGTTGGTGAGTACCTCATATGACACAACTGATCCCTCAAGGGTAAATGACCCAAAGGTTACTGCATTTTCGTTGCTGAACATATTGTCCACCAACTGTTTAGATAGTTGTGCATAGATTCTACTCTCTAGATTACGTATGAACTTGGCTAAGGTTGTATTCTCTGCTTCCCGTTCTGCGGCCTTTTGTGCCGCCTCTAACGCATCCTCGATAGATTTCTTTCTACTGTGTTCTTGGTTTTCAATGGTGAGATAGTGTGATCCAGTACCCACTCCACTAAAGGACGGGTTCTTAAAACCAAATGTTATCTCTGACGTTGCCGCCAATGGCGACATCATTACCAAAACAAGAATACTACTTGTTAGTCTTTTTATCATTTCGTTCAACCATTTCCTGCTGTTGCAGTATCATATCTAATTTAGTACGCAATCTAATCAAGTCATTGTCGAGCATTCGTACTCGATCGATCAACTGGATCAGAGTCAAATGCGACTCCTCTATCACTGGATCTACATGGTCAGTAACCCAGTGCCACACATAATAGATGAAGTACCCTAATCCTATACAAGCGATAATGGGGAATCCATATGTGTTTATCATGTCTACGATATTTAGTGATTCGATAGGTTCCATCAATCCTTCCTCGAATCTTTCTGTCCATCGGCCCTAGACAATCGGTCTAGGTCTGGCCGTAAGTCAAAAGAATGTGATATCAACAAGTCGATACGAACCAACTCATTGTTCATAGTTTTTATTCGGTTTTCCAAACTCAATACAAATCCGCGTTGCGTCTTGATATTACTCAAGGCACCGTCCAGTATAAATTTTAAAGTTAGGAATACGAAAAATCCTCCGGCGAGTGCGGAGGCGATAGGGAATCCAACGTCCATGACGCTTAGAAATAAATCCATCGTAATACCTTCAAATCAAAAGACTGTGAAAGTATTTATACGTCTAGACTATTTGATCTCGCCCTTTTCTATCAAATCGGTAAATATGTCCCACATTTTCTGGAACTTTAGTTCATACATCTTCTTTATACCGAAGTATTGGTTCATAAGTTCGTCTTGATACTCTGCATCGCCACACTTATTCTGCCACTTGGGGTCGTCTACGAAGTGACACGTAGCTTCGTCTATATCATCTAGTATTAACCAACATCGCATCATTGCATTCTCTAAATCAAATCTATCACTCATTCTATAACCTTCCAGTCAGTTATTGTTTTCACATCAATAGTTTCCCATCGTCTACTTACTACATCAAAGAACGCCAGAACACCATTGTCTTTTTGTTGTTTCAATGATGTGGGGGTGGCAAGTAAAGTGAAGTTAGAACACAACTCTTCACCTGTTCTATAATGGTTAAACGTAATCTTCACTACACCTTTGTATGCAGCGTTAAGTAATTTATCAGTGTCCATCTATTCCTCTTGGAATTTTTGTTCTATGTATTTAGCGAAGGCGGTATGCGCCTCTGCACTTGGGTGATGGCCAGACATAAAACCAACACACTTATTATCTTTGTCTACAACTTCGGTACATACTTGAGAGAAGGACTTTCCACTAGCAAACCCCAGTCGAGATTTCTTTGGTAACGAATACATCATCTTCTTTATCATATGTTGCCAGTCTTGCAGGGATCGGACTTCAGGTCTATTACAATCAAGGATCGCGTTCAATAACTGTCTCCATTGGACTTCAGGTCTATTACAATCAAGGATCGCGTTCAATAACTGTCTCCACTGATTCCTATGGAACTGAGTCATAACTAGTTTGATTCCTCGCGCCTCACATATCTGATGTATCGCAATCATGTAACTCATCTGGTGAGTAATGGCCGTACGAAACATTAGATTCATTTCATCATAATATAGGTGCAAGGCATCCTTGGTTCGGTTTTTAGCGAAACCTATGCTGTTAATACGGGTTGGTGACAACTGAGTGATACTGTTGTATCTAGGAACATGATAGAGATGTTCATCTTCCGGTGACACGTCATTGACAATCTCTTCTCTCTCCCATGCAGACCACACTATAACCATGTGAGTACAATCATCTGCATGTTCGGACGATAAGAAGTTTAATGTGTCACGGAAGATCTTATGGTTACTGCCTCCGCAACTGGCGTAGTTCATTAGATCTATGTCTAGTGACTTTGCCAGTTTGTCGGAGAACCTGTGGTGTTGATGGGTGGGCGGATTAGTATTAAAACCCGGCAGTTCATCCCCCCAAACAAAACTACAACCATTTGTAAATAGCATTACTTTCCGCTATTCTCGTGATCATGGACGTGCAATGCGATTAACGCATAGTGCAACACCTTCATTATATCATCACGGTTGTGACCGTTCTTGTGACCATATCGTTGTGTATACTTGAGTATATTACCAAGAGTAAACCCGATACCATGCCCGCCATCAATGATGAACTCAGTCGCTTGAAATTTGTTTTTTGAATAGTGTTGATCATATGTCTTATTGACGTATTCAAGTAATCCATCTAGATTCTCCTTTTCATTATATTTATACTCAACGGGGGGTTGTAGGTTAAACTCGATCTTATAGTCGGGGTCAGCTACTGTCCAGTTATCGTCATCGTAATATTCAGATCCTGCCATTATTTTACTCACTCTCAATTTCTTCTATTAACATATCCCGCATCATCTGTGCGGAACGATCCTTTGCATCGCCATTTGCGACACCGTTGTTTACAAACTTATATGCAAGGGTGATTCTCTCACCCCCAGCATACGCACTGTGCCAACATAGATTCTCTGGTTCTTTGTCTGAACCAAAGTAGTAATGTCTACATTGCCAACCTTTTACATCGGGTATGGTAACCATCTCTCCAGTCTTATTATCTAAGTACCGGAAGAAACCATTACCATCACTCCATGTGAAAAGAATCTGATATGCATTCGCATCGTAGTTAGTGTGCCAACCTACGTACCCGCCAGGCGCATAGTAAGTCAACAGTGCGGACGTGTGTGCGCCCAACTCCTTCGCGAAATCATACTTGACCCGTTGTTTGTAGTCTGACCAAACTTCCGGATCTTCCTTACACATCTTCGCAATAGGTGAACCAAAGTATTTTACGGGTGCGCCAATAAGTTTATCTGATGACAGACACTCGTCCAAATACTCACGTTCACAGTATTTTGTACCAGCCATTATACCATCTTCGTCATGGAATGTCCAGTGTTTTTTGTGATCGTAATCCGGAGTAGATAACATCTCATCTGAGATACTATTCAAACGATCTAAAAACTCCTGATTCCGGATTACGATCTCAGCCATTACAGGATCAACCCACTCACTGCTTGAAAGTATGCCTTCTCAATCTCATCATTGGATTGAGCAGTGAACACGATACCACCACTATAGAATGACATCACGGTTGGGTTCTCCTTACCTGTCACACATACACCACGGGCAAAACCCATACCTTCCTGTGTCTGGATTACCATACGTGGATCATCGATAGTAAGTCTCGATGGACTCTCGTCACTGAACTTACCTACAAACTCACCAGCTGCTGTAACAACTGATATTACTTCACCATTTTTATAACTCATTTTATTCCTCAAGTGCTTTAATTACATCGGGAAAGTGTTGCCCGATTATTTCCCAACATTGTTCTGCAACGGTCATATGTTCTTTCTGTGTACCGTTACCCATTCTCAACTCACAATAATGTATCCATGATCTTAGCGATCCTGCCATATACAGAGTCGTTTCAGTATTACCTTCTGGTAAGACCGCACGTGCCTGTTCTTTTGCGATACCATTATCTAGTGCCCATTTATATATCTCTTTGGACTTATTGATAACTTCTCGTTGTTTCATACTCCACTGTTCCACCAGAGCATTCCTACTTGTCTTTGCGCCTTCACTACCCACACCGTATTCCGCATGAATCTCAATAGAGTTCTGTCGGTTCTTCGGATCTTGGAGTCGAGCCATACGAGTAGAGAAGTTCTCACTCTCTGCGTATCGTTGACTAAACTCTTGGAATGAAAACGAGCGATGACGAATAATCTGACGGGAGATATCACGTGTTGTTGTGATCTCCATAGTTAGGTGAACCATCTCCAGAGGCGACCAATGGTTCTCCTTGATAAGATAACGAACCAATTTACCGGCAGTTACCTTATTACTCTGGTTAGCGGGATTACTAACCCTAGCTGCATATGCAACCAACTCTTCTGCTGTATGACAATCCGTAGTCGCAGAAGGTTGACTTAGACATACTAGTTTTACTTTACTCATCATCCGATTCCTTAATAAAAATTCCATCTACCATACGTCCCTTTCTGTCTTTGATGTCGTGGTATGCAACCTCAAGACAGTGTTCCATAGGTAGTCCGTTTCGTTTGGCAATGTTGATTAACACTACCATGATGTCACCAATATCATCTGCGACATCCTTTCCCTTACACACGTTGTCAGAGAGTTCTCCGACTTCCTGTATTAGTTTCATCACCTGATCTTTATCTGTCGCACCATCGATCAAATTACGATCAATATGCCACTGTTCAACCAGTTTAATCAGTTCTTGCATTTTTTCTCTCCGCATCTAAGAATACCGCATTAGTAATAATAGTAGGTACAATTATGGATAAGTGTACCGCAATCGACATCGGTATACTGTAACCTAGCCACCCAAAATAGAACATCGCAATCAAACCAAAGAACCCACACCACATAACAAATAGGACGGTCAATAGGTAACCTTGTAAAACGGGATCTGGAATAAACCGCAATGGGTTAAACCTTAGATCCATTACTATGCGATATGCATTTATAATACTAGTAATTGTCTTCTTCATCGTCATACTCTTCTTCCTCTTCATATTCAATATCTATTACGCCTTGATCTTGGAAATATTCGATCGTAGCTGCTACGCCTTCTCCGATACCGTCTCTATAACCGAAGTGTCTACCCAAGTAGAACACTCCCGCCATTAACATAGTAAAGAATAAGGCACCAACTTCGGGTGACATAGGTAAACTAACCATTAGTAATTAAAATCCTTGAATTTGTTTTTCTCGGCACTCATTCGTTGGCCACTAGAAGTATTATCAAAGATGGGTTTGTCGTCCCAGCCTTTGTCTTGATCATCATCATCAACCTCACTAGACTGATCACAATCAAATAACTTCATCTTACTTCTATCTACCCCTACCATAAATCGTTGATTTGAGGTCGGGTCGTTGTAACGGTTCTTCAACTGTTTGACCATGATCTTACCTTGGGCATTCAGTTCATCGTTACTAATCAATGCAAACATAAAGTCAGCAGTTGCAGGCAGACCGAACGACTCGGACGTATCTTCCAGACCAATGTCATCATTACCAAAACCAGAACGTGTAGTCTGTGTCGCAGATACGATAGGCACATTGAACTCTACTGCCAGTCCTCGTAACTCTTCCGCAATACTCTTGATATAAGAATAAGAATTAATCGCACCACCCATACCCTTCATACGAGACGAGGCACAGATATTCAGATAATCAATAAAGACGATATCCGGTACGAAGTTCTTCTTCAACTTCAACTCATTCATCAATGCACGGAAGTGATTCGCATGGGCTTGTCCGGTAGGATATTCCTTGATAATCAGTTTACCGTTGGTCTTGTCAGAGATTGCCTTGACTCGATCGGTGAACATAGTCTTGGACAGATTCTCTAACTGATCGATCGCCACGTCCATTAGGTTCGCATCAATACGTTCTGCGATACGTTCTTCTGCCATCTCCATAGTGATGTACAATGCGTTCTTACCCGCAGACAGAGCTGCACCGGCAACGTGACACATGTACAACGATTTACCAACACCAGTACCCGCAAGGGCAATGTTCAGTGTCTTGTTAGGCAGACCACCCTTGGTGATTGCATTGAAGTATTCCAGATCAAACGGTAGACGTTCTTCTTGTTCATGATAGAATGCGAAACGTTCTTCAACACTTTCAAGATAATCGTGACCCACGTTGGTATCGAACGAGACACCCAGTGCCTTACTCAATACATCGGGGATCGCATTCTTGGATAGATCTTTGTGCTTACCGTCAATGATAGAAATAGATTCCATCACGGCATTATAGACCGCACGATCCTGACACCACTTCTCCGTAGTATCAATCAACCAATCTAGGTTCTCTTCTTTCTTAGTGAATACATCGGGTAGGATTTCCATACCATGACGGTACGCTTCATCACTGAGTCGATCGCCCTGATCAACCTCAATCTTGAATGCTTCCATAGTAGGAAGTTTGTTGTACTTCGCAATAAACAAGGTCAGTTCTTTGAACAAACCCTTGTACACGCCCTCGAAGTAATTGGGATCGAGGAAGGCCGCAACCTTCCTCATGTACATGTCGTTAGTCAGTAGATTCCGTAGAATCGTCTGTTCTAAATTTATCTCCATAAGTATCATCCATCTCAGCAGTTTGCAATGTTCCATTGTGGTACGACTTTTCAAGTACGTCCTCAAGGATGTCAGCGGCGGTATTCTGTAAATCAATATCTGTCGTTTGGAGATCTGGATCTGGTGATGAGATAACGAAGAAGTTGAACTTCAAACATTTTTCTGCACCATCAAAACTTACATTACCATAACGTAGAACTGTCTCGACAAAGTCTCCACGTAGGACACGAATGTCCCACGCTTGTTCGTTGTCAGCGTCAGCGGGGATCAACTCATAGTCAATCCCCTCACTCATTTTTTCAATATCTATATCACGCATCGCCTTCGACCATTATATCAAATTCTACCTCAGATGGCAACCCTATTTGGAATTGTTTCTTCAAGAAGTCTTTGAAGTCGGTGTTCGCAAAGATCGGTGTCCAGAAATCTTCCTCGAGCGTTTCCTTCTGTCGGAACTTCCGGTCTTCACCATTACGTGAGTACCAACCATTACTTGGTTTGACAACATATCCACCGGCTAATGCCACGTCCAATAGACCAGACCACTTCTGTACACCACCGTCCCACGATACACTGATCGGAATCTTGGACTGTTCTTTGGTGTAACGTGACTTGTCCACCTTGATCACAAAGTCATAACCTGTAACCTCAGTACCAGTCTTGTTCTGTCTACGACCGATGATCCAGATGTTGTCGGCACTATAGTAGATACCAGTACCACCAGATACCACGTCTTTAGGGAACAGACCGATCTCTTTGTACGTATGGTTGATCGCAATCATTGGGATCTTCTTCATATTCAGATACGGTGTAGTCATACGGAACAGAGACTTGAACGCCTTTGCACGTGACATATCTGCAACTGACTTCTCGTTGATCGCATCGTCCAGTTCTTTCTTAGATGCAAGGTTACCGACCGAATCGATTACAATGATCACATCGTCCTTCTCATCCAGTGCTTCCAGCTGGTTGATCAGATCGAACTTCAACTGTTCTACATCCTTGATCGGACAATGTAGTACACGGTCAGTAGGAATACCGAACTGTTCGAAGTATGATTGAGGTGAACCAAACTCGGAATCATAGAACAACATCACTGCATCTTTCTTCTTTTCAAGATAAGCGCCTGCCATTAATAACGCAAACGATGTCTTGAAGTGTTTACTAGGCCCCGCGAGTACGGTCAACCCAGGCGTAACACCACCCTCAGTAGACCCAGACAATGCCACGTTGATCATTGGCACGTCAGTAGGAACCATGTCCACTTCCTGAAAGAACTTACTATCTTGGAGGATCGCAGTCTCTTTGATCTTAGACTGTTTCCTCAGTTTATCCATCACACTCATTCATCATCTCCAAATGTTATATTGTTAACTTTCTCTCGATCATCTTTTTCATACCCTTTACGATAACCATTATTAATTCGAATGACTTCTTTAATCATATCGAAACATACTACATTATCACCCTCACCCATTTCAGAAAACTTTAGGAAAGCAGCGATATCTTTGGGGAAACATGCACCCCCGAATCCACGTTTACCATCATAGCCAGGCACTCGTGTATGTCCAACACCAACTCGTTTGTCAGCACCCATCGCACGTGTGATTACATTGTAACTACACTGGTACGAATTAACCAGATCATAGAACTGATTGAAGAACGTTACCTTAGTTGCTAGGAACGTGTTCACACCGTACTTAACGAATGATGCCTCATGGGCAGACATACGGAAATACTTAGTAGATTCACACAGACTGAACACTTCGTACATGTTAATCAAGTCAGTAGTGGCAGAATCTGCACCACCGAATACATGGAACTCTGCGTTGACGAACTGTTCTTCGGCCGCCTTCTCAGTCAGAAACTCTGGATTGTAGATAAGACGATTGACTGCCTCATCATTCATACTGTTCATCAAACGATCTACCACATCTGGTGTAATTGTTGATTTGATAACAATTAATGATCCAGTATGGGTTGCAAGTTTTAGTACAGCTTCTTCTACAATAGACGCATCTACCGTATGGTTCTCACTCATGGGCGTAGGCGCACAAATGAATACTACATGTGCGTCCCACTCCAGTAGATCATCTACAGTTGTCCCTACCTTGGGATCTGCGATTCTCTTCTCGACCAGTGGATGTGTAAATGCGTAGTCTACCGCCCTACCAACAAACCCGTGACCAACAATGCCCAATCGAAACTTGTTCATTGGACTGATCGGCTGGGTGTGATGGGGTGCAGGCATATCACTGATCTTCCTACCCGCACGTTTAGGTGTTTCAGGTAGATACTTGTCAAAATCATCTGCCACTATGATACTCCTTATACCATTCGTAAAAGTTAGCGACACCAGTCTCAATATCTGTTGTTGGTTTATAACCAAGTTCTTGTAACTTCTCGGTGTTACTCCAAGTCTCTAGAGTATCTGCGGGATGTCGGGGTGCAAGATTTACTTGCGCCTCATGTCCCACATTGTCACCGATCGCTTTCACAAAATCCATCAGATCAACCTGTGCGCCATAACCAATATTAAAGATCTCGTTAGTCTCGATGTCATCTTTCTGTAGGATGATCTCAATCCCATCAATGATATCTTCGACATAAGTGAAGTCTCTTTTCATATTACCGTAATTATACACGTCTATGCTCTGATTGTCAAGCGTTTTCTTTGTAAATTGGAACAGTGCCATATCTGGACGACCCCAAGGGCCATAGACAGTGAAGAAACGGAGACCTACATTGCGGACTCCAGATATAGCAAACTGTAACTCGTTGATGTACTTCGTGTACGCATATGCATTACGTTGTTTAGCGGTGGTCAGATCTTCTGTCCAACCCTCGTCTGGAATAGGAGTTTCACCATATACCGAACTCGTAGATGCATAGACTATGCGTATAGTCGTACCCTTACAAATCTCGATGAGATTCTGAGTACCATCAATATTGTTAGAATGATACGCACGTTCCTTACCGAACGAATCTCTCACGCCCGCATGGGCGGCAAGGTGAACGATCTGATCCGGTGAAAACGTATCAATAATTTTCTTGAGTGTGTCGTAGTCCCGTAGATCACATACTTTGATGTCTAACTCAAAGTGTTGTGTCCGGTCTACCTTTAGTTGTGGTTCGTACAAATGGTCATTGTAGTTATCAATTCCCAGTACTGTGGCGCCTTTACTTCTCAATCTGTTCATTAACTGCGAACCGATGAAACCAGCCGCACCTGTAATTAAAATCTTCATTATACTGTCCTATCCGTTTCTGTAAACATATTCTAATGCCCTGTCTGCCTCTTTGATAAGAGGTCTGTTCTCATACCAGTTACCTGTCTCCGAATCGAACTGTTGACACATTTCTGCGATTTCGTTTGCGGAGATGGGATACCCTTTACTTATAGCGTGGCCAGCTATTGCAACCATGATCTGATACATTTTGTGATACCACCCTGTACCAGATATTGCACGGTACTCAACTCCCAAACGTTTTGGAAAGAATGGACAATCGTGGTAACTCGACCAACTGAAATTGGTATTGTCCAATTGATCTTTACGGTGTGCGATTACCGCATTCTGCATTTCTTCGGGTAGTCTATCTAAGAAACTATTCCCAGACTTAACTTCATACTTATGAGTGGCCATAAGTGAATCAGTGTTAATAGTATCGCCACTGTGACTAAAGTAAAAGTTATTTGCATTAGGATAGTCCGCAGGAACGTAATACATTCTAGCGAGATCCTTAGTTTGTGGATCTCCGATGTCTCCAAGTTCTTTATTGAGTGCGTACCAGAAGTGTTTGATTCTATCTTGCGGTATAGCGTTGTCAAGATCGAATACAAGTCTGAACTTCGGTTGATCATTCTTCGAACTAGCAGTACTATAACAAATGAAAGACCAACGACCAAACCTATCAACCAACTCATTCTTTACCCCTTCTACAGATGTATCAGAAAAGGTATAGTCATCGACATCAACAGCACACCAATTGCCCCAATGAGTAACAGATTTATTACTACGTGTAGTACCTTCCTGAAACATAGCAGGAGTAATAAGAGGACTAGAGTTTCTACCACCTTTCTCACCTTTTTGATTAGATAGCCCGAACAACAACTCATCGAACTCGACCCATGATTTTACTGAGACGGTTCGATGCGTTTTGTTGTCAAACTGATTTTTAAATATAGTTAATTCGTACATAGGTACCCATTATAACACAGCATGATATAGTTTGTCAAGCATTATCCGAAGAAGTCTTCCAACGTGGCCTTCGGTTCGTCTTCCCATCCGACCGCATCCAGAATCGGGGTCAGTGGATCTAGGAAAGTTTTGTTGAACATCTTGTCGTAATCTACGTACTGGTGCAGATCCAGTTCCTTGGGTAGGTTGAGAGGATATGATATAACGTTCTCACCTAGACGGTTGGGCATCTTGAGGTAGACAAACTTGACCTTAGATCCGTTCTTGATTAGTTCGTACCTTTTACTTAGTCCCTGACTAACTACAGAGTTATTGTACATCAATGCACCACGCACGTGGATCGGTGTGCCTTTGGAATAGACAGTCTTCTTGTCTGCCCACTTGACCACGTCAGATACTCCACGGGGAAACGAGATATCTTCGGGAGGCATTTGTTTGAACGCCTGTTTGAAGTCTGAGATATATTGTTGCGTCTCCGTCTCCGTCCCGTTAACAATTACACCGAACACTTCCTTGAACTTCTCCCGCACGACTTGGGGCGTAGATGACTTGACCGCCTCGATACCCATCATCTTGAGTTTGGGTTTTGCGTACTGGACACCTTCGTTGTTGTGTACGTTTAGGATGTACCGTTTCTTTGCAACCCAGATACCTTTATCCGCGATCACCTCACGTTCCATCTCCATGCGATTCTCATATGCATTGGTGGTCTCGGCCAGTTCCGCATACGATTCACGGAGAATCTTCTCGAAGTGTTCGTGACAGATCTTGTCTAAGAATTTAACAGGATCTTTAGGACTGAACTTATCAACAAGGGGAGACATGCGAATGTAAACACTATCGGTATCCATTGCGATAACGTAGTCTTCTTGAGTTCCCAGTATTTTCTGCATCTCATCGTTCACTGCCCTCTCTGCCCACTTGATAGATAACTGACCCGCCAGAGTGATGGACTCCGCAACACGTTGGTCAAAGTAACGGAACCAACGATTACCTAGCGCACCATACAGGGAGTTCATAAGAATCTTGATCGACATCTGTTGGTTGTCCAACTGTGAGATCTTGTTGGTGAGTTCCTTGGTCGGGTTCTTCTCGAACTCTTGTTTAGATTCCAACATTTGTTTCTTGACAATCTTACGTTCATCGGAATACTGTTTAATGATAGTAGGTACGATACCCGTCTTAGCTTTCGAGAACTTAGAACCAGTCGGTGCGAGAGTATAGTCGCCTTGGTGAGTGACCTCACGGTTAAGGAACTTCTCCACCGATACGTCATTGACGAATCCGTCCAGTACAGTTTCGGGTGACATGTTGTACTGAACAATGATGTTAGGATACAGGGATGCAAGGTCAAAAGATGTGACCCACTCGTGCGATCCAACCACCGGATCTTTTACGTAACCACCCATGAAGTCAGACTTGGGTCGTTCTACCTTGGGCGGACACGCAATCATTTTACGCATCAGTAGTTGGGCGGACACGCAATCATTTTACGCATCAGTAGTCGGTAGATGATACTGTCCCAGATATTGGTAGTACCAAGGGCATCGATATAGTTCACACCACCACGATAGGCCATCGTCATACACAATTCGATCAGTCCCAGTTTCTCGTCCAGTCTGTCTACGAGTTCCACGTCCTTGATGTTATAGTCAATGAACTTCTGGAAGTCGTGTAGGTACAGAGAGTGGAGTGAACCGTGTTCTTCATAGGACAGTTTGCGTTCACCCAGAACTACGTGGGCGATGTTATCCAGTCGGTAAGACTCTTGGCGTCCCCACGTATTGAGAGTAAACTTCTTGAAGATCTCAAGGTAATCGATCTGTTCTACCCCAGTGATGTTGTAGATCTGAGACTTCATACCCTCGTCAAAGTATGTCGCTTCTGAGACCAGACCCCACGGTGAGAACTTCTTGGCCTGATCGAACCCTGCCAGTTTAGTCATTCGGTTGATGAGATAGGGCAAGTCAAAGGTGCGAGAGTTCCAACCAGTAATAATATCTGGACAGTGAGATTGCCACCAGTCTAGGAAGTTGGTCATCAACGTGACCTCATCTTTACAGATACGGTACGAGACATTGTCGGCCGCATCATAGGATTGCATACCCCATACGTGATACTCGTCCGACCCGCGTTCCTTCATGGTGATAGAGATTACCGGATGGTCTGCCTTGGATGGTTCGGGGAACCCGTCATCAGACTCGACCTCGATATCGATAGTCCAGATAGAAACCTGAGTAGGATCAAATCCGATTACGCCAGGATATTGTTCCGCGATAAACTGTGTGACATAGTTGGTGGTACCGAAGATCTTGAAGTTCTCGACACCATCGTAACGTTTGGCGAAGTCACCCGCCTCTTTCATGTTACCGAACGTGATCGGTTCTACGTTAGATCCGTCCAGACCAGTCCAACGCGATTCGCGCTTGTTGGAAGGAACAAACATCGTAGGTTTGAATGGGATCTTCTTCTTGACACGGACACCGTTCTCGATCCCGCGATATAATAGATTGTTGCCGTAACGTGCAACTGACGTGTAAAAATCCATATGGACTCCTCATAATGTAGGTGGTATTATAACACAGCTGGCCGGTATTGTCAATCAATAACGTGAAAATATGGATGTCTTTCCCAAGGTTTTTTTCTGAACCTATCTACGTACCCAGTATGGTCTTGTGTCACCTTTAATGATTTCTTAATTACTTGGGTGGTGGGTATTGGAACCCATTCAAGTGATTCTTTTTTGTCTTTGATTTCTTCGGGGGTGAAGGGTGGATTGATTCCTCGATCAAGGTTATAGTCGAAGTTGTAGATCCTTCTCATGTCTCTATCAGTTTTACCCCTACCCAGTTCTGTACAGTTATGCCAAGGGGCAACGAAAGTCTCGTATCGGAGTTTATACTCTTCGTCTCTACAATAATGATCGGTGATGTAGGTTTTGAACAATCTCTCCATACAGGCATATGGCCCACCATTGATAGGGAAACCCTGATTATCACCTTTAGTCAATATATGATGTGACCATTGAGCAAAGGACTTATCGATCCGATAACAACCCATGAACAGACCTATGTTAGAATACACATGAGTGAGTCGGTGACTGAGGTAGACTTGTCGTCTGAAGTTATCTTCTTGTTCTGGAAGCAAGAATGTATCGTGTTCCGTTACCCAGAAGTCTTCGTCTGTGAGAGAACGTTGTCTGATCAATTCGAAATGGGAACATATCCCAGCCTTCTCTGAAGGACTCATTTGTCGATTGTTGCGGTCTTTCTTATCTTGTCCCGCAAGACTGACTTTCCAGTTATACTTTGATTCGATGTTTTCCCAATCTTCGTGTTGGGGAGTGATGGCTTCGAAAGGTACTATTTCTACTATGTCTGATACTGGTTCGAAAGACTTTTTAGATATTTCATGATACTCCATCGAGACAGGATTATCCGACATTACTATCTGGTAGAACTTGAGTTTCTTTCTCATAACAACCTTATAAAGAAAGGGGCCATTGCTGACCCCTTGTAATTTTAAACTAGTGGTGCAAGTGCAAGTGCAGTAGTAGCAAACGCCACTATAAACAATGCGACTTCCATTACCCACTCGGCCGAGTTTCTGCACGACCGTGATCTAAGGGCTTTCATATTTAACCTCGAAAAATTAAGTGATAGAAATTTTACGAGGACGCTTCTCTTCGGGTAATACTACCTTCAAATTAATGACAAGTATACCATTACTGTAAGAAGCTCCGTCTACTTCGACATATTCACTCAAGCGGAAAGTCCGTCTAAACTTCTTGGTAGAGATCCCCTTGTGGAGGTATTCGCCCCCTTCCGGTTGTTTACTCTCACCGCTGACGCTCAACGATCTTTCTTTCTGCTCTATACCCAAATCATCTTCTTCGAATCCGGCACAGGCCAGTTCAATAGAGTATTCGGTTGCACTTCGTTTGACAATATTGTGCGGGGGATAATTATCCTTCGCATGTCTTGAAATGAAATCGAGTTCGTCCAGTAGATGATCAAATCCTACAAAGGATGCTCGTGGAAATAGTTGTGATGCTTTTGTATTAGTCATATTGTTTCTCCAATATATTATTGCAAGAGTTATACGGGTACCGAACCATTCGCATACCCGCCGTTATTTATACTTAGTAATACTTTTGTTAGACGTTATAACTAAAAGTAATGACCTAGAAGTATACACTAGGGTCTGGATTACCTTCGACACCAAAACTAAATGTTACCCGACTAATCTCTGGTACCACTTGGTGATGTGTGCCACGGGGAATCCATATGTAATCGCCAGGCTTGAAGTCGAAGAACTCGTCATTGTTGACACCTTCAACCTTCAGTTGTAACGTGGAGATTACCTGAACCAAGAACACGTCCATCGAATCTTTGTGCCAAGGATAACTATCACTAGCATATCCAAATCCACTAAACGCAATGTTTGTGATCTTGTTTCCGTGTAACGCAAATGTATCTTGCATTTCTGCCTCGATCTTCTTTGCGAACTCTGGTGCGGATGGTCTATCGTGAAAGGCATTAAGACCTATCCGCATTTTACTGGTGTTGGTATCACAAGCGTCTTTTGGGTGAGTATCCAACATGGCCATATACTGAGACCAGTCATATGTCATTTCGATAGGAAGTGTACCACGGAAAGGTCTCTTCTCCGCAATACAATCTTCTTTATCATCTCCGTCAAATATACCAAAAAATTCCATCACTTGTTACCTATATTATATTTCGGACAGAGTTCCCACTCGTCCTTCTCCTTAAATCCAATGATTTTAATCTGTCGCATTGGAGCGCAGTCTTTTGCAACTTCGGGTGTCTGGATCTCTACGAGTCCCCAGTCAGCCAATAGTGTTGCGATAGTGTTTCTTCTCTGAATGTCCGATAGTTCGAGGTTAGATTTCTTGCCATCCAACATAAACAATTCTTTGAAATGCACAATAAAGTATCTTCCCTGTTTGTGCAATATATGACAACTTTGAAATAATTTATTCTCTTTACGAGACGCAACGCCAATTCTGGTAAGTGTTTCCCTTACCTTGAGAAAGTCGTCTGGTTCCGTCAAGGTTATCTCTAACATTTTAGAGACACTCCATTCTACGATATTATTTTCGTCCACCTTTTTTCACCTTATTTTTTATTATTGCAACTTGATCGGAGGATAAGAGAGGGAGGATCTGAATGGCTTTAGCATTACTATATCCATAATATTCTCTTACCGCATCAATGTCACTGTCAGTTTCGGGTTTAACCCATTTGGAAAACCTTTTACGTTTCCTAACTATATTTAGTAAAAACTGAAATTGTAACCTTGCATCAACTTGCCAATAACGATTCATTTCATTTGCAAATAAAACAGTGTCATTGAAGTAAGATAGTGACCGATTGATCATAAAAGGATTGTAGGCCTTCTCTGACTCGCGATCTATAATTATATCTTTTTTCTCGAACGTGATCTGTTTTACTATCTCAAAAGGATTCATATTTGTTCTACCTTAGTACCACATTTGTTTAGGAAATTAATACCGTCATCACACCTCAAGTGAGGTGATCGGTAATAGACAGTACTAATGCCTGACTGATAGATTAATTTCGCGCAATCCATACAGGGGGCGGTTGTTGTATATAGATCCGCATTATAACACGATTCCATACTTCTGGCAACCTTTGCGATGGCATTAGTTTCCGCATGTAGTACCTCATCCTTGGTAGTCTGTTCCAACTGTATGCCCTTCGTAGGACTCCAACCCCTCGGATAAACTATGTGTTCACAAGCATTATCCCATCCGGAAGGCATACCGTTGTACCCTATACTTATAACACGATTATCTTTAACAATAACGCAACCGACCTTCAGTCGTTCCGCAGATGAAAGTTGTGCGTATCTCTCTGCGACTTCCATATGTGCTTTCTTCCACTTATCTACCATGAGTGTATATTCCCCGCTATGATAACGAAACAAGTTATGAAATTAACCAGTACAACTACGGTGCGAATCATTGCGATCTGATCAGCCTCACGATCGGTAGTTCCCTCTTTCTCACCAAGGGATTTTGCCCATAGTCTCCAAAGACGTTTACGTGTCGAATCTAACATTCTGCATACCAAAGTTGAAAGTCAGTTGGGTGCCTTTATCCTCAACATAAGACATTTTATCTTGCCAGTTCTCACATGTATTCAGTTCGTGTTTGGTGATCGTGTAAGCGTAATGGTTGTCTTGCCATGCCTCTTCGATCTCACCCGCAGTAATTGCTTTGGCCAGATCATCAAAGACACCAGCGATATATGCCCTATCGGTAGTTCTAGGATAACCAGTACTACCACCACGTTCTAACATTGTTACTACATGAATATCCATTATAAGTACTCCACGTTTGCCATGCATTCTGTGAGACACGCAACCAGATTGACTTCGTGGTCTGCAACAAATGCATTCTTGTATTGATAATCAGCGAGGATTAATACGAGTTGCGGTATTGAGTTAGGGGCCACTCGACCTTCCATAGAGTCATAGACACCACGGAACACTTGAGCGGGTTCGACATCCATATTGTTTACTACCCACGATCGCATCTTCTTGAAGTCCTTACCCTTGAGATGAGTGAAGAGATCATTGTAATTATTAGAAGTTTCGATTAGGACATTGGTTTCTAATGCACCACCAATAGAGTGACGTTGCGCCTCATTGATCACACGTCTCCAGTCGGGAGCATACTTCATGATCAGTTCTGCAATAACGTTGTCAGCATATGTCACGCCTTCCGTATCGAGAATATTCTGTAGACGGGGCATGAACTGTTGACAAAGACCAGCGAGGATCTTCTTACTGTTGTTGAACTCATACACACTACATCGACTATGGAGAGGTTCGATGATCTTGTTCTTGAAGTTACAAGTGAGTATGAATCGACAGTTGTCAGAGAACTCTTCGATGAAACCACGGAGTGCGGGTTGCGTAGAGTTTGCGTTAAGGTAGTCCGCCTCATCTAGGATTACAACTTTGTAACCACCAGAGAGAGATACAGATGAGGCGAACTGTTTGATCTTACCACGTAGAGTATCGATATTACGATCATCGGAACCATTGATGATGATGTAGTCAAGACCCAGTTCATTACACATTGCCTTTGCGACAGTGGTTTTACCAGTACCAGCTCCACCCGCGAACATCATGTTCGGGACATCACCTGTCTCTACGATTTTTTGGAATACTTTTTTGAGGGGTGCAGATAAGATAGTATCTGCGATAGTTGCGGGACGATATTTCTCGACCCATAGAAAGTCATTAGACATTCGATTCTCCATAATAAAAAAGGTATTATATCACAGTTGATATAATCAAGTCAAGCATTAGTGGGACTTTTTATTGAGGAAAAAAATCCATAAAAACCTAACCGATCAAGATTTACTTCTGGCGTAGGAGTACCAGTATCTGAGATTTGGTCATGCGGGTATTAGTTTTAATCCCACGTTTTTCAGCAATGATACGCAACTTAGCTTTAGTAAGTCCGTCAAACTCTTCTGCGCGAGTCGCATCTAGACTACTATGCAACTCTTCGATTGACTTACGTGCAGACTCTATACGATCCTGTGCTTCTCGACTGTTCTCCATAAACTCACGGTTAAACGATTTAGAGAGAAACCATCCACATATGGAAAGTCCAATTAGAATATACACCCCTACAGCAATATCAGTTGCTTCCATCATCCTACTCCTCTGCTTCTTCGGCACCCTGTGCAGCTTCAACCATATTAATCACCTGTACCGCTTGATCACGTAATTGACCAATGGTGGTGAGTTCTTCCCCTTTAAAACCGCCACGTTGTACTACGGTGTCGATTACCGCAACACACGATCGTGCTACACGGTTTGCTAAATCATTCAACTGTTCTTGGTCTGACATGTTATGCTCCATACTTAGATGTTTTTTCGAGTGCAATAAAGTACTCGATTTCTGATTGTTGTGACTTGAACTGAGAGATAAGTTTCTTACTCATTCTTACAGTGAAGTCTTCATTTACTACTTTAAGGTTGTTCACATTCATAATGAAGTTGAACGGTGTCTCACTATCATACGTACCTTCCACGTCAATGGAAAACGCATTTGATGTCGCATCCTTACTATCAATAACTGATAGACGAACCGCACCACTTGCAGGCGTAATCGAAATCTCACTGTGACCCAACACAGATGCCGCACGTTTGACTTTTGATAATGTGTCTATATCTAGTGTAAACGTAACGTCTGCTTCCGGCATGATGATATCCTTGGTAGGAGTGGTCAACATGTCTTTGTCAGTATAGTAGTACTTGATCTTACTACGACCAGTAGAGTCACCTACGTTCACATAGTGTTCTGCGAAAGATAGATTAGGTTTGTCCACCAAGGCCAGTACAGACAAGAATTCGTTGAGGTCATAGATACCAAAGTTATTTGGCATGATCTCTTCGATAGATGTCTGCGACATTACGTTGCGGGCAACAGAGATAGTCTTGAGGTTTTGTCCCTCAGAGAATACGATGTTGGGGTTGATACTCGCATAGTTCTTGAGTACCGTAAGAGTTTTATCAGATAGTTCCATAATTAATTCCTAGATTGATCGGTTGTTAAGTTTCATATTATACCACAGTCGGCTGTCAGAGTCAAGCCGCTTCTTTCATTTTCGAGAAGTTTTTTTCTTTGACAAATTCGATACGTCTCTCGAAAGCCGCATCTTCTAGTTCGCCTTTGTGTGAGATCACAAACACATGGGTATCTTCACCCAGACTGTTAATAATCTTCATCAGATTGTCTACACCATCATCATCCAGAGACGAGTCAAATGTCTCATCCAGAATCAATAGGTTAGTCGCAACTGAATTCTTCATCTTCGCAATCTGTCTCCACGTAAATAGTAGGGATAGATCGATACGTTGTTTCTCACCCTCAGAGAATGAGTCATACGTAAATGCATCACGGTGACGTGATCGAATAGTCTCTTGGAAACTCTCGTCCAAATCAAAGTGTACAAAGAAGTCTAGAATCTGTAGATACTGGTTGGTCAACTGATTGATCACCGGAATGTACTGTTTGATGATCTTAGTTTTGATACCTGTATCTTTAAGCAGTTCTGCATTGACTTGGTTATAAGAGAACTGTTCGTTTAACTTATACTTGTCTTCGGTCAACGTTAGTTCTTCTTCACGTAGACTATCCAACTCTTTGTTAGCCGTTTCTAGATCACCAGTGTCATCGTGAATCCTAGACAACTCTGACTGTACAGCAGAAATGTTCTTTTGTAAACGAGAGATGGTCTGGTTGTTATTGTTCAACTCATTAGTATAATTACGTAACGACTCCATCATGGCATCATAGGATTCTTGGAGAGACCGTTGATCCGCCTCCTTCTCCTTGGCCAAGACCATAGTGTCGTTCAGACCCTTCGCCTTCCTCTTTGCCTTGGCGACCTTATCATCACGGATCTCTTGAGAGATATCCTGATCACACGAAGGACACACTTCGTTCTCCTCAAAGAACTTAGACTCCTTCACAAGAGACTTGATCTGTGACTTGAACGTAGACATATACTCTGTCAGTTCTTTACTCTTCTTAGCAAGACTCGCAATGTTATCCATGAGAGGTGGCTGACGTTCCGCAATGATCTGCGATAACTCAGTGTTACGTTCCTGTATCTGATCGATCTCAGAACTTATCTCCTCGATCTTTTCTTCCTTCTCATTACGGTATGCGGTATTCACTGCATTCAGATCACGTAGGTATTTCTTCTGTGCATTGACCTTAGTCTTACACATCTCAATGTTGTGATTAACATCGCGGATCTGATCCTTGAGTAGACTGGTCTTCTCTTTGAGGATACTGTTCATCTTAGAGAATACACCGATGTCGAGTAGATCCTCGATCACTTCACGTCTTGCACCCCCAGTCAACTGCATGAATGGGACAAAAGAACTTGATCCAAGAACAACAATCTGGTGGAAACTCTTGTGAGTCAACTTCAGAATGTTCTTCTCTAGAACCTGTTGGTATTCTTTTGCATGTGAGTTCTGATTGATCATGTTACCGTTCTGCCAGATCTCAAAGATATTAGGCTTGATACCACGTACAATCTTATACTGTTGCGCCCCAACCATGAACTCCACTTCGACCATTGTTCCCTTGCCGTTGATTGAGTTTACCAGTTGCGGTTTAGAAATCTTGCGGTGTGGTTTCCCAAAGAGACCGAACGATAGGGCGTCTAACATAGTAGACTTACCCGCACCGTTATGTCCCACCACAAGAGTAGTAGGTGAATTAATAAAGTCTATCTCTGTGAAAGTATTCCCAGTAGACAGAAAGTTCTTGAATCGGAGTTTTTGAAATTTAATCATAGGTACGTATTATACAGGCCTGTGAGTGTATTGTCAAGCGTTTTCTTCTTCAGGTGAATCTTCATGACCATCGTGATTCAAATCAGTTACTTCACGTTGTTTGGTCTTCTGATCCTTCTTACCAAAGATAGCGTCATAGTTATCCATGTACTTCTTGCTGGGGCCCTTTGACTGAATAGTGTCCCCAGTTACATCGTTCTTAGTTGGCATTGACTAACTTTCCACCCTTAGCTGATACTTCAGCAACCACGTCCCCGAACATACCTTTATTCTGGTGACTCATTGACTGATAATTTCTCTTGTCTTTCTTTTTCGAAATCCCAGCTTTCCTCATTAGTTTCGCTTTCTTTCCGTTCATCGTAAAACCTCGTTATATAATATCGGTCTCTCTCGACCATGTTATCAGCATATACACAAGCATATGCACCTCTTACCGAACCTGACGTGTTTACGCCAGACGCATGATACGTGTTACCATCTATACACACAACATCTCCCGCCTTCGGAAATATCGTTACCTCTTTGTGGTTGTCCTTATTCATTATGGTCAAACCACCGTTGTCTTCGGTAACGTTATGTGCAAACATCAAACAATTTACTGTATGATCTTGAATAGGGTTATCTCTGAAGGCAGTTGAATTGTCCGTATGCCACTGAAAACCAAACTCATCGTCACGATACTTCCACACCAACTGATCATTGAATAGGTAAGGTTCGTCTGTCTCTAACAATGTAGTGGCGAGATCGTACATAAATGGTGCCGTATACAGACCCCAAAGAACCTTGTCATACATCGATGCACATCCGACACCGTTCCAATGAGTAGGTGAACCATATACACACGGAGAACCAAGGTCTTTAGTATCACGAATAAGACCAGCTACCTGACCACCGTGATACCTAAGACCTGACACATCGCGAGGTATCAGAAAGTTCTCTATATGAACCCAACCCTTCTCCCGATAATGATTATGATTAAGCGACTTCAATGTTCTCCGCCTCTTTCATCAGCGAAGTAATCTCCTTCTTAATCCTATCCTTGTTTAGATCGGTATTAATATTGTCAACATATGAGTTTACCAAAGTGGCCGTATCGTCAACCTCTAGGTTGTCATCGTCTACTGCCATGCCACCAAACTCAGAGAAGTCTTCGGCAATCTTCAGTTCGTGGATCCTCTGAGACTGTACACGATCTACAAAACGTTCGAAGGTATATGGATCACCCTTGTTAGTAACGATTATCTTAACAAACTTCTCATCAAGATAACGCATATCCTTGAACTTGAACTCATCCATCTTCTCATGATCGTAGTAGATCTTCTCGTGGATCGTGACCGGATTGTGTACCGGAGTCATCTCTCTTGTTTCGGTATCAAGAACGTGGAAGTATTTCTTGTCATCGCAATCAGACCAGAAGAACTCCATCTGTGATCCAAGATAATGAATGTTACCTTGTGACGAACGAGTGTGGAAGTGTCCAGACAATACCATATCGAATCTCTGGAAGTGAGACATACTCATACCACCGTGACACGGAATACCCTTGGACATCTCAAACCCATCTAACTCTAGGTGTGCGCCCACAACAGTTGCTTTTGTATTCCTAAGAAACTCCAGTGTTTCTTCTTCGTTCTCTGGATTGATCCAAGGTACCAATGCAACATCTAAGTCACCGTACTTCATGACAGTATTGTCAAGGATGACGTTCACTTCATTCATGTAGTGACCCTGTAGTTCCTTGAGGGCATTCAGTTCATTGGTGTTCTTAAAGTAAACATCATGGTTACCCACAATGATATCCATCGTGATACCATACTCCCGCAACTTCTCTAGAAAGATTTTACGGTTGTGTTTTAGGGCCTTGAAGTTAATCGTCTTACGGTTATCGTAATAATCCCCCAGATGTAGAATCTGCGTAATACCGTTCTCGCGTAGGTACGGGAAGAACACATCTCTATAGAACTTTTCTTGATAGTCCATAAAGATGTCAGACGAATTACGGATGCCACAGTGAGTATCATTTAAGATAGCTACTTTCAAAATATATACCTTCGTTAATTTGAAGTGTCATTATACCACAGTTCACAGTACAAAGCAAGTCTTATTATTCGTCAAAGTGTCCGGTTAGATCCGAGTCAACATTCACTGCACGTCTCTTACGTTGTTTCTTCTCTTCCTTCGCATATTCTTTAAAGTCAGCATCTGCGTTCTTTACTACATCAATACGTTGTCGGAGTTGATCAACAAATGGGAGTACATTACTGTAGTCGGTGAATCCGTTGTCATCGTTCAAATCTAGGAACAGTTCGATACCCGCCTCTGCGATATACTTCATCTTGATATCTTGTTGACGTTTCTCACGTTGGATTCTACGTAGGAAGGCGTACCACGTAATCTGTGTAAAGTATGCGAATGCATTGGGTTTACCAGATCGTGTTGCAGCCTCTAGGTTGTAGTTCTCGATTGCCTTTAGACAGTTCTCTACCGCATCCATTACCATCTCTTCACGGTAAGTGTATCGGACAAAGTTCGCCTTGTGGGACAATCCTTCACTAATCTTTAGGAAACAACTGGCAATGTAATCCGGAACAATGGGTTTCGGTTTCCCTGCTTCCTTACACATTCGCGCATGACTAACATAAGTCACGACTGCCTGAGAAAACTCAGCGTTGTTTACGTAATGCGGTTTTTCTTTAGGTTTAACTTTCATATCATTGTTCTCGTTTGTTTTGCATATTATAACACACTTTCGCTGACAAGTCCAGCGTTATATTTCACACACTCGTCTTCGTAGATCACTAGAACTGAATCTATGGTCTCTACGGTTGAAGTGCAAGTCTATATCACGTTTACGACAGATGTCCTTACCCGTGAAATCCTGATCCCTGTACTCATCACCAAGTATACGTATGTCTATTTGGTACATATTAAGGATGTCTTCCAGATCTTCTTCACCCCCATACGGAATGATCTCGTCAACGTAACCAACTGCCTTGAGTTGTGCGTATCGTTCGACTACTGTCTGGATAGGTTTGTTTTTGCCTTTACGGCCAGAAGGATCAACTTGCAACCCACAGATAAGGTAGTCACAGTGATCTTTTGCTTCTCTCAACATCGACACATGACCAGCATGTAATAAATCAAATGCGGAACATGTAAATCCAATCTTTTTCATAATTATCTCAATTAACGCTTGACAGAAGTTGCGGGCAACTGTATAATAGAAGCACTTCTTCTGCCAGTCAGTATATGTAAAATTTAGTGAACTGTTTTCTCTGGATCTGGAAACTTCAGTATATTACTATTATTACCGTCAGAATCCAAGTTCATACTATCCATCACCCTATCATAAATGTCTTCAGATGACATACCTTCTTCAGCTGCATCAGCCATTATCTTATTCTTTTCCACTTCACTGATTGAATACAAATACTGTTTCATCATCGTTGGACTTGGGAAAGTAACAGACACAACATGTAATGATTTCAAGATAACGTAAACTTCCGGATCATCTTGATACGTCATGTAGGTTCGGAACGAATGATACCGTGTACCCTCATCGTCAATATCCGTCTGCAACTTCAACGCACGTCTTATCACTAGATCATATTCATCTTCTTCGATGATCTCACAGAGGATTTCCTCACCTGTAGATATCTTAATATGCTTAACGTCATACGGATTTAAATCACTCATCACTTTTTCCTTTCAAGTTTATAGGATAAATCTTATGTCTAAACTTCTCTTTATTATATATCTTTATTCTTTCTGCACTATGCCGCAACGTGAAATTCTTATACGTTGTTGTATGTAGATCATCAGCTATGTCAAACAACTTAGTCGTTGCGTTATTATCGGACTTCCTTAATCCTCGTCCGATCGATTGGAGAACTTTGACTTGAGACTTTGAAGGACTTGCAAACACAATATTGTGTAGGTTGCGAATATTAATCCCAGTGCTAAAAGTCCCCAAACTAGCGACAATAATTCCATCATCTTGACTCTCCACGATGCCTCTGATTTGTTCCCGATCGGCGGCATCGACCTCACCGGAAACGTAAAATACCTTACGGTCTTCTCCAACCTTGTTACGGATTGACTCGAATAAGACCTTACCGTGTTTCTCGACAAACTGGAATAACACCAAAGTATTACCCTTTTGCGCCAATGCAAGATTTGTTACAAAGCGAACTCTGTCCTCATTAGTTACTATATAGTCGATCTCTTCCTGATAGGTTTTGCCTTCCATCATTGCACAGATATCGTTATGGTATCTCAACAACAAAACAGAGATATCTAGATCCGCCAAGGTTTGACTAGCCATCAGTTTTACGGTGGTAGTCACCGTAAATACGGGGCCGAATAAACCTTCTAGTACCAGTTTGTTTGTTTCTGTACCGTCTAGTGTACCAGTCGTCCCCCATCTATATTCAGCATTGATACACTTGTCCATCATCGTAGATAGAGACTTGGCCTTAAATAGATGCACCTCATCCCCAAACACAGAGTCAAACTGTGTGAACCACTCCGGAGGGAATCTGTAGATAGATTGCCATGTGGATACGATGATTCTTTTATCGGTTACCTTCTCCTTACCGGAGTAGATACGATGTACATTATTCTGTACATCATAACCATAGTCTTCAAAGTCTTTGTACATCTGTTCCACTAGACTTGTAGTCGGAACAATAATGAGTGTCTTACCTTCTGTTCGTTCCTGAACCCATCGCATCAGATTATAGATGATGAAAGACTTACCCGATCCTGTCGGAGATAACAGTAACGCCCGCTTCTCTTCTATACCGTGGACGATTGCGTCATACTGATATCCACGTGGTTCGAATGGCGCAC
>Ga0208797_1000028_pt1:0-7500 | contig 39682 bp, 53 predicted proteins | sample ColrivemetaGS555_FD_187608 | JGI IMG/M metagenome (GOLD analysis project Ga0208797, IMG submission 187608) | Estuarine microbial communities from the Columbia River estuary - Ebb tide non-ETM metaG S.555 (SPAdes) (version 2) | ecosystem: Environmental > Aquatic > Marine > Intertidal zone...
TCAAGATAAGTATTCTCATCACGTAAGTGAGTAAGGTCACGGTAAGACTAACCGTTTGATAGGCATTAAGTGTAAGTACAGTAATGTATGTGCTGAGATGTCCTAATAGACCGAGGACTTGAATTTTAAAAATCTTTAAGGTATTTTATGTACCTTAAAGATTGTTTGCTTTGGTGTTTTTAGTGTACTGAGCGGAACCACGCTGATCCATCTCGAACTCAGCTGTGAAACGTTATAAATCGACGACAATACTTGGGGGGGGACCTCCTGGGAAGATAGTTCAATGCCAAAGTTTTAAAAATAATAATAATATTGAAAGAGTTATATAGACATTACTTTATGTAATGATTTATCCAATCTAAAAAAATTATTCTTAAAAAATATTTTAAGTTTTATATATAATATTAAGTATAATACTAGTCATTATCATTATTTTCTGTATTTAAATTTTTAACATTTCTAGAGGATTATCAGTTATGGATACTCGTTTACTAGTAATTGCTGCACCTGTTTTAGTAGCAGCATCATGGGCTTTATTTAATATTGGTCGTTTAGCAATTCAACAAATTCAACGTTTATCACGTTAAAAAATAATTACAAGGCTAATTAGATTTTTCTAGCCTTGTAGTTATTATTAAACTTTTTGAAGAAAATTTAGAATCACTGACAACTAGCCCAATTAAGACAAGATCCCATTAAAATACCACATATGAATTTTTTTTAATTTATTCAAAATTGTTAACGTAAAATTAAGGCTAAGGTAATCTAGGGTCAAGAATTAATTGAGATTGGTTTAAAACTACTCTAATCCTCCTATTTTGAACCTTACTAAATTTATTGTGTAAACAATTATTTAATAAAGTAATAAATTTTTTATTTTTTTTTTATATGATATAACAAGCCATACGTTTTTTGAGAATACTTATGCTAAGATATCAAATTTTAGAGGAAATCTAGTTTAATTTGTCTAGATTTGTTAAACGACGTATTAACAAATCTAGACAAATTAAATTCTATTTTGTACAATAAATTTAAATTAAAAAGCTATCTTAAATAAAGATAAAAAAAAATTATGGCTGTACCTAAAAAACGGACATCAAAAGCAAAAAAGAATAGTCGTAAAGCTAATTGGAAAAGAAAGGCAGCAAAATCTGCACAAAAATCTTTATCATTAGCGAAATCAATCTTACGAGGTAAAACTACAAGTTTTGTATACCGACTTTACGTTGATGAATAATTTTGAAATTTTCTTAGTATAAATTTAAACATATATTAAGAAAATCTCAAATTTTCGTAGTTTTAATGATAAATGGTAAATAAATTTTAATTTTTAGATATTAATTCAAACTTAATTTGTCATTTAAAATATATCTCTACAGAAATTAATAGCATAAAATAAAAATAATATTAGCGGATGTGGCGAAATTGGTAGACGCGCTAGATTTAGGTCCTAGTAACTTTTGTTTTGAGAGTTCGAGTCTCTCCATCCGCATTTAAAAAATTCTTTAATTAACTTCTTGAATATTTGTTATATGGTTCTTCCATTTACTTTACAACAATTACGTATCTTTAAAGCTATTGCTTCCGAAAAAAGTTTTACTCAAGCCGCTGAAATTTTATTCGTTTCTCAACCTTCATTAAGTAAACAAATTAAAACGTTAGAAAATCGTTTAGGAATTTTGTTGTTAAACCGGAATGGTAATAAAATATCCTTAACTGAAGCGGGTAATGTTTTTCTTCAATATTCTGAACGAATACTTGCTTTATGTGAAGAAAGTTGTCGCGCTTTAAATGATTTAAAAGATGGTGAACGAGGAAATTTAAAAGTTGGCGCAAGTCAAACAATAGGAGCATATTTAATGCCCCGTGTTTTAACTTTATTTGCTCAAAGTTATCCGCAAATTACGTTAAATATTGATATCGATTCAACTAGAATCATTGCAAAAAAAGTTGCCGATCGAATTATTGATATTGCTATTGTAGGAGGTGATATCCCTAAGGGTTTAAAAAAAAACTTAGAGATTGAAGATTTTGTTGAAGACGAACTAATTTTGATAATCCCCAAGTCTCACCCATTTGCAAGAAAGAAAAAAAAGAAAATTAGTAAAGAAGATCTTTATCATTTAAATTTTATAACATTAAATTCAAATTCTACAATTCATAAATTTATTGATAATATTCTTATTCAAAATAACATTCAAACTAAACAATTTAATGTAATTATGGAGCTAAATTCTATTGAAGCAATAAAAACTGCTGTTAGTCTTGGTTTAGGAGCTGCTTTTGTATCATCATCGGCAATAGAAAAGGAAATGGAATTAAAAACAGTTGAAATTATAACAATCGAAAATATTAAAATAACTCGAACACTATCAATTATTACAAATACGGATTCTCATCGATCTAAAGCTTTTGACTTTTTTTATAACGAATTATGGTTACTTAAAAACTTATAAATTTATCTAGTTCTAATTTAAGTTGACTTAAGTAAAAATTATTTTGTAATATTATTTTATAAAAAGAGAAAATCTTCGAAATTATGAAATACGCAATTGTAGAAATTAGTGGGAGACAATTTTGGATTGAAACAGGAAAATATTACGATTTAAATCGTATTCCAACAGAACTTGGAAAAGAAATTACATTAAACCGAGTTCTACTAGTTAATAATGAAGGAGAGCTTTTAATTGGAAAACCTTATTTAGAAAGTGTAAAAGTTAAAGGAAAAATTTTAGAACATTTACGTGGTCGTAAAACTATTGTTTATAAAATGCGTCCTAAGAAAAAAACTCGTAAAAAACAAGGTCATCGTCAAGATTTAACTCGAGTTCTGATTGAAGAAATAAATATTAACTAATACTTAAGGAATAGAAAAATGGCACATAAAAAAGGTGCAGGTAGTACAAAAAATGGTCGTGATTCAAATGCAAACCGCTTAGGTGTTAAAAGATTTGGTGGCGAAACAGTAAAAGCAGGAAGTATTTTAATCCGTCAACGAGGAATGAAATTTAAACCTGGTTCTAATGTTGGGTATGGAAAAGATTTTACTTTATTTGCATTAGTTGATGGGACTGTAAAATTTGATTATAAAGATGCTCAACATAAACGAGTAAATATTATTACTTAGTAGAACTTTCTAAATTTTTCAAAATGCTAAAAAATCCATTTATTAAAGATTCAGTCACAAATCAATATCAAGCATTAATTAACCAAATTAACGCTTTAGAAAATAATTTAAAAATATTAACTGATACAGAACTAAGAAATAAAACATTTCAATTAAAGAAACAATATCAAGAAGAAGAAGATTTAAACTCATTAATTGCGGAAGCTTTTGCAATTACAAGAGAAGCAAGTTTCCGGACTTTAGGTCTTCGTCATTTTGATGTTCAATTAATTGGAGGCTTAGTTTTAAATAGTGGAAAAATTAGTGAAATGCGAACGGGTGAAGGGAAAACATTAGTTGCAACTTTACCAGCTTATTTAAATGCTTTAACAAATAAGGGTGTCCATATTGTTACGGTAAATGATTATTTAGCAAGTCGTGACCAAATTTCAATGGGACAAATCTATCGGTTTTTAGGATTAGACACAGGTTTAATTCAAGAAGATATGGCCTTTTTCGAACGACAACAAAATTATAAAGCTGATATTACTTATGTAACAAATAATGAATTAGCTTTTGATTATCTACGTGATAATATGGCATCCAATTTGAGTCAAGTTGTTCTACCACCATTTAATTATTGTATTGTAGATGAAGTTGATTCAATCTTTATTGATGAAGCACAAGTTCCATTAATTATTTCCCAAGCCGTGGAAACTTGTATTGATAAATACATTGTTGCTGCAGAAGTTGCTGAATATTTAGAGGTTAATATTCATTTTAAAGTAGATGAAAAAAATAGAAATATTATTTTAACCGAACAAGGGACGGCTCAAATTGAAAAGATTTTACAAGTTGAAGATTTATACAATCCCAACGATCCATGGATTCCGTATATTTTAAGTGCTATTAAAGCAACTGCCTTATTTTTCCGGAATATACACTATATTGTTCAAAACAATCAAATTATTATTGTTGATGAATTTACAGGCCGGATTATGCCAGATAGAAGATGGAATGAAGGATTACATCAAGCTGTTGAGGCAAAAGAAGGAGTTCCAATTAGGCAAAATACCGAAACAGCGGCATCTATAACGTATCAAAATTTTTTCTTATTATACCCTAAATTATCAGGTATGACGGGAACGGCTAAAACCTCTGAGGTAGAATTTGAAAAGATTTATAACCTACCTGTAGAAGAAATCCCAACAGCCCGACCAAATCTTCGTAAAGACTTACCTGATTTTGTTTATAAAGATAGTTTAACAAAATGGACTGCTGTTGCACGCGAATGTAAATCTATTGCCAAAACAAAACAACCGATTTTAATTGGAACAACAACTGTTGAAAATTCTGAAATGTTAGCAGATTTATTAAAAGAATATCAGCTATCATACCGTTTGTTAAACGCCAAACCTGAGAATGTAAAACGAGAATCAGAGATTGTCGCACAAGCAGGGGAAATTGGGAGTATTACAATCGCAACAAATATGGCAGGCCGAGGAACAGATATTATTTTAGGTGGGAACATTACATTTAAAGTTCGAAAACAACTTTATAATATTTTAGTTTCATATAAAAACCAAACTAATTCAACAAATTTAAATAATATTTTTCCTCTAACAAAAGGTATTAATTTTACTTCACAAAAATTTTTAAGTGTTTTAAATTCATTACTTAATGATTCTAAATTTTTAAGCTTATCATCAACTGGAATTTTAAAATTTCTAAATGAAATTGACCAAATTCGAATTCCGACTATACCTTATCAATGTTCAATTAAATTTCTGCTTAGTGAACTAGAGAAGTTTGAGAAAAAAAATCAAAATATTAACAATAAAATTGTTAAAAATTTAGGTGGACTGTATATTATTGGTACTGAGCGGAATAATTCAAGACGAATAGATAATCAATTACGTGGTAGATGTGGACGTCAAGGTGATCCAGGAACTTCGCGATTTTTCTTAAGTTTAGAAGATTCTTTATTTAGAAATTTTGGAAGCTCAAAACTTCAAAACTTTATGCAAAATCAACTTTTAGATGATCTTCCATTGGAATCAAGTTTATTAACTAAAAGTTTAGATGCTGCTCAAAAACGGGTAGAAGAGAGAGATTATGATGGACGAAAGTATTTATTTGATTATGATGATATATTAACTAAACAACGTAATATAGTTTATTATGAACGAAGAAAACTTTTAGAAAGTCAATCTCTTCGTGAAACCATTTTAGCTTATGGGGAGCAAGTAATTAAAGATATTATAAATTTACTGAAAGACCCAAAGCTAACAAAAAATAATTCTCTAATTGAAGAATTGTTTAAAACACGATTCGTAAGTTTAAATAATAATTTAAATACCTTAGATCCATTTGAATTAAAAACTTATTTGTTTCAAGAATTTTGGTTATCATATGAAGCAAAAGTCCTAGAATTTGAAATATGTCAAACCGGTTTAATTAGATCTTTTGAACGTACCATTATCCTTTATTATACAGACATTGCTTGGAAAGAGCATCTACAAAAAATTGCATTATTACGTGATGCTGTAGGGTGGAGAAGTTATGGACAGCGTAACCCATTGTTTGAATTTAAAGAAGAAGCTTATAATTTATTCCAAAATCGAAATATAACAATAAGACATTTATTGATTCGTGATTTTTTACATTCCTTTATTTTATAAAGGTTAAATCCGTTTTTATTAAAAAAAAAAATATATATTTATGACAAAACGTACTCTATCAAATAAAACTCGCTCGTCTGTTTTAAAAGTATCGGGTTTCCGTGCCCGTATGGCAACAGCTCAAGGAAGAAAAATAATACGAAATCGAAGAAAAAAAGGCCGAAAAAAATTAGCAATCCCACGTTAATTAACTAAATTATTAGAGTTAATCAGTTTTGTTTACTCTAATAATAAACAATTTTTTATGTAAAATTAATATAATAGTAATTTATTAACTAGAATTTTTAGCGAACGATTTTATGAAATTTACTGATGAATTAACACTCTTATTAAAAGCTAGATATCCAATAATTTATATTAATACAATTGAAGAAGATCGAGTAGAGTATATTATTCGCAAATACATTAAAACAAGTTTGAATAGAAGTATTTATAGTTGGGATTTCATTGATGGTTATACAAATAACCCAAATAATGAAGGGTTTGCAAAGCGAAATCCCGTACAAGCACTTGAGCTTGTGGAACGTTTAACAGCTCAAACACCTGCTTTGTTTTTATTAAAAGATTTTAATAGATTTTTAACAGATGTTTCAATCTCAAGAAAATTAAAAAATATAAGTAGAATTCTAAAACTTCAACCAAAAACAATCATTATTATTGGGTCAGAATTAAATATTCCAAAAGAATTATATGATTTAATTACAATATTACAATTTCAATTACCTGTTGAGAGTGAGATTAATTATGAATTAAAACGATTAATTGAATCATTAAATATTGAAATTGATCAACAAGTTTTAGAAAGTTTAACAAGAGCATGCCAAGGTTTATCACTTGAACGAATTAGGCGTGTTTTATCAAAAATTATTGCAACTTATAAAACGATTGATGAAAATAGTATAAAACTTTTATTAAATGAAAAAAAACAGATTATCAGCCAAACAGAAATTTTAGAATATTGGTCAGTGGATGAAACAATTTCTAAAATTGGAGGAGTTGATAGTTTAAAAAACTGGTTAAAAAAACGAAAAACTTCTTTCGGTATTCAAGCGTCAAATTATGGATTACCAACCCCACGTGGTTTATTACTTGTCGGAATTCAAGGAACTGGGAAATCTTTAACCGCCAAAGCTATTGCTACTGAATGGCAATTACCCCTATTAAAATTGGATGTTGGAAAACTTTTTGGTGGAATTGTTGGTGAATCTGAATCTCGTCTTCGACAAATGATTGAAGTAGCAGAAGCAATTTCACCCTGTATATTATGGATTGATGAAATTGATAAAGCTTTTAGTAATAATAGTAGTACAGGAGATAGTGGTACTAGTAATCGTGTATTAGCAACATTTATAAGTTGGTTATCGGAAAAAACAAAGCCAGTTTTTGTAGTTGCGACAGCAAATAATGTCGAACTTTTACCATTAGAAATTATCCGAAAAGGTCGGTTTGACGAAATTTTTTTCTTAGATTTACCACATAAGCAGGAACGAGAACAAATTTTCAAAATTCATATTCAAGAATTTCGACCCAACCGTTGGGAATCTTTTGATTATTCAAAATTAGCCCAACTTTCTGAGGCATTTTCAGGTGCAGAAATTCGTCAAAGTATTATTGAAGCTATGTACCATGCTTTTTATGAGAAAAGAGAATTTACAACTGAAGATATTTGTTTAGCATTAACACAACTAATACCTCTTTCGCAGTTAGAAAATA
>Ga0208797_1000028_pt1:15000-39682 | contig 39682 bp, 53 predicted proteins | sample ColrivemetaGS555_FD_187608 | JGI IMG/M metagenome (GOLD analysis project Ga0208797, IMG submission 187608) | Estuarine microbial communities from the Columbia River estuary - Ebb tide non-ETM metaG S.555 (SPAdes) (version 2) | ecosystem: Environmental > Aquatic > Marine > Intertidal...
GCATGATGTTGTCCAATAAGTCGTTCATGAAGAATATCTTCCATTAACTTTAAACGTTCATTTTCTGACTGATTAATTTTCGTTACTGGGATACCTGACCAGGCAGAAATAACTTTACAAATATCTGACTCAGTAACCTCGTCAAAACGTGGGCCATCTGGGTTTGCATATTTCGCATATTTTTCTTTACTAGTTAAAGCGAAACGCATTATTCGTAAATGTGTGCGAACTTCGATTTCATGCTCAACTAACAATTTTGCAGTAGTAAAATCATTTTCACTAATTGCATCATTTTTATCTTTTATAGTTTCATGTAATTCTACAAGTAACTTTTGTAAACCCGTAGGTAATGAGTTATTTCGTAATCGAACACGAGAACCTGCTTCGTCAATAACATCAATAGCTTTATCAGGTAAATTACGATCCGCAATAAATCTACTTGAAAGTTTTGCCGCTTCTTCAAGAGCTGGGTCAGTATAAGTTAAAGCATGATGATGTTGGAATTCAGTCTTTAAACCTTTTAAAATATCAATTGTTGTCTCTACAGATGGTTCTTCTACAACAATTGAATGAAATCTTCGTTCTAATGCAGGATCTTTTTCAATATATCGACGGTATTCATCGATAGTGGTAGCACCGATAACACGTAAAGTTCCACGAGCTAAAGATGGTTTTAAAAGATTTGCAGCATCAACAGCACCTTCGGCTGCACCTGCACCTACTAATGTATGAATTTCATCAATTACTAAAAGAGTTTTTCCATGTTGATTAACTTCATCGATGATATTCTTCATACGCTCTTCAAATTCACCTCGATATTTTGTCCCAGCTAAAACTGAACCAAGATCAAGAGCTCGTATCACATGGTCTAATAGAAACTCTGGGCAATCCATGCTTTGCATTAATATCGCAAGTCCTTCTGCACAAGCTGTTTTACCAACCCCTGCTTCACCAACTAGAACTGGATTATTTTTTCGACGACGTCCTAAAACTTTAACTAAAGAATTTATTTCTTCGTCTCGACCGATAACTGGGTCTACACGCTGCTTCATAACTTCTTTTGTAATATTTTCTGTATAACTGTCTAAAGCTGGAGTTTTTAAGCCAGCCTTTTCTCGAGCAACAGCCCATTTTTCTTGGTCAGTTAATGGTGGTTTTAAAATATCTTCTTGTTGTTCTTCAATATAAGTTAAGATTAAATGGCGTAATTTAGGAATGTTTACTCTTAATTTGTCTAGAGTTCGCATTGCAATACCATCTGCTTCGTTTATTAAGGATAATAAAACGTGTTCAGTTCCGACATAATTAACACCAAGATCCTGTCCTTCATGAATTGACATTTCTAACACACGTTTTGCACGTGGGGTAAAGGGTATTTCAGAAGCGACAAATCCAGTCCCACGCCCAATATATTTTTCAATTTCTTTTCGTGTTTTCTTTAACGTTACGCTTAATTGAGCTAATGCACGTCCGCCTATACCATGCCTTTGTCCAATTACACCAAGTAATAATTGTTCAGTACCTACAAAGTTATGACCCATACGACGAGCTTCTTCTTGTGCTAACATAATTACTTTAATAGCACCTTCAGTAAACTTTTCAAACATATTCTTTCCTTCTTCATTTTTAGTAGATAAAAATGATATTTTTTATCACTAATACTTTCTTTTTCTATTCACGTTAAAATTAATTAAATTATGTACTAGTAAATAGCTTTTCATAAAAAATAATAAATTATAGAGTGTATTTTTTCTATAGTTGCATAATAAATTATTTTTAATTATAATGGTTATTATAATAAAGAACAACCGTATTTTTGGCGGTATGGCCAAGTGGTAAGGCAGTGGATTGCAAATCCTCTATCCCCAGTTCGAATCTGGGTGCCGCCTTTAAATACAGTTCAATAACATTGCCTTTTTATAAACATATAAAATATAATACAACTACATGTCAATTAGGGGACGTGGTGGAATTGGTAGACACGACGGACTTAAAATCCGTTGCCTAGTGATAGTGCGTGAGGGTTCAAGTCCCTCCGTCCCCATTTAAAAATAAAATATTTAAATTAAAAAATATTTCTATACTGAGGTTTAGTACATAGTTAATTAAATAAATGCAATAAATTGCATTTATTTAATTAATCAGGTTAAGATAAACAAATTCTATATAATACCCCTGGTGGTAAATCAGATTTTACTAATAAATCAAAAATATTTACTGACGAATCATAATAAATTTCTAAGATTCGCTTATGAGTTCTAATTTCAAAATGTTCTCGTGAATCTTTATTAACATGGGGAGAGCGTAATACACAATAGATCCGCTTATCCGTAGGTAATGAAACTACTCCAACATTATCAATATTGTTGTTTTGAGTAATTTCCATTATTTTTTGGCACGATGTGTTTAAAAGTTCATGATTAAACGATTCTAATCGTACACGAATTTTTTCATTCGGTTGTATTTCCATAAATTTTTTTAATTATTTAACAATTTTAGAAACAACACCAGCTCCAATTGTTCGGCCGCCTTCACGAATAGCAAAACGCATACCTTCTTCAATTGCAACTGGATAAATTAATTCAGCAGTCATTTTAATACGATCCCCAGGCATTACCATTTCTACAATAGTACCGTCATCTGCAGTGAATTGTTCAATTGACCCTGTTACATCAGTTGTTCTTACATAAAATTGTGGTCGGTAACCTGTAAAGAATGGTGTATGACGTCCACCTTCTTCTTTGGTTAAAACATATACCTCAGATTCAAAGCTTGTATGTGGTGTGATTGTACCTGGTTGTGATAATACCATACCACGTTCGATATCGTCTCTTGTAACACCACGTAATAAAATACCACAGTTGTCACCAGCAAATCCTTCATCTAATGTTTTTTGGAACATTTCGATACCAGTAATAGTCGTTGTTTGAGTATCGCCAACACCAACGATTTCAACGTTATCACCAACTTTAACAACCCCTCTTTCAATTCTTCCAGTTGCTACTGTACCACGACCAGTAATTGAAAATACATCTTCAATTGCCATTAAGAATGTTTTTTCAACATCACGTTCTGGTGTTGGAATATATTCATCAACCGCATCCATTAAAGCATAGATTTTATCAACCCATGGGTTATCACCTCGTTTAAGCTCTGGGTTAGATGAGATTGCTTCAATTGCTTGTAAAGCTGAACCCGGACAAATTGGGATATCATCGCCTGGGAAATCATATGTAGATAATAATTCTCTTACTTCTAATTCTACTAATTCTAATAATTCATCATCATCTACTTGATCTTGTTTATTTAAGAATACAACAATGTGTGGAACACCAACTTGTTTTGCTAATAAAATATGTTCTCTAGTTTGAGGCATTGGACCATCAGCAGCAGACACAACTAAGATAGCCCCATCCATTTGCGCTGCGCCAGTAATCATATTTTTTACATAATCCGCGTGACCTGGGCAATCTACGTGAGCATAGTGACGATCTTTTGTTTCGTATTCCACGTGTGCTGTGTTAATAGTAATACCACGAGCACGTTCTTCAGGTGCACCATCAATATCTGAATAAGCTTTTGCTACAGAACTACCGTCTAAAGCTAAAGTTGCAGTAATTGCTGCTGTTAAAGTTGTTTTACCATGATCAACATGACCAATAGTACCAATATTAACATGCGGTTTTGTACGTTCAAATTTTTCACGTGCCATTTCAAAAAGTTCCTTTGAAGTTTAATGTTTATAATAAAAATCTCTTTGCTTTTAGCGAAATTAACTATAATCATTATTGATTAAAGCTTAATAACGGAAATGCGCAAACGCTTTGTTAGCATCTGCCATTTTATGAGTTTCTTCTTTTTTCTTTATAGTATTACCTATATCGTTTGCCGTGTCAATAATTTCACTTGCTAGTTTAATTGACATTGTTCGCCCTACCCGTTGGCGTGAATATTGAATAATCCAACGTAAAGCTAAATTCGTTGCCCGGAAACTGCTAACTTCAATTGGAACTTGATATGTTGATCCACCAATTCGTCGAGCTTTTACTTCTACAACTGGGCTAGCATTTCGAATTGCTTTTTCAAAAATTACTAATGGATCTTCATTTGTTTTTGATTTTATAATATCAAAAGCGCCATTTACAATATTTTGAGCTAAATTTTTCTTACCTGCTTTTAAAATTCTTGTTACTAATAAACTAACTAAGTAACTATTATAGGTAGGATCTGCTTTAGGGAATCGTTTTTTTGAAATATTTCGACGTGACATACTAATAATTATTTTTTAATAAATAGTTTTTAGTAAATACTAATTTTGAATTTTTAAATTAGTATTTAACTTTTTGGTTTTTTAACTCCATATTTTGACCGTCTTTGTGTTCGGTCTTTAACACCACCACTATCTAATGCACCCCTAACTATATGATATCGAACACCAGGTAAATCTTTTACTCGACCACCTCTAATTAAAACAACTGAGTGTTCTTGTAAATTATGGCCTTCACCTGGTATGTACGCTGTTACTTCAAATCCAGATGTTAAGCGAACCCGAGCTACTTTACGAATTGCTGAATTGGGTTTTTTGGGCGTTGTTGTATAAACACGCGTACATACACCACGTCGTTGTGGACAATTTACTAAAGCAGGTGATTTTGTTTTTTTATTAATTTGTATTCGTCTTGAACGAACTAATTGCTGGATAGTTGGCATTTATTTTAATTTAATTAATTTAATTGTCTTTTGTTTCTAACCCATATTTTTTCATAAATCTTTCTACACGCCCTTCACTATCTACTAGTGTTTGTGAGTTTGTATAAAAAGGGTGATTACCTAACCAAACATCAAGTTGTAACTGAGGTTTGGTTGAACCAATAGAACAAAGAGTTTTTCCCTCACACAGAACAGGAGCGTCTGGGAACCAAGTTGGATGAATTTCAGATTTTGGCATATTTTTAAATTTTTTAACGTTTTGAATATTGTGATGCTTTTCGTGCTTTTCGTAAACCGTATTTTTTACGTTCTTTAATACGCGCATCACGGCTTAGATAACCAAATGGCTTTAAAATAATACGGTTTTCACTTTCCATTTTACAAATTAAACGTGCAACACCTAATTTAATAGCGTCAGTTTGGCCCGTTAAGCCGCCACCTTTTACAATGGCAACGATGTCAAACTGATTGTTTAAATTTAATTTTTCTAATGGCGCCCAAATGGCATTTAAATAATTTGTATTATATTGTAAATATTTTTCACCAGAAACTTTATTAATAGTTATATTTCCTCCTCCTGGAATAAGAAAAACGCGAGCAACCGCACGTTTTCTTTTCCCAAGACCAATTTTATCTTTTTGAAAAACTATATTCATAAATTCTTTTTAGTTTGTTAATTAAAGTATTAAAGTACATCTAATAATTTTGGATCTTGTGCTCCATGAGGATGTTGATCACCTTGATAAACTTTTAATCGTTTTACTAAATGTTTTTTAGGATATCCATTTGGTAACATATTAAAAACACAGTTTTCAATAATTCGTTTTGGTACTATATTTACTAATCGTTTTAATGATGAACCGGGACGACCTGGCTCATAAACATGAAATCGTTCTACATCACGATCAAGTTTTAAATGTTCACTGTTGATTAATATTACATAATCACCAATATCAACTGATGGATGATAAACAGATTTTGATTTACCTGTTAATAATGGTATAATACTTGATGCTAATCGCCCTAATTGTTTATCTTTACAATCAACGACATACCATTTTCTTTTATTATAATTTGCAGCTGGAATGAATGTTTTATTCATAAAATTAAATTGAAACTAAATAATTATTTTAAAACTATTCCTAGTTTATTTTTAAGAGTAGCAAAAACTTCGTCAGCAGATTTTCGGCCGAAGTTTTTTAACTCTAAAAGCTTTTCTGGAGAATACTCTAATAAATCTCCAATTGTATTAATTTGAGCCCTTTTTAAACAATTATAAGGTCGTACCGATAATTGTAGTTCCTCAATCGCGATATGCGTATATGGATCTATAGGTTTTATATGATTTTTTTCTTTTACGGTTTCTTTTTCTTTTTTAATTTTATGTTCACTAATAGACTTAAACAAGTCGATAATTAAATTAGCTCCAGAAAAAATTGCTTGTTCGGGTGAAATACTACCGTTTGTCCAAATATCAATAAATAAACGTTCTTTGATATTATTTGAATTGTCGTAAACATTTTCAACTTTAAAATCAACCTTTTGTACAGGCATAAAAATTGCGTCTGTTTCTATAAAATCTTCAAATTTATCAGAAAAAAGTTCATTTGCTAATCTATATTTTGTTCCAGATTCAATTTTAAATTCTATTTCTAATATATGTGAACTTGAAATTGTCGCAATATAATGATTAGGGTTAACAATTTCTATTTCTGGCGGTAATTGAATTGAACTAGCGGTAATAACTGCTGGGCCATGTAATCTCAAACGTCCGAATTGTCTGGTCGATGTGTCTGATTTTAAAATAATTCCTTTTAAATTTAATAAAATTTCAAGAATATCTTCACGGACTCCAGGAATTAATGAAAATTCATCTTTTACACCAGCAATTCGAACGCCTGTAATAGCAGTTCCTTTTAAATCCCCTAATAAAACTCGTCTTAATAAATTCCCAATGGTTATTCCTTGACCAGAACTAAGTGAATCAATTAAAAATTGCCCATACATTGGACCTGATTCAATTTTTTCTGATTTTAAACATTCCATTAATAAATTAGAACTATTGATAAAATTTTTTGTGGAATTCATTATTTATTTATTTTTTTTTATAAGTAAATAGACTTATACACGTCGACGTTTTCTTGGTCGACACCCATTATGAGGTACTGGAGTTATATCTTGTATTGAAAGAATTTCTAAACCTGCGCCTTCGATTGAACGAATAGCAGTTTCACGACCTGAACCTTGACCTTTTACTAAAATTTCAACAGTTTTTATACCTATACTTAAAGCTTGTAAGGCAGCTTTTTCTGCTGCTGTTTGAGCAGCAAAAGGAGTCCCTTTACGTGCACCTTTAAATCCGGAACTACCAGAAGATGCCCATGATATGGTATCTCCTGCTATATTAGTGATCGTAACAATCGTATTATTAAAAGTTGATTGTATATGAACAACACCTGTTCCAAGATTGCTTCTATTTTTTTTTACTGCCGGTTTTCGGATTTTCTGTGCCATATTAAATTAATATTTTTAATTAGTATAACTGCCAACAAAAGAATATTATTTTTTCTTACCAGTAACAGTTTTTTTCGCGCCCCGTCGTGAACGAGCATTTGTTCGTGTTCTTTGTCCTCGAACAGGTAAGCTATTTCTGTGTCTTTTTCCTCGATGACAATTTATTTCATTTAACCGTTTTATATTTAATCCATTAAAACGTCGTAAATCTCCTTCTAACTTTAGTTCAAAGTTTTCTAAGATATTACGCAACATAACTGATTGCTCAGTAGTAATGTCGTTAGTTCTAGTTTCTGGATTAATCTCTGCTAATTGAACAATTTTCTTTGCCGATGTAAGACCAATTCCATGAATATACGTAAGTGCATATTCAATTCGCTTATTTTTTGGCAAATCTATACCTAATAATCTTACCACTTGCTTAACTCCTTTTAAATATTAACCTTGTCTCTGTTTATGTTTAGGATTTGGACAAATTACCATAATTTTTCCATGTCGCTTAATTACCCGACATTTATCACACATCTTTTTAACTGAAGGACGAACTTTCATTATAACGTTATAAATATTAAATTAATAAATAAATTTTTTACTTGATTTAATCAAATCTTTCATTATAGATATTAGAAAGAATGATACTTTTCATTTCACGCGAAATATCGAGAACAACACCTACTAAAATTAATAATGACGTAGTGCCCAAGCCATTGAAACTTGAAACATTTAATATTCCTTCAATAATATTTGGAAGAGTCGCTAATATAGCTAATATTAGGGCTCCAAAAAATGTTACTCGCTTCATCACTTGTTTTAAATAAAATGTTGTTGCTAAACCAGGTCGAACACCTGGTATACTTACAGCCATTTTTTGTAATTCTTGAGAAATATCTTTAGGATTCAAAACAATAGTAGAATAAAATGAACTAAAGATTAAAATTAATACAAAATAACTAACCCAATATATAATTTTTGATGACTTTAAAAAGATAGGGATAGTTAAAAACGGAAATACTCCTAAATTGGTAATATAATTTGGTAAAACTAATATTGCCGTTGTTAAAATTATAGGCATTACTCCCGCCTGATTAAAACGTAAAGGAATATAATTGTTTGATTTAACTTTCGAAACTACTGGCTGACTTTGACCAAGTTGCTTCGAGGAAATTAAAGGAACAATGCGTGCACTTTCTTGCAATGTAATAATGCCAGATATTGCAATAAAAAATAACAATCCAATACCAAGTCCAGATATAACAGTCAAATTCCCTGTATTTTCACTGACTAACTTTTTACCTAAATTTGGTAGACTTGAGATTATATTTGTATAAATTAATAAAGATGCCCCATTTCCTAACCCATATTCAGTGATTAATTCACTTAACCATAAAACTATCATTGCACCTGTACTAAGCCAAAGAATTATTTCAAAAGCTAATAAGGGAGTCCAATCAAATAAAGCACGCTTTAAATAAAAGGCAATACTTGAACTTTGAATTAAAGCCCAGCCAAATGTAATTAAACGAGTTAATCTTGTAATGGCTCTTCGACCTTCACCGCCTCCTTCTTTTTGTAGTTTAGAAATACTAGGTATTAACCCAGTTATTAACTGAACCATAATTGAAGCGTTTATAAATGGAAATATATTTAAAGTAAATAATCCAATTACAAATGTATCATTTCCTGAAAAAGTACTTACTAAATTTTTTGTAATTGGGTGTTGTTGAATATAAAAGGCTAAGTGTCCATGGTTAACCCCAGGAATTGGAAGAAATGTCCCCATTCTAATAAATAGAAGTATTCCTACACTTAATAAAAGACGTTTTAATAAGATATCGTCTGTCTTTTTCATTTTCTATTTTTAATAGTTTAAAATTCAAGTACTTTTTATTTTTTTTAAGTTCTAAACTAAATCACGTTTTGCTAAAACTTGTGATTTTGTTGTTAAACTTTCTAAAGCAACAATAGCAGTACGTGCATTATTTAATAAATTGTCAGAACCCAATTGTTTTGCAATTACATTTTTAATTCCTGCAACTTCTAAAACAGTTCTCACAGCTCCGCCAGCAATAACTCCTGAACCCTCAATAGAAGGGCGCATAATAATCTTACAAGCTCCTAGGTTACCTGTAACACCGTGTGGAATAGTTAACGATTTTGTAATTGGAACTTTTATTAAATTTTTTCTTCCATCTGTTTTTGCTTTTTTAAAAGCATTAACAACATCTTCAGCTTTACCAACTCCAACGCCAACTTGGCCATTTTCATCACCAATTACAACAACGGCACGAAAACTTAATTTTTTCCCACCTTTTGTTACTTTTGTTACACGGCCAATTTTGATTAATCGTTCAATAAATTTATCATCATTTCGGTTGTCATTACGACGGGGTGTTTTTTTTAATTTATTAACTTGTTTTAACTCGGTACTCATAAAATTTATTATTTTTAATTATTAGTTAAAAGTCTAGTCCACCTGCTCGCGCACCGTCTGCTAAAGCTTTTATTCGACCATGGTATAAGTATGGACCTCGATCAAAGACAATTTTTGTTATATTTTTTTGTCGACTTAATTCTGCTAATTTTTGTCCCATAAGTCTTGAAGCATTACAGGTACGACCATTTTCACTATTAAGTTTGATATCTCGATCTAACGTTGAGCAAGAAACAAGAGTCTTCGATGTAGTATCATCGATAATTTGTGCATAAATATGTTCGTTTGAACGGAAAACCGATAAACGTGGGCGTTCTACTGTTCCTTTTATTAATCCCCGTACACTTTCGCGCTTTAGCTTTTTATACTTATCAGGCTTTAGTTTTTTATTTTTATTTTTAAGTCTTAATAAAACTCTTTTTGAAAATTTCATAATATACTTTTTTTTAGAACTTAATAATTTTTATTTTTTACCCGATTTTCCAGCTTTACGTAAGATTTGTTCACCTTTGTAAAGTATTCCTTTTCCTTTATAAGGTTCAGGTGGACGCCATGATCTTACTTTCGCTGCAAATAACCCTAATTGTTCTTTATCACAAGCTTTTATATTAATAGTTGTGTTTTGAACTACTTCAACGGTTATTCCCTCTGGCATCTCAATATTTACTGGATGACTAAATCCTAAATTTAATACAAGAGAGTTTCCTTGAACGCTAGCTCTGTATCCTACACCTTGTAATACAAGAGTGATAAGAAATTGTTCCGAAACACCTACAAGCATATTATTTATTAATGTTCGGTATAAGCCATGTAAAGCTTTATTACCTCTTGCTTCATTTTTTAAACTTACAATTAAAGTACCATCTGTTTGTTCAATTCCAATAATCTCAGGAATTATTCGTTCTAATGCTCCAAATTTTCCTTTTACTTTTAAAAGTGAATCATCATTTGTAACATCTACAGTTGTTGGTATTTTAATTGGTAATTTTCCGATTCGTGACATAGTATAGATTTACTCCAATTACCAAATATAACATAAAACTTCACCACCAATTCCAAGCTCTTTGGCTTTAATGTTGGTCATTACTCCTTTTGAAGTTGAAAGAATAGCAATTCCTAATCCATCTAAAACACGTGGTAGGGTTTTTGAATCAGCATAAACGCGTAAACCAGGTTTACTAATTCGTTTAATTTTACTAATAACTCTTTCTCTAGATTGACCTTTATACTTTAATGACAAAAGTAAATATTGATATAAATTTTCACTATAAATTTCAAAATTTTCAATAAATCCTTCTTCTTTAAGAATTGCAGCTATTGCTTTTGACATTTTTGTTGCTGGTATTTCAACAATTTGATGTTTCACCATATTTGCATTTCGGATACGAGTTAACATATCTGCAATATTATCTGTGACCACTAGTAACTCCTTAATCTTATTTTATTTATTCTTGTGACCAACGTTTACGACGTAAGTGTTTTTTCTTATCCCATACTTGATTAATTTCTCCAAAAGAAGAGTATTTATCATAATAACCGCAATCATTTAAAGGGAATCGTAAAAATTTTAATAAGATCATACCATTTAAAACTCGATCAACCGTTTTAGAACGCGATTTTGGTGTAGATGAATCTAAAACAAGAGTTACGCTTAATCCTTGTATTTGATCTACGTCATCATACTCAATTTCTGGAAAAATTAATTGTTCTTTTAATGAAAAGGTATAATTACCTGCTTTATCAAAGCTTCGAACTGATAACCCTCGAAAATCACGAATTTGTGCAAAAGTAAAAAAGATTAATTTTGTAAGAAAACTATACATTTTCTCACCACGTAAGGTACTTGACACACCTAACTCCATATCTTCTCGAATTTTAAAACCAGCTACAGCTTTTTTTGATCTTGTAATTAATGGTTTTTGACCTGTAATCCGAGTAAATTCAGTAATACTTTTTTTTAAAATATTAGTATTTTGAGCAGCTAAACCTAACCCTCTATTTATACTAATCTTTTTAAGTTTTGGAATAGTATGGGGATTTGAAAATAATTCTGGGTTACTTTTTCTTAATACAGAATGAATACCAGTTTCATATTCTTTTTTTATATTTTCTAATAGACCATATAATTCTGCAATTTCTTCTAAGGAATGTTGACTACGCATATTCTTTATTTAAAATAATTTAAATTAATTTAACATTGGAATGATGAATTGGGGCTTCAAATTGTTTTATTTCTCCAACATCACTTTCAGTGTTTGGCTTAATATGTTTAAACTTGAAATTAATACCTTTTACTAAAATTTTTCCTGTATTATTATAAATTTTAGTAACTTCACCTGTTTTATTTTTATCAAAACCAGAAATAATTTTCACATTATCACCAATTTTCACATGTAATTTTTTACCTTTTGGCATTTATAAAACCTCCGGAGCTAATGAAACAATTTTAGAAAAATTCTTATCTCTAATTTCACGCGCAACAGGACCAAAAACACGTGTCCCGCGTGGATTATTTTCTGTATTTACAATTACAGCGGCATTATCGTCAAATCGAATATACATACCATCAGCTCGACGAATAGTTTTAGCTGTTCTTACTATAACTGCTCGAATAACATCAGATTTTTTAATTGGCATATTCGGGATAGCTTCTTTAACAACCCCAATAATTGTATCGCCAATTTTTCCATATCTTCGGTTTCCACCTAAGACACGGATACACATAATTTTTTTTGCACCTGTATTATCAGCTACAGTTAACATTGTTTGTGGATAAATCATAAAAAGATAATCTTAAGTAATTAACGATGATTTTGAAATAATTTTAGCTACTGACCAACGTTTTTTTTTACTAAGTGGTCGACATTCTTGTACTAAAACTTGATCACCAATATTGCATTCACCCATTTCATCATGAGCGAAATATTTACGTGTTTTTATCATTGTCTTTGAGTACATCGGATGTGGATAACGACTTTCAACTTTCACAACCACAGTCTTTTGCATTTTATTACTCACAACAATACCAATTTTTTCTTTTACAGGCATTTTAAAACTCCTTAAAACCTCTATTTAATTTTCTTATAAGACTATTAGGCAATGTCTTATGTTCTAAAAATTGAATCTTATTTAAATTATCTATGTAATGTTTAGCACATTTGTGAAAAAGAGAAATATACTAATTTATACCTATCTAATTTCAAGCAATCAATTTATCACAGCCTAAATTAGATTTTTGTTTTTCGAGTTAATCTAGAAATTTAGCTCTTAAAATAGTTTTTAATGTTGCTACTTTTTTTTTAGTAGCTTTAATTTGATGGGGTTTAAATGGTTGGCGAGTAGCTTTTTTAAATCGCAAATCAAATAATACCTTTTCTGCCTCTTTCAGCTCTTTAATCAATTCTTGAGTCGACATTGACATATTATCCTTACTGTTAGAGTTAGATATTTTCATATGTTATTAATTATCGTTTCTAATAATAAATTTTGTTTTAATTGGTAACTTATATGCTGCTAAAGTAAAAGCCGCACGTGCTACTTCTTCGGGAACAGCACTAATTTCAAATAAAATTGTTCCTGGTTTTACTGTCGCAACCCAGTAATCAACTGCACCTTTACCAGATCCCATACGTGATTCGGCAGCCCGTGCTGTAACTGTTTTATCTGGAAAAATTCTAATCCATAATGAAGCTCCACGTTTAGTATAACGAGTAATTGTTCTTCGTGTTGCTTCGATTTGACGTGAAGTAATCCATGATGGTTCTAAAGCTTGTAAGCCATATTTGCCAAACGAAATTTCGTTTCCTCTAGTTGCTTTTCCTCGCATTCTACCACGGTGGTATTTTCTATATTTTGTTCTTTTTGGACTTAACATAATGAAATGAGATTAATTAATAAATATAACTTTTCAGTTCTTTTTTGTGCTTTTATTATTTTTTTAATATTTCATTTTTAAATAACCAGACTTTTACACCTAAAATACCATAAATTGTGTTCGCTTCTTTTGTAGCGTAATCAATATCAGCTCTTAAGGTTTGTAGTGGAACTCGCCCTTCGCGAATCCATTCAGTTCTAGCCATTTCTGCACCATTTAATCGGCCAGCTACTTGAATTTTAATACCGTTTACTTCGTTATCTTGAGCACATTTTAATGCTTCACGAATTGCACGACGGAATGCAACACGATCTTCAAGTTGTTGAACTACAAGATCAGCAATAAGGGAAGCGTTTGAGTTAACGTTTTCAACTTCTACAATATTAATAGTAATTTGGCGATTATTAGGTATAAACTTTTTAATATTGGCTGCTAAAGTTTTAATCTCAGAACCATTATCTCCAACTAAGATTCCTGGTCGACCTGTTTCAATATTTAATTCAATTTGATCACCCAACCCGTTTCTATTAATATGAATATCTGAGATACTCGCGAATTTGGCTAATTTATTAAGATATGTTCTAATTTTATCATCTTCTTCTAATAGTGTTGAATAATGTTTAAAATCAGAATACCAAGCCGATCGATGTTCTTGTGTAATACCTAAACGAAATCCCAAAGGATGTGTTTTTTGTCCCATAGAAAAAATCCTTAATTATTATTTTCTTAACTAATTGATTTTACAACAACTGTAATATGACAAGTTGGTTTTAAAATCTTAAAAGCTCGACCTTGGGCACGTGGTCGAATACGTTTTAATTTTGGGCCTTCATCTGCAAAAATTTCTGAAATAACTAATTTTTTTTTATCTAAATTATAATTATTTTTTGCATTTGCTGCTACAGAATGAACTACTTGCCAAATCGGTGAGCTGGCATCGTAGGGTAAAAATTCTAATATCATCAATGCTTCTTGGTATGAACGACCGCGAATTTGATCTAACACTTGTCTTACTTTATGTGGGGATATCCGCACATATTTTGCTACTGCTTTTACTGATTGACCATCCGACATAATAGCGTTTCCTTAATATTTTTTACATATATTTTAGGTTTCTAAAGAATCGTTATTTTAATATTGAAATATTATTTTTTTTCTTGAGAAACACTACTTCCATAAGCTAATTTAATTGTTATATATTCACCTGGTTCTAAATTTTGGGATTTCTGACTCATAAATTTATTATGAGTTGAAACTTTGTTTATGTAAATTTCATAAATCCACATATCAAAAAAATTTACAGATAAATTATTTTGTAAAGAAATCACAATTGAATACAAAGCTTGTAAAAGAAAATCTCGTTCAATCGGGTTAGATTTTAAGAGATAAGATATATCATCACGCACATAATAAAAATGTTTAAACTGAACACTTTGCAAAATTAATTTTGCTAGTGGAGATAATTTTTTTTCAGATTTAACATTAAAAGTTTTAATTTGGAAACTTTTTGGAAAATTTAATGTTAATTCTAATCGTGCCATGTTTAGGTTTTCCTTAACGTTTTGTTTTTTTATCTGCCTTAATATGTGATTTAAATGTTCGTGTAGAAACAAATTCACCCAATTTATGGCCAACTAATTGGTCAGAAATAAAAATTGGAACATGTTGTCTCCCATTATATACAGCAATTGTAAATCCAACCATATTAGGTAGGATAGTCGAACTACGTGACCAAGTTGTAATTATATCTTTTTTTCCCTCTGAGTTCATTTTATTAATTTTCTTTAATAAATGATAAGCAACAAAAGGTCCTTTTTTTAATGATCTTGACATTTTTGAGAATCTTATTAATAAATTTTTTATGAATTAATTACGAACATCGGCGAAGAATATAAGCATTACTTAATTTTTTCGTTTTTCGTGTTTTTTTCCCTAATGCTGGTTTCCCCCATGGTGTTAAAGGTCTAGTACGACCAATTGGAGCTCGACCTTCCCCACCCCCGTGCGGGTGATCACATGGGTTCATAACTGACCCTCGAACAGTTGGGCGTTTGCCTAACCAACGTGTACGACCAGCTTTACCACTTTGAACTAGGAATGCATCATTATTACTTAATTCACCGATTGTAGCAAAACATTCTTTGCGAATTAATCGAATTTCTTTAGAAGGTAATCGTAAAGTTATATAATCTCCCTCTTTCGCTAAAATTTTTGCTGACGTTCCTGCAGAACGTACAATTTGCCCACCACGGTTAGGTATTAATTCAATATTGTGGACAGATGTTCCTAAAGGAATTTCTTCTAATGGTAAAGTATTTCCGATATCTAATGATATTCCTTTTCCAGATAAAACTGTGTCACCAACATTTACATTATTCGGATGGAGAATATAACGTTTTTCACCATCTATGAAATGAAGTAACGCAATTCTAGCATTTCTATTTGGATCATATTCAATTGAATTAACAATAGCAGGGATATTATGTTTATTTCGTTTGAAATCGATTAGTCGGTATTGTTTCTTATGACCACCACCTCTATGTCTGATAGTAATAACTCCTCGGTTATTTCTCCCCTTATTTCGATGATTTTTTCTGATTAAACTTTTTTCTGGTTTATCAGTTGTTATCTCTGAAAAAGATGATAGGGCTCTATTACGTGTTCCTGGGGTATATGCTTTATAAAGACGAATACTCATAATTTATATAATTATTAATTTTCTTCTGCAAATAAGTTTATTGTATCGCCCTCTGATAACGTTACAATGGCTTTTTTATAATGTGATTTCCAGCCCATGTATTGACCAACACGCTTTTTCTTTTTCGGTAAATGAGCAGTATTAATTTTTACTACTTTAACATTAAATAAATATTCAATTGTAGCTTTAATTGTTGGTTTATCAGATTTAGGGCTTACAACAAAACTATATTGATTGTTAGCTAGTAATCTTGTAGCTTTATCTGTAATAATTGGATATTTGATAATATCCATACTGATATCATTAAGGTATGAAGAATTAATCACAATAAATCTCCTTTATATCATTAACTGCTAATGGTGTTAACAAAATTTGTTTTGCTTTTAATAAACTTAACGTATTTAAATTTGATGCCGAAATTAATTCAACATTTTTTAAATTTTGAGTTGATAATTTTAAAGGAGTCGTTTTTTTACCAACAACTAATAAAATTTTTTGGTTTAAGTCTAAATTATAATTTTTACAAATCTCACAAAAAGCTTTTGTTTTTGGTTGATCAATTACTGATTCTAATTCACCAATTATCGAAATAGTATTCCGTTTATTATATAATAAAGTCTGTAATGCTAAATTACGTTCTTTTTTATTTAACTTTAAATTAGTTGTTTTCGGTTTTGGACCAAAGATAACACCACCACCTCTCCATAATGGAGAACGGCTTGACCCTGCCCGAGCTCGACCTGTTCCTTTTTGTTGCCAAGGTTTTTTACCACCACCGCGAACTTCACTTCTGGTTTTTGTTGAAACCGTTCCTTGCTTTTGTGAAATTTGATGTCTTAAAATATCTCGATGAATCAAATAATTACCTGAATTTTCTAAGATCTTAAGTTTAAAATCATATTTATCAGATGATATTTGTCCATTTGAATCTAATGAATTGTATTCTATAGTTTTTTGAACAGCCATATAGTATTTTTCCTAATGTTCAGTTAGTTAATCATATTTTTTATGCATTATTTGGAAGGAACAATACTAAGTAAATTACCAGGTTTCCCAGGAACAGCTCCTTTAACAACTAAAATATTTTCACCGTTATTTACTTGAACGATTTTTAATTTCTTAATGTTTGCAATTTTATTACCAAGTTGACCAGCCATTTTTTTTCCTGGTAAAACACGACCGGGTGATGTCCCCATACCAATTGACCCAGGGGCTCTATGATTTTTCGATCCATGAGTCATAGGACCTCTTGCAAAATTATGACGTTTTTGAAGACCTGAGAAGCCTTTACCTATACTCTTTCCTGTAACATCGATTAATTGACCGGCAACAAATGACTCAACATTTAAAACTTGCCCAACAGTAAAATCAGCAGGATCATTCACGCGAAATTCTTTTAAATATTTTAAAGGTTGAATATTTGACTTTTGTAAATGGCCTAGTTGAGGTTGTGTTAACGATTTTGTTGACACATTTCCATAACCAACCTGAATTGCGTTATAACCATCGTTTAAGGTAGTTTTAACTTGTGTAACTATACAGGGTCCAACTTTTAAAATTGTAACTGGAATTATATTCCCTGATTCGTCAAATATTTGGGTCATTCCAATTTTGTTTCCTAATAAACCTAAAGACACAATATTTTTCTCCAAAAAATACTTATATATATATATTAATAGTGATAAAATGTAATTTTTTTAAAATCATACAATATTTTGATAATTATAATTACCAAACAGTTATATGATTTTAAAAAAATCAAAAGATTTTGTCTATATAAGAAATATAAACAATATTATAATAAAGCATGGTATAGATAGGATAAGAATATAAAAAAGATTAAAGTGGTCATTCAGATTTTATATTTTATATATTTATATGTATGGTGTATACTTTATAATAGTAAACACAAATTTATACAAAGTTAAATATTTATATGAATAAAGTAGTAGGAATTGATTTAGGAACAACAAATTCTGTAGTTGCTGCTATTGAAGGTGGACAACCTACAGTAATTACAAATGCTGAAGGTTTTCGAACAACACCATCAATCGTAGCTTATACAAAAAAAGAAGAATTATTAGTTGGTCAACTGGCTAAACGTCAATCAGTAGTTAATGCAGCAAATACATTTTTTTCTGTTAAACGGTTTATAGGGTGTAAAGCAGATGAAGTTTCAGAAGAATCAAAAGAATTACCATATAAAGTTATAAAAGACGATAATGGTAATATTAAAATTAAATGTTCTTCTTTAAATAAAGATTTTAGTCCTGAAGAAATTTCAGCACAAGTTATAAGAAAATTAATTAATGATGCTAAAGAATATTTAGGACAAGATGTTACAAAAGCTGTAATTACTGTACCTGCTTATTTTAATGATTCTCAACGACAAGCAACAGTTGACGCTGGAAAAATAGCGGGTATTGAAGTTTTAAGAATTATTAATGAGCCTACCGCAGCTTCATTAGCTTACGGTTTAGATAAAAAACAAAATGAGACTATTTTAGTTTTTGATTTAGGTGGTGGGACATTTGATGTTTCGGTTTTAGAAGTTGGTGATGGGATTTTCGAAGTATTATCAACAGCTGGTGATACTAATTTAGGTGGTGACGATTTTGATAAAGCTTTAGTTCGTTGGTTAGTAAACGATTTTGAAGCAAAAGAAGGCACTAATTTAACTAAAGATATTCAAGCTTTACAGCGTTTAACGGAAGCTGCTGAAAAAGCAAAAATGGAATTATCAAATGTTGAAAAAACAACAATCAATTTACCTTTTATTACAGCAGATAAAAACGGCCCGAAACATATTCAACAAGATTTAACACGTGAAAAGTTTGAAACCTTATGTAAAGATCTAATTGATCGTTGTCGTATTCCTGTTGAAAAAGCCTTAAAGGATGCAAAATTAGATAAATCCGGAATTGATGAAGTTGTATTAGTAGGTGGTTCTACACGAATTCCAGCAATTCAAGAGTTAGTACAATCATTAACAGGTAAAAAACCAAATAAATCCGTAAACCCAGATGAAGTGGTTGCAATTGGCGCAGCGATTCAAGCTGGTATTTTAGCTGGTGAAATAACAGATATTTTATTACTAGATGTTACACCATTATCTCTTGGTGTTGAAACAGTTGGTGGGATCATGACAAAATTGATTTCACGAAATACAACAATTCCAGTTAAAAAATCTGAACTATTCTCTACTGCTGCTGATAATCAAACTAATGTAGAGATTCATGTTTTACAAGGTGAAAGAGAAGTTGTTAGTGGAAATAAAAGTTTAGGAAACTTTAAATTAGAAGGAATCCCAGAAGCACCAAAAGGGCGACCACAAATTGAAGTAACATTTGATATTAATGTTGATGGTTTGTTATCTGTAACTGCTAAAGAAAACGAATCAGGAAAAGAACAGAGTGTAACAATTCAAGGTAGTTCTAATCTATCAGAAAATGATATTGATACTATGTTAGAAGAAGCAGAAAAGTATGCCTCAGTTGATAAAGAACAAAAAGAAAAAACTGACTTACTATTAGCTTCCACAAATTATTGTCGAACAATAGAAGAAAAGATTGAGAATGAGGAACTTACTAACTGTACAGAAGATGAAAAAATAGAAATTCAATCTGCGATTAGTAATCTTCGTGAAATAGTATCAAACGATAGTACGTCTTCTGAATCAATTAAAGAATCTTTTGAACAATTACAAAAAATGTTGGAAGGGAAATTAAATTAATATAAAAAATAGATAAAAATTTCATGATGGGTTTTTAATTTCTACAGTATACTATTTATTAATAATATTCTGTAGAAATTAAAATTTCGAATAACTTTTTTTACTTTTATTTAGTCGTTTCTATATCATCTACAATAATACATTCTGTTGTTAAAATCATACTAGCGATTGATGTTGCATTTTGTAAGCCTGAACGAGTTACTTTTGCAGGGTCAACAACACCTTCCTCATACATATTACCAAATATATTTTTGGCAGCGTTATACCCTATCTCAAACTCTTGTTCTTGAACTTTCCCAATGATAACCGCCCCATTAATACCTGCATTTTCAGCAATTCTTTTTAAAGGAGCAACAATTGCACGTGAAATAATAAGAGCCCCAATTAATTCATCTTCTTTTAAATTATTTTTTGCCCATGTTACTAGATTTTCTGATAAATGAGCTAGAGTTGCCCCACCGCCAGGTACGATACCTTCCTCAACTGCTGCTCGCGTTGCATTTATCGCATCTTCTAAACGTAATTTTTTATCTTTCATTTCTGTTTCTGTTACGGCACCTACACGAATTACAGCAATACCACCTGAAAGTTTAGCAATACGATCTTGTAATTTTTCTTTTTCATAACCAGTTTCTGCAACATTAACTTGCTTCCGTAACTGCTCACAACGAGCTTTAATATTTTCAATTTCTAAACCATCACCAACAATTGTGGTTGTATCTTTATTAACTATAATCCGTCTTGCTTGACCTAATAAATTTAATTGAATATTATCTAAACTTAACCCAGCATCTTGGGTAATAACAGTTCCACCAGTTAAAACAGCAATATCTTGTAACATTAATTTTCTTAATTCCCCAAATCCTGGTGCACGAACAGCAACTACATTTACGATACCTCTTAATTTATTTAAAATTAAAGTTGCTAATGCTTCTTTCTCAACATCTTCAGCAATTAGTAATAAAGGACGTTTGGTTTTCGTAATTTGCTCTAAAATTGGTAATAAATCTTGTTGAACTAAGGTAATTCTTTTATCAGTCAATAGGATATAAGGATTTTCATACGATACTTCCATTTTTTCTGTATCGGTTATAAAATACGGTGATATAAATCCTTTTTCTAATTTCATACCTTCTGTAATTTCAAGTTCCGTAATAATCCCTTTACCTTCCTCTAATGAAATTACACCTTCTTTACCAACTTTTGCTAATGCATCCGCTATTAAAGATCCAATAACATCATCATTACCAGCTGATATTGATGCTACTTGTTTAATGGAGTGAATATCTTCTACTGGTTGTGCAAATTCATTTATTTGCATAACTAAATATTGCGTGGCTTTTTCCATTCCTAATTTTATTGAAATTGGGTTTGCTCCTGCTGCCACATTTTTTAACCCTTCTTTAACCATAGCATAAGCAAGAACTGTTGCTGTTGTCGTCCCATCTCCTGCAACATCGTTTGTCTTTGAAGCTGCTTGGCGAATTAAAGAAACACCAGTATTTTCAATGTGATCTTCTAATTTAATTTCTTTTGCAATAGTTACACCATCATTAACAATTTGCGGTGAACCATAGTTTTTTTCTAAAACAACATTCCGTCCTTTTGGACCTAGAGTTACGGAAACAGCTTCTACCATTATTTCCATTCCACGCTCTAAAGCACGTCGTGCATTATCTTGATATAAGATTTTTTTTGCCATAAAATCAAATTTTAATAAATTTATAAAAATTGTATATCTGTAACTGTAAAATAAAAATCAACAATTCGGCAAGTTAAATTTTAAATTTTGTTAAAATTTTTTTGTTTAAAAGCTTTACTAAAAAGAACAATAACTAGTATTATTAAAGAGTAATATAGTTTGGGCTTGTAGCTCAGTGGACTAGAGCACGTGGCTACGAACTACGGTGTCAGGGGTTCGAATCCCTTCTTGCCCAATATATCAAAGTATATTTATAAATTGTACAAATAAATATTAACTAATTGAATTACTATATTACTGTGCTGGGGTGTCGCCAAGTGGTAAGGCTGTGGACTTTGACTCCGCCATTCGTAGGTTCGAATCCTGCCACCCCAGTTTTTATAACCATCTCTCTTTAATCTCTATTCTTTTAAATTTTTTGATAGACTAAATATAGAATGAAGAGCAGAAAAAATTTTTTTACTTAATAAAAAAACTATGACAGCTCATATTCAATTTATAAAAGGTATAGATGAAAAAGTTTTACCTGATATTCGACTAACCCGTTCAAGAGACGGCAGTACTGGAACAGCAACATTTCGTTTTAAGAATGCAAATATTTTAGATAAAAGTTTAGCATTAAATGGAGAAATTACTGGTATGTATATGGTTGACAAAGAAGGAATTTTAGAAACTCGTGATGTAAGTGCTCGCTTTATTAATGGAAAACCTCAAGCTGTTGAATCCATTTATATTATGAAAAGTTCTGAAGCTTGGGATCGATTTATGCGGTTTATGGAACGATATGGAGAAAGTAATGGTTTAGTTTTTACCAAAGCTTAAACTTTGTTGTTATTTCTTCTTAAAAAATTTATTCTTTTTTCAGTAAATAAGTTTTATAAACCTAAACGTTTAAAAACATAAATGTCGATTAATCCTAATGTATAATGTCAATTGTGCTCATTTCTGAACTTGTTAAACCCTAGCTCTGAAATTAGTTAAAAATAAACGAGTGTTATCAGTTGCTGAACTCATCCTGTGCAATATTGTACCCCAGTAGTGGGAGTGACAACAAGTCCTATGGTGTTATGTTATTTGTGGAATAATAATAGGTAAGATTTAAGCTAATTCATTAATTAAAATATTTATTTAACAATTCTCTTTTCTTATGGGTGAATTAAATTTTGGTTCTGAAAACTTAAACGTAGATTTTATAAATTTAAATCTACCATTTCAAAGTCTTGGACAAATTAACCGGCTCGCTACTTTCTTATCAGATAGTTTTAATGATCAGGATATTTTATTCAACAGAGTTATTAAAAAACAAAATGTCTTAACAAGATATACTAAAACCCCGTATTTCGCTGATTTTACTATAAATTCAACGAAATACTCGAGGAGTACGGTTATACGTTCTCTTGGGAGTCGTGTGTAACTTTATTAAAAAGAATTTTTTTATATTTTTTTTACAAAAATATTAATTATGACAAAACTAATTTAAGTAAATTAGATAATTCATAACCTTTGAGGAAAAATTTTTACCTAATTTTCTATTATTGACTCTAAATTGTTAACCTCCACCAACAATAGTAACTATTTCAATTTTATCTTTATCATTAATAAAAATTGTACTCCAATTTTCTTTAGGGCAAATAAAATGATTGTATTCTAGAACTAGAAGAGATGAGTTATAATTGAAATAGTCAATTATATTTAATAAATTAAGAACTTTGTCGCTAAAAAACTCTTCACCATTTAAAAAAAATTTCTTTGTTTCTTTCATATTACAGTTTTTAAAAATAGAATATTTTATTAATAACCTAGACGTGATTCAATATAACTTGGTATAGTACTATTGGTAAATAGTTTGGCGGGTGTGGCCAAGTGGTTAAGGCAGTGGGTTGTGATTCCACCATTCGCCGGTTCAAGTCCGGTCATTCGCCCTACTTCAAACATTTAAAATAAAAAGTAAGAAAAATCAAATACATAGATATATATATAGGTATAATAATTTTATGTCACGTTACCGAGGACCTAAATTACGCATCACAAGACGATTAGGTAAATTACCAGGATTAACACAAAAAACATCAAAAAAAACTGCTAGACCTGGTCAACATGGAAAAACTTTAGAGGGTGGTAAAAAGAAAACAACTGAGTATGGTATCAGGTTAGAAGAAAAACAAAAATTAAAATTTAATTATGGGATAAGTGAAAGTCAACTTTACCATTATATTAAAGAAGCGCGTCGTCGGAATGGTGTTACTGGTTTAATCTTATTACAATTACTAGAAATGAGATTAGATACAATTTGTTTCTCTTTAGGTTTTGCTCCAACAATTGCAGCTGCTCGTCAATTAGTAAACCATGGTCACATTAGAGTAAATAATAAAGTTGTCAGTATTCCAAGTTTCCAATGTCAAATTAACGATCTTATTGGTGTTAAACCAAAATCAACATCAAAAAACGTAATTGAAAATAATTTAAAAACAACAAATTTTGTTGATCCTCCTACTCATTTAACATTAGATAAATCAAAATTAGAAGGAATCGTTAAAAATTATTGTGATCGAAGCGAACTTTTATTAGAGTTAAATGAATTATTAGTAATTGAGTATTACTCAAGACGATAATTTTAATACAAAACTTTATTCCTAATTTTATTTAAAAAAAATCATAATTTATAAACTGCCTTATGTTAAAACTAAGATTAAAACGAAACGGAAGAAAACGACAACCTTCATATAGATTAGTTATTATGGAAAATACTACTCGACGTGATGGTAGACCAGTAGATGAAGTTGGATACTATAATCCAATTACAAAAGAATCTTACTTTAATGAAGAAAAAATTGTAAAATGGTTAAGTCATGGTGTTCAACCGACAGAAACTGTTTTTCAATTATTAAAAAAAAGTAACTTAATTAAAGTATAAACTAAAGTTTTATTCAATATTGAATTAAACTTTATTATGATTAATAATTAAAAAGAGTTAAATTATTAATCATAATTTTATGATAAAATTTATTTTTTCTATTTTC
>Ga0208797_1000045_pt1 | contig 32123 bp, 27 predicted proteins | sample ColrivemetaGS555_FD_187608 | JGI IMG/M metagenome (GOLD analysis project Ga0208797, IMG submission 187608) | Estuarine microbial communities from the Columbia River estuary - Ebb tide non-ETM metaG S.555 (SPAdes) (version 2) | ecosystem: Environmental > Aquatic > Marine > Intertidal zone >...
ATGAATTACCAACAAGAAATGAATTACCAACAAGAAATGAATTACCAACAAGAAATGAATTACCAACAAGAAATGAATTACCAACAAGAAATGAATTACCAACAAGAAATGAAATACCAACAAGAAATGAAATACCAACAAGAAATGAAATACCAACAAGAAATGAAATACCAACAAGAAATGAAATGCCAAAAAAAAAATATAAAGAAAATGAAAATTTAAGGAAACCAGTTAGAACTAATATGGTAGATTCTAGAGAAAGTGAATATTATAACTCAAATACGTATTCTTTTGATGAAACACATTCAGCTCATACTACTCAATCGAAACGCCAAGAACGTGATGAGCATAAATGTAATTTATGTTATAATAAGAATCAAGTTAAAGATAGTTTTATGATTCTAACATGTGGTCATATATTTCATATTAGGTGTTTAGTTGACAGTCATTATACTGATGCGAATAAATGTGGAGTAATAGATGAGGAGTATTTTAATTCAAGAATATGTTATGTTTGTAGTAATCAAATGGAGATGGAAGATATTTTGTATATACATAATAAGTTTTATAGAAATACAAAGGATTATATTATAAGACAAGATGAGACTATTGAAAAATTGGATAAACAAATGAGTAAACTTAAAGAAGAATTACGTGTTTGTTACGAATATAAACAGAAACTTGAACACCAACGAGATAAATCTAGACAGATTACTGTAACAATTAATACTATGATGTAATTAAACAATGTAGTTTTATTTAGAGTTCAAAAATTGAACATAAGACATAAAATTATTATATAATTGACGTTGTTCTGATAATAAATCTTTTAATATTTTATTAGTTTTTTTGTATTCATTTTTATCAATAAATGTATATGAATATTTATTATTATTTATATTGTAGTTATTGGATAATTCTTTAAAGATTTTAAAGAATTGTGTATACTTTTGTAAATTATCAGATGTTTTCTTTAAATATTCTGCTTTATATTGAAGATATAGTTCATTTGAATTTATAATGTTATTATTATTTTCAATAAAGACTTTATCAAAATCTACATTTAAAAATGTTTGTTTAAATTGGTCTTCATTATATAAATTAGATTCCATTTATATAATGCAATATAAATTCTAAATTTTTTTTTTGCGCAAATTACTTAATCAATAATAAATAATGGTTTAAAACACGCTAAGAAGTGTGAAGTTTTACTATATATAGTGGTCTTAGAACTTGATTCCGAGTAACATTTCCATGCTATTTTAAATTTATCAGTATTATACAATTTATAAATAGATATACATAAAGCGACAGATGTTATAATCCATACAATATTGCTCCATTCTGTAGCAGATATATCATACACAGGTGCAATGAATTGATGAGTGAATGTATCTTCTCTGGTATCTAAACCTCTTAAATGTGCTTCGAATATACTTAAACTGCAAACATTTGAATTTGCGCGCCAGTGAACAATTAATGAAAATACAAATGTAATATGTAGTATTAAGATAGCTGGTATATTTATGAATGGGGCGAATATGACAAATAAAATTATGATACAATGAAATACGAATATGCTATCTGCTAGTAATAAACTTAGAACAGATGGAGTGGGTTCTTCAGGTATAGCTTCATGTATAGCTTCATGTATAGCTTCAGGTATAGTTTCATGTATAGCTTCAGGTATAGATTTCGGTTGTTGACTAATCTTTTTATGTTTACCCATTATATATAGTATTTATTTTAATATTTTAAAAAATATGAATACTCAAATAATTTTAGAAATAGATTATAGAGAAAAAGCTATCATTAAGCATTTTGAAGAATTTAAACCATCTATAAAGTATACAATAACAAATTTACCGGTTGGTGATTTTGTATTTAAACAAAATAATGATGTTTATTACATAATAGAAAGAAAAACTATACTTGATTTGGCATCAAGTATTACAGATGGTAGATTTAGGGAACAAAAACAGAGACTATTAGATTCTATAAATTTACCTGATAATATAGTCTATATATTGGAAGGTAATAAAAATCAAAAACAGTATGGAAATATATCAACGTCAATTATAGACAGTTCAATTTTGAATCTAATATTTAAACACAAGTATAAAGTGATTCGTACTGTAAATGATATAGAAACATATGATATACTTTTATCTTTATATAAAAAATTAGAATCGAATGAGTTTAATAAGAAGCTAGAGACTAATGTTAAGCTTATTAAAAAAGGTGATGCTATAAATAATAATATGTTAACGACAATGTTATCAGTTATTCCTGGTGTATCAATTAATATATCTAAAAAAATTACAGAAACATATACAACTCTTCCTATTCTTATAAATACATATGATAGAATATTAGATATAAATGATAGAGAAAAATTATTAAGTAGTATTCAAGTTAACGATAAAAGAAAACTTGGAATAGCTTTATCAAAAAAAATATACAATTCTTTATACTTGCGTTTAAATAATAAAGAATGTAAAGAAAAGGAAACATGTTTACTCGATTGACATTCCAAAACATGCTTACCGGCAGTATAGACGAGGCCTGTTAAAATTAGCGAAGAACAAGGTATTTTTTGTTCATATGTTTTTCTACTATATCTACTAATTGTTCTATACCTAATTTTTTAACGTCTATATGATTACTAGGATATCCTAAATAGTTTTGTATTTCTTTATTTGAAATTTCTAGATGTTGAATAATATCTAAGAGTTTCTTTTTATTATAACTTGTTGCGGCCATACCTGAAATATTCTTACGTTTATCATCGGCGTCATCTTTTATACTACGCATATCGATAATTCTGAATTTACCATCATATGGTCCAAATAATCCACCTGATTCTTTAGTAGCTCTTTCTCTGTAAGAAGCATAAATTTTATTTTTCATAATCTTTTTATTAAACTTGGCATCTTCATCAGATAATTCGACTTTTTCTTGTGACTTTTTAGTTTTCTGTCTTTTATCCTTAACTTCTGATTCAATATCAATGTTTTGATTAAATTTATTTTTAACATATTCATTCAAGTTATATTCGTTTGAATTTACTGTGAAATCTAGAATTTTGGAATAAATACTAGAATTGATATCTATATCAATAGGATTAAAAATAATATAATCACCTTTTTCTATCAAAAAACCTTCTCTTTCATACTGATCCAATAGAATCATTTTATTATCAATCATATTTTTAAGAGCATTGTAAATACTTTCATTTGATATCATGGATTGTAAGCCTTTAATTCTAGTAATAATATCAGGAATGCTATATATAAAGTAACTTTTAAACATATCTTTTACTAATGAAATAATGAGTTCAATGTCAAATTCTTCAAAAAAATTAATATACATATTATAAGTAAATTTATCAATCTCTTTATTTTGTGGTTTGATTAGACAAGAATATTTACAATCTGTATAATCACAATCAGCTGAATTATTTGTTCCTGTAATTAATGTAGTATTAATATTACAGTCAAATGCAACTTGTTTTAATAATCGTTCTACCACTTTATTAGAACGGTCTTTTTCTTCTGCTAAAATATATTTTTCTTTATCTATAAAATACATTGGTTTAACCTTCTGTGTTTTATATACAGAGCAATACTTGTAAATTTCCACATTTCGTTGGTCTTCTGGTAAAGAATCATGAGAATGATGACGAACTGCTCTACCAATAATTTGATTAATTCTACTCATATTCCATGCTGGTTCTAATATATGTACCTGGCGTACATTTTTTAAAGTTATACCTTCAGATATAACTGGGGAACCAATTAGCACTTTGATATATTTACCATCTTTATTATCCTCACTATTAAAAATCTTACGCTGAGCTTCTCTCGTTTCAACATTAGTTGAATCGTCATATAAGATAAATGATTTATCTGATTCTTTATTTTTACTTTTGAATTGTGTATATCCATTAGCTAACAAAAGTTGTTTTATAAGAGATGTACCACCATAATTAACATAATTTGAATAAATAAATACATTACCGGGACTCTTATTTATATTCTCTAATAATTTAGCCAACTTTGCCGAATATTCTTTAAGTTCACCGTCCAAACTTAAAATATTTTGATTATTACTTGATAATTTATACTCAGAACTTCCCTTGACTTCACTAAATACAGATAAAAACCCATCTTTTCCAAAAACACCATTAGGGTATGTCATTGTTGATGCATCACTACTATTTTTATATAAAGAACTAGATTTTGATACAGATGTATATTCTTCTGTATTATCTTCAGCATCTAATGTTTCTGCGTCAATGTCAATTTGTTCATGTGAGTCTAATTTAAGAGCTCTTTGATAAATATCATTTTGATATTTACTCATATAACAATAAACAACATTGATACTTCCAGTTTTAGGAAGAAGAGATTCACCCATATCAATTTTATCAGGAAATGTTTCTATATTTGATTGTAAAAAACTTATTTTACCACGTAAATTTCGAAGTAACATATCTTTTCCCTTTTCTGATATAGAGGTTAACCCACTTTTTAAAATACCATCACTTAAATGTTTACTATTCTGCTTAATCATAATTGGTTCATCATCCTCATATGATTTAAATAGGTCATTTCTAATAGGTAAAATTTTATCTGGATTATTCATATTTAATAAATTAGACATTTCAATCATTTCTTTAGGATTATCATACATCGGAGTAGCTGTTAATAAAACTAATCTATAATTATATGAATTTTTCAAAATCTTTGATAATGCAATATATACATCATTATTAGTAACATTATGCGCCTCATCAACTATAATAACTGTATTATTTAAATTTTCAATAACGTTTGCTGGTTTCTTTCTAGATAAACTCCCATCAGAATTGCGTTTTTGTCGAGACGTATTTCTACCATAACTATCTTTTTCAAATTCTTTCATTCCTAAAACTTGATTAACAAATGTACCATATGTCATAAAATTATACACTTTATTAATTTTACGTGTAATTCTATTCATCAACTCTTTTTTAGTAACCTGGTCTTTTGATGATTTTAAAAACTGTTCCTGTAATTCTGTTAAATAGGCCTTATTACTACAGTCAGATAACAATTCATTCTTAAAGTTCTTTTCAATATTACCATTTTTAACTAATACAACGATTTTTCTACCCATATTATTAACATATTCTTTAAACCCTTCTGCTATAGTTATAGCCGCACAAGTATTATGTGTTACTGTAAAATCACCCATCAAATATCTACTATTTTTATCTAACATAAATCCATAATAATTATCTTTATTAACATATTTTACTTGAAACCCATTCACTAATACATCTTTTATTTGTTCTCTATTTTTAGCTTTTTTTCTAGGAATTAAAGTAGGTATTTCTTCAATACCTTTACCACTTATATTTATTCTATATGTAAAACCTTTATTTTTAATACCGTTATAAGTCCAACTAGTTTCTTTAATTTTTTTATAACAAGCAAATCCTAGACTTTGGCATAAATATATTACGTCATCAATTAATTTTTCTGATGTTTGAGTAAATTCAAAAATATTATTATTATAATTACCATCTGAGTCTATTAAACCAGCTAATAATTTTAATCTATTTTCTCTTGAGTTACATTTGTAAATATTAGGTATGTGCTTATTATTTCTTATATTATATTCATTTAACGTATTTAAAAATACATTACCTCCTATTCTTCCGGTTCCTGTGATACTATAAGAATCTTCTGATAAAAAGTTTAATGTTAAATTATATTGTGGTAAATTTTTCATAAAATAATAAATAACACTTGAATCTTGTGTAGTTATAACTGGTTCTCTTGATGTTTCATCGCCTAACCAAAATCCTATCATATAAGGATCAATAGGTAGATTTCTATTTAGAAATTCAACAGGAACTTTATATAATTTTAATTGTGATTTTATATTATTATTTAATTTTATATAATCTTTAACACTTATCTCTATTATATTTTTATGTTGATTATATAATCCTATTTTCTCATTATAAAATTCAGTGGCTTCTTCAATAGTCTTAAATTTTTTTTTAGCTAACCAAAGGTCTTTTGGTTCAAACCAAGTAACACTATTATTTATCATATTTGGTTTATCACTAAATTTTAAACATAATATATGTTCTTGATTTACTGTATGTTTATCACCTTTTACTGGTATTATATCATACATTTCATCTTGACCCCTTGCTAAACTAAGTACTCTTCTAGGTGTACTATCATCACCCATAAGTAAATCACCTTCTTGAATATCTTGTACTTTTTTAATATTTCCGTCAAACATTAATATAGGAGTATCAATTTTATGGCATTTCCCACTACCCACTTGCCAATAAAGCAACACATTGTCATAAATTGTATTTTTAGATATTAAATTACGAAGGAGTAATTGTCTAGGGTCTTGATATATAAAAGGTCTCTTAATTTGTTCCTGAAATTCGTATTTATTAAGAATACGGTTGAAATCTGGATCATCGTAATCTGGATAATATCTGTCTTCCATACGTCTTATGTATAGTATAGATTTTTAATTTCTCTAAAAATCTAATCTAAAATTTAAAATAATCTTACATTTGTAAAAATTCATTAATTCTATCGTATATTATTATCAAACCCGTATATACAATATATATGGTGATGACCTGATGGTTGTAGGTACATCCTACATGACAACGTTGTTGTTCTTGTTTGAGTCATGAGAGTTAAAAACTTATCGGAGAATATTATAGTTTAATTTGTATTTAAACTATCTGAACTAACTGGGTAGGGAGTGGTTAATAACTCATCTGACATTGATTCTTTTATTTGAGAGATTATTGGTATTGTATTTTTATTATTAAAGTAGTAGTGACCTCCGTATAATATTACTGGTACTAATAATACATAAATAAGATTGCTAGTTTTTTTATCTTCTGTTTCGGATTTTTTATAGCTTCTTAAAATAATATAAACTACAATTGTAGAAATAAATACAAATGCGTGAAAATTTGTATCCATGTTACCTTATTATAAGTAGTTAAAAAAAGTTTATTTAATTAACGAGTAATAATGTAAATTTCGTTAATTAAATAAACTTTTTTTAACTATGTATAGTAGATATGCCTAAAGAGCAAATTCAAGATTTAATTGAAACCAAGAAAGATTATCAAAGTAAGTTAATAGAAGTTTTAAAGAAATATTACATGAAATTTATTGAGAGATTATATGAAAAATCACTTCGTGAATTTCAAGAAAAACTATTAAAAATACCAAATTGGTCTGATGAAAAATTAGATAAAGAATATAGCAAATTTTTAAAATTTATAAATGATAAATATGATTTAGATGAAGAAGAATTTACAAAAATACTACATATAGTATATGGATTAAATATTAAAATAATGACATCGATATGTAATAGCTTGGAGGTGAATGCTCCTAAATTAAAGAAATTTTGGTATAGGTGTTTAAAACGTGTAGCAAAATATTATTATGAACATCCAAAAATAATGTTATTAGAGAGTGATTTTAAAAAATCAAAGATTCAAGTAGAAGAGAGTATTAATAATGTTTTACAAAAATTTATTCCATTAAAAGAGATTATAAATGCTAAGAAAAATCCACCTCAAGACAAGTATAATTTTGACAATGGATTAGGAGACACAGATAATTCATTAAACATTCAGCGGAAGCTTGATAGTAACAATCAATTAGAAGTAACGTTAGAATCAGAATCAGAAACAGAAACAGACTCAAACTGTTTAAAATATCTGTCATCTGAAGAATTTGATAATGAGTATTATGTAAGTGATAAAGAAGACAATGTGAAAAAATCTAATGAAAAATCAGAGGAAAAACATATAAAATTACCTAAATATCTTTTTCCAAATAGTAAGAAATATCATAAAAATTCAAAATTATTTAAAAATACACAACAAGTTAAAAATGAATTAGATGAAAACTTTTTTGATGACATTTAATTATCGTTTAGATAATTTAACACCTCTTTGAGTAGTAACTTTAACTTGTCTATTTACACTATCACTGCTTTGTTCAATAATTGTTTCTTCTTCTTTCTCGACTACACCTAATAATAAAGGGTCTATTTCTGATATATAAATTGGCTGTTCTATTATTTTTCCTCGTATAGTGTATTTTTCTAGAGTTAATTTTTTATGTAATTCTCCTAATGATATATCTTTTTCAAATAGTTGACTTTTAAGAACAGAAGTTTCGTTTTTCGATTGAAATAATTGTTGCTTAATTGTTTCTATATCTTTTTCTTGTTTTAAATTTAATTCTTTTAATAAATTTAATTGATTTACTGAATCCGTATAATCACTTATAACTATAATGTATTCGTTTGATTTTTTTTCTAATAATTCGAGTGTAGTTTGGTATTTTGATTTTAAATCATTATATTTTTCTAATGTGTCATTATTTGTTTTATTTAGTTGATTAATAGTATTAAACATTTGTATATTTTCAGCATATAGATTATCATACTTATTTATTAGACTTGTCTCATCTAAAGTTTTATCAGTATTTAATTTATTTAAATCAAAAGTTACAATATCTAAATTATTTTTATAATTTTCCATATCTTGTTTTAATTGTAAAATTTCTATATCTTTATCTTGGAATTGAAGTTGAAAACTTCTTATATTATTTTTAAATAGTTCTAGTTCGCTATCTTTATCTTTAATAATTTGTTCTAATGATTCTATTTTAAAATTCGCTTCTAATAATTGAACTTGAAATTTATTATGACCAAGGGGTTTAGAACGACTACTAGCATTTAAAACAAAGGATGTCTCGTCTTCCATTTATATATTTAATAAAATAAATAAATGTATTAAAAATACCGAACTACTTGTATTGGGGAATAAATTGTTTAGCTAATAATTTACCAATATTTTCTGAAGCTTTATCCTGGCTTAATTCATCTTTTTGAATTTTTAAGATATGATTTAACATTTGGTCCAAGTTTTTATCAAATTGTTGTTTATTAAAAGATGGCTTTTTAATTTCTTTAGAAACAAAAGTAAAAAGTGTTTTTGATGTAGAATAAAGATAATTATATTTCTCTTCTAATTGTTCCATATCATTACCGTTCTGAATATCATTAAGTAATCCGTAAACTTGCGTTTTAATTTTATCAACTTTAGTATCGTGAATATTATTGCTCATATTTACTTGTAATTAAAAAAAAATTAGATTTTAACCATAATTCAAACAATTTAAAAATGTTTGATGATAAACAAAAGTATCTACGTGATTTAATATCAAATATTAAAAGATTAACAATTAAAGAGAAACATCATATTTTAAGTATTTTTAAAAAGTATAATATCGAATATACAAAAAACGCTAATGGGTATTTTTTTAATTTAGATAAAATAGATTACGACATTCTAGATAAAGTATATAAATGTGTTAATTTAATTGAAGAAAAAAGAGAATTAATTACAACATTAGACAAAAAAAGAGATTCTTATTTAGAATATTATAAAAATCTAATAGAAAATAAATTGAAAGAAACTATCAATAAAAAAAAAGATGATTACATTAAAAAACTTATTCTTATCCCATCAGATATTTGTATAAAAAAGAAATCTGTTAAAAGAGTAACTAGATTTAGTAATTTAGACCCAGACGTATTAATGAAAGAGCATAGTAGAACTAAAAAGTATCATAAAAATTCAGTATATTTTAGACTTAATCAAACAATAATATCTCTTTCTAGAAAATCTAATAAATGTACGTCAAGTAAATCAGATAAAGATGATGGTAGCATTGGTGAAATTGACGATATAGATATAGAAGGTGGTGAAGAAATTGACGATATGAGTATTGGCGACATTGGTGACATTGGTGACATTGGCGACATTGGCGACATTGGCGACATTGGCGACATTGGCGACATTGGCGACATTGGCGACATTGGCGACATTGACAATATTGGTGATGTAGATATTGAAGGTTTAGAGAATGAATTACAAGATAGCATTGGTGAAGAATATGTAGATGACGCTTCTTCAAATCTAGATGACTATGGAGAAGATAGTGAATTTATGGACGATGACGAGTATTATAAAGATAAAGATACAAATAGTGATATAGAATCAAATATAGAATATAAGACTGATAAAACAGAAATAACAAAGACTGGTAAACACAAAAAGAAAAGAAAAGATTTAGCAGCTAGTTCTCAAGAAATTGATTACTATAAATCTTTATTAAAGAAAAGTGGATTTAAATTTGATGATGATAAATATGTTCAAATTAAATTAGAATCATATATAGAATAAATTGAATTTAAATTAAAGTTTACCCAAATCAAAGGATTTAAATCTAGTTGAACAATGGGTATTCCATACGCTTTTCAGTATTATTATAAAAAGTATAATTGTGAAAATGAATTAATGATTGATTTCCATAAGTTGGCTTTTTTGAATATTAATTATCTCTTTTTTGATTATAATTCATTGATTCATCCATGTGCTCAGCAAATTTTATCGGCTAACAATGACAAATATATTTTAATAGAGGATATTAAGGTGAGAACCAAAATAATTGAAGATGATATTATTGATAATTGTTTAAATTACACTAGATTGCTTATTAATCAAGTTCTTCAGACAAAGCAAAACAGTGAAATACGTCATGTCTATATAACAATAGACGGTGTTGCACCTAGAAGTAAAATGAATCAACAAAGAGAACGTAGATATAAATCAGAATTTTTTAAGGTAGGTGAAAAGTCATCATTATGGGATTCTAATAAGATAACGCCAGGAACTTCTTTTATGAATAAAATTAAAGATGGTTTAATAATTTTTGCACAGGAAATTAAAAATAATATTGATATAAATTGTATTATTTCCGATTCAGATGATATAGGAGAAGGAGAACATAAAATTATGAAAATAATATCAAATCTTAAGAGTGATGCAAGTGTATGTATCTATGGTTTAGATGCTGATTTAATTATGTTATCATTAATGAATAAAAATTACGATAAAATTATATTGATTCGAGATAATTCGTTTAATAGTAATTTATCAGAAAATAAAAAGGTTATTGATTACTTAAATATTAAGAACTTGAAAAGATATATTTGCGATGATATATCCGGATTATTGGCAAAATATAAACAAATTAATTCAAAAAATATAGATTCAGAAAATTTGATTTATGATTATATAGTAATATGCTTTTTATTAGGAAATGATTTTTTGGAACATATACCGTCTTTATCGATTAAAAAAAATGGTATTGATATTATAATGAGAGCATATATTAGTGCATGGAAAGGACATCACTTAATTAATAAGTCATGTATTAGTGACAAAATAAATTGGTATTCATCTATTAATTTACTTTATTTAAGAGATATTATGTATAATCTAAAGAATAGCGAAGTATATTTCTTCAAGAATTTTAAGTTGGATAAACTTATATTAAGCGAAGTCAGTAATTATGAGACACTACTTCAAAATGATAATATAAAATTTTACAAGGATGATTTTATTCGTTTTCAAGATGATGATAATTATAAATCAAGATATTATATGTATTATGGAATCAAGTCATATAATATTGATAAGCTTTGTTTAAATTATATAGAAGGTTTATATTGGGTTTTTGGTTATTATAATAACCATATTCATGAAAATTGGTCATGGTTTTATGAATATCACAATTCACCATTTTGTAGTGATATATTTGACTTTTTGAGAAAAACACCATTTGATAATATCATAGATTATATGAGAAAGTCTGATAAATTAAAAAAATCTGAAAGTTATACTCCTTTAAAACAGTTGTATATGGTTTTGCCAAAGAGTTCATTAAAAAATATTTTGACAGATATGGATTATAAAACTGATACTTTAGAATCTAGTTTATTTTTATATGATAAATTTTACCCTGATAAAATAACAGTAGATATCTATAATAAGAAATATTTATGGCAAACTAAAATATTTTTTGAGAATATTAATGAGAATGTAATAGATTTATTTTTACATTAAAATAATTTTTCATTGTTATAATAATAATAAGCTGCTAATAATGCTACACATCCAACCATTTGTCTTGTTGAAGTGTCAAGTGTTACAGATAAATAAGTTTGATATTTGACTGGTGCAAATAATAAGAATAAGCCAGCTGCAAGGAAAATATAAATTACGAGTTGATTTTGAGTTGTATCCATATTATATGTTTATATAATATAGGTAAAAAAAAAAATTATTAAAAATGTAAATAAAATCTATTTAAGGATAAAAACGATTTTTAAGGATACCTATTCTTGTTTGGAAAATGCAGTGACAGCCCAAGTAAAAAAAAAATATTAAAAATGTAAATAAAAGGTATTTTTATAAAAATAATCCATAAGCGCGTATAATTTTCTAAATTATTTCCTTGACAAATATTAAAAATCATCAAATGAACAAGGCAACTCTATCCACTAAAACTACTAGACAAACTCCTAAAGTTAAAGCTGTTCGTAAAGCAGCTCCAAAGGTTGTAGCAGAACCTCAATCTACTTTAACTGAAGCTGAAGTAACTCCACTTGAAGCTACTCTACTTGAAGTCCCGACTGAAACTCTTACTACTACTGAAACCGGTCCTTCATTCAGACAACGTCTTGAAGTTTTAATTCAAGCTCAACAATCTCATATGCTTGTTCTTAAGGCTCAAGTTCAAGAGCTTCGTAAGCTTCAACGTGAACATGATCAACTTGTCAAGGATGCTTCTCGTAAGAATAAAAAAAAAAGCTTCCACGTGATTTTACCAAGCCCCCGTCGTTCAACTGGATTTGCCGAGCCCGTTATTGTAAGTGATGAACTTTATGCTTTCTTAGTCAAGACTAAGGCTACTATGAAGGAGTCAACTTTCATTCCTAAAAATCAAGAAGAGCTCGACAACTGGCCTCGAGTAGCTGTTAAGACGGGTGTCCCAGTTGCTCGTACCGATGTTACCAGTCATATTTCACGATATATTAAGGAACACAATCTTCAAAATCCAAGTGAACGTCGTGAAATTGTTCCAGATGCTTCTCTTCAGAAGATTTTCTCTGAACCAGTTGAGCCTAGTAAGTCAGATGCAACTAAGATGGTTTATACTTATCTTAAGCTTCAAAAATATGTAAACCATCACTTCCCTTCTCGTAAGACAGAGGTATCTGTTTAAAAAAACAATTACTTTTTTAACGATTGATTAAATAGACTAAATGAATTAAAAAAAAAATTAAATCTTATTCAATAATTATAATTCATAATTATGGAATATATATATGTTACATTTGATAACGCAAAACCTTATTTGTATTATAATAAATGTAATGATTGTAAATGTATAAACTCATTAAATGAGTGTAATGATTGTAAAGACTTATATTGTAATAAGTGTGATGAATTAATAAATAATATATGTGATTATTGTCACATATTCTATAAAGCGCGGAAATAAGAATACATTTATTATTCGTGGTATTTTAATAAAATTTTTTTATTTTCAAACTCAAATACTTTTGATTTTTTAATATAGTCCCATAATGTTCTATTACTTATTTTTAATTTTTCAGATGCTTCAATTAAACTTTCATAAGTATTAGTAATTTTTTTTGATTCATCATCTATTTGCAAAACTATTTTTTTTTTTCTAGTTTGTAACCCATATTTTGGAGCTTCATCCGTTTTTAACTGACATCCCCATAAACCAATTGATTTAATACCTGGTAAAGTTGTTATTAAAAATTTTTTATTAAAATATGCTTTTAATTCTATTTCATGATCTTTTGTATAAATATTATTAGGATATGTATTATTTAACCATTCTTTATATGTATAAATAAATGTAGTATATCTTATTCTAAACGTATATCCTACATGACATTTGTTATTAAAAAATTCTTCGTACGTTTTTAATTTATTTTGATTTTCTGGTTGAAATTCTAACTTTTTTGGACGAATACCTACATATATTTGAAATCTCGAACCGTAATCTGCTATAAATTTATCTTTAAAAACAAATTTTTCTTTCATATATACAGAAAATCTATGTCTTATATCAGTTGTGCATAACGCGCCTCTACACCACATTCTAAAAGCTCCTAGTAAATCATACGGTGATGTAAAATATTCTTCAGTATCGCCAAGTTCACAATATTCTTTTACAAATTTATCAAAATCGGTTGGGTCATTGTAATCTGTATCTATAGCTTTATTTTGTTTTATTTCTAAATTATTTTCAATTGGTATTTTGATTTCAGTACTTAAATTTTTGATTAATTCTAAAGATACATCAAAATTTTCTTTAATATTTGATTTTGGTAATTCTTCACTATAATTAATAAATTTATCAAGAAAATCACACACAATATCTATAGTATAAATTGCTAATTTATTTGATACATTGAACCAAGCGAAGCTATCGAATCTTGTAGATTCGTCTTTATTATGTTCCTCACGGTGTTTATCAAGTATATGATGAATTACTTGTTCTGCCAAATCACAATTATAACATTTTTTTATATAAAACATCTCAGCATTTTGATTATGAGTAAAATAATTTCTTTCTCTATCTTTTATATTTTTAGTTTTTCCAATTGTTACTAATGAATTATCATCATCTTTATTAGATTTAACTGCATAAATAGTATGTCCAGGTTCTGAATCATACCATTTTTTTACTTTTAATTTTGTCTTAATTTCTAATTGTTTTTTTGTTCTTAGTAATTCTTTAGAACTTTCTTTTAAGAGAGTTTCTTTCTCTAACAACATTTTTTCATTCTCTTGTAATTCTATTTGATGTTGTTTTTCCTTTTCTTCCAATTGCCTCTTTAACTCTACACTTTCATTAAATATTATATCATCTAAAATATTTCCTGCCCATTTTCTAAACTTTTTAGCTATTTCTTTCTTAGAATTATATAATAAACGATATACACCTTGACTTGTTAAATACAATGTATCTTGATTACGTTTTATGGTGTCGTAAGCTTTCCTTACAACGACTTCATCACCTTCATCGTAATTTTGAATGGACACTCTAATGTTTGTTAATTTTAAAGCATTACCAATATCCGATACTTTAAATAAGTAAATTTTTTTATTATTAATTTCTTCCGCAATAATAGATATTGGATTATTCTCAAAAGCTTTTACAATGCAATTATTATCTTCTTTGATTTCTTCATTCATTTTTCAATGTTGTAATGTGTTTATATACTTATATAATAATAGTTTGTCTTTAAATAAGTTTTTAAAATAAAACGCATTTAAATTAATTAAAAGTAATCTGTAAACACCTTGACTTGTTAAGAATGATGTATGTTGCATACGTTTTTCCGTGTCATAGGCTTTACGTATAACACGTTCATCTTCATCTTCGTAATTTTGAATAGTTGAGTGTATATTTACAATACCTAAAGCCTTACCTATATCAGATGCTTTAAAATAAAACTTATTTAAAAAATTGAAAAATAAGTCAGATACAAGTAATTTAGCTCGATATAATGAATAATCCAAATAACAAACTAATTAGTAAAAAGGAGGTTGAAAATATTCTAAATTATTTTGGTGGTATTAATGATAATGGAGAACATTTACAAATAAATAATTTAGAATATTATCAACGAGCTTTTGTACATGAATCTTATCATCAATATCAAATCCAGTCACAAATGCAAGGTTCTTTAGATGAACAACCTGTTTATATTAACTATTTATCTAAAGAGTCAAATGAACGTTTAGAATATCTTGGGGACCACATTTTGAAGGCGACATTAGGTAGATATTTGTATCAACGATTTGGAACAGAGCGTGAAGGTTTTTTAACACGTTTAAAAATTAAAATTGAAAAGTGTAGTATGTTACATAAATTTGCAGTCACTCTTGGATTTAAAGAATTTTTACTGTTATCTTTGCAGATTGAAAATCAAACTCTACTCGACCTCGATAGGGGGAGGAATACGCCTAGTTATTATGAAGATGCATTCGAAAGTTTTTTAGGTTCTATTATGGAAGACTTTGAAGAAAAAGGATATATTTATGCAGAAAGATTCTTACGAAACATTATAGAGAATATTATTGATTTTAGTGAATTAATTTCTAAAAATGATAATTTTAAAGATTCATTACAACGATTTTTCCAATCTCTTAAGTGGAAAACACCAATTTATCAAAATATTAACGAAGAAGGTCCTTTATATAGAAAAATTTTTACTAGAATGTTAACTATTTCAAAAGAACAATTTGATATGTTAGATTCTCTTCAACAAACAAATATTAGTCAATATACTGAAGAATGTCTCGAATTTTATAAAAAAACATCACAACAAGTATATTCAATGCTTTTCTCTTGTGTATCAAATAATAATTATATCCTATGTATAGGTATGGGTCGTAAGGTTGTAAATTCTGAACAAGAAGCAGCTAAAAAAGGATTAGAAATATTAAATTTAGACCAAAATTATTAAGTGAGTTAAATTTTTATATTAAAATTATTATTATTAATATAAATAAATGTCAAAAGAACATATCTCTACTTTATCATTAAATATAGAACTAACAAACCAGTATCACTATTCTAGTAAAAAATTATGCTGCATCATTTGTAATACTAGCCTTGATATATACACAAAAGACCACAACTGTATTTTGCGTCCAAAATATACAGATATCGTAATACGCAGTAAATATGTATAATATGTATAATATGTATAATATGTATAATATGTATAATATGTATAATATGTATAATATGTATAATATGTATAATATGTATAATATGTATAATATGTATAATATGTATAAATTACCTTCACGTTCTAAATTCTTTATTTTTTTATCTTAAAAGCAATAAAGATGGATATTCAAGAAAAGTTTAAATTATATATCGAGTTGAATAAAGAGATCACTGAATTCAGAAAGAAACAACGCGAACAAAAAAAAATATTAGACCAACTTGAAAAAGAAATCTTTGACTATATGTCTAATAATAATATGGATAATATTAGTCTTAAAGATGGCGAAATCGTTCTATATGATAAAAAGGTAAGTCAATCATTTAAACGACCAGCTATTGTAGAAAAATTAACAGAAAAATTGCGTTGTGATGAGAAAAAAGCAGAAGACATAGCCGAATCGATCTTGAGTAACAAGGTTTTCACTTTGGAAAAAAAAATCAAAGCTAATATTAAAACACAAAAATAAATCAATGTATTTTCTTCTTTTTTTATTTATTGTATCTATAATAATGAACATAGATACAGATATAAGTATGGATATTACAGGTACAGGTATAATGAATGAGTCTTTTGTACAAAACTCACAAGGCCAAAATGATACGTGTTGTTGCGTATGCTTTAAAGATTTCGATACTGAAATTAATATTCACAATTTAATAGACATTCAACAAGAAAATATTACACATGATACAATTATAAAAAGTTCTTGTGGTGTACATTATATTTGTGTAAAATGTTTACATACTATAGTTACAGATTATACAAATCATCCTATAAATGAACATAATTCTCATGTATATTGTCCATACCCTTTTGATGATTGTTTAACTGCTGCAGGAACTAAAAATACATTTGACCATCAAACTATTCTCAAAATATTAGATGATTTTGAACAACAACAGTATATAGAACACTCTGAAAGATTTTCATTTCCTGGTTATACAATTATAACATGCCCTTGTACTTACTATACTACAACATATTCTGAAATATGTAACTATCTTATTTTAATTGAGAATGAACTAATATCATCTGCTAATACAGGTGATCTCATTGTTCAATGTCACCAAAATGAAAAATGTTGCAAGACATTTTGTTATCATTGCAGAATAGAAGTTTCAAGATATGAAAGTGAATGTATACTATGTAAACTAACCTCTGAGAATGCTAATCCAAATATTTTTAATAGATATATAGTTAAAGAAAATGATTTCGAAAACATTGTATATAATGACGAAGAGTATGATTCAACCAAATATTTTGATGAGAGTGAATATTTGTATTACAATAGAGAAATTACTTTGGATATGGCTTTAAAACATATTACTAAATTAATAGATTATGATATGTACTGTATATGTCCAATTTGTAAAATCCATTTATATAAAACAGAAAAATGCAATGCTTTAAAACATCATAATATTGAAAGATGTTATGCATGTAGTAGAATAGGAACTAAAATCGGCGGTATCCATAATAGTCATTGGAATTCTGAAGGAATAAATGGGTGTTTTAGATTCGATTATGATTTATTCGTTCATAAATATATACCTGAATATAAATGTAATTCTATTTGTCAAAGCCACGAATACGGTGATTGCCACACAGAAAATCATCAATTAGGAATTAAGAAACTTAACAAAATTAGAAAACAAGCAATTATTTATCACTGTATTAAATCTTTATTACCAAATATAAGATATAATTTACTAGACATTTTATATGAAACGTATATGAATACCCCTACTGCTTATGAACTCCTTCCTTATAAACAAACTTTTATTTTTCTTGAAGAATATACTGAAATTACATTAGATTACTGTGAAGAAAATTTATATGAACACCTACATACTCAACATCCTAAAACTATAAACGAATTTATCAATAAAAGTTTAGTTATTGATACACAACATTATATAAATAATTATATATTACCATCTCCATCATCTCCGTCATCTCCGTCATCTCCGTCTCCATTGTCAACACCACCTATATTTAATATACCTATATTTGAATTACCTGTAAATCCATTACCACCTCCAAGACAACTATTACCTCCTCTTTTACATCAACAAGAACACCAAGAACAACAACAAGAACATCAAGAACATCGTAATATAGAAATACAACAAAATATCAGAGAATTAGAAGAAATATTGAATATAATTATACGTGAAGAACAACCCTTATTATATAATATGGAAACAGATATCACTGACCTTCCATTGGAATCAATCGCACACATTCCTATCTACATACCAGAAGAAATACCAGAAGAAATACCAGAAGAAATACCAGAAGAAATACCAGAAGAAATACCAGAAGAAATACCAGAAGAAATTGTTATTTATTATAATACAAGTGACATATATATATTAGAAGGCGAAACAGATAGTGAAAGCGAAGATGAATTATAATGTATTGATATATATACGAATTACAATATTTTGTCAATATTAAATACCATTAAGAATTTTAAACGTTGGTTTATTTTATAGAATTTTCTATGATGAATATGTCTATAATATAATTCTAAACTTATATCATCTATATCAATATTTGTATGAGATATGTTATTAGACATATTAATACGAACATCATCGCCAAAGGTATATAATTGTTTAAATGATACAATATCGTAAAAATTAAAATCTTTAGACCATTTGGTATTAAATATATGCGCGTAGTTTTTTGTTATTTTAATATATATATTATCGTATATATTACATACTGGGTGTTGGCTTGTTAAATAGATATTATTATTCATATAATCTTTTTTATCAAACCCCAAAATAAACCTCAGTGGTATAAATAAGTTTTCATTTTCTATAAAATTCATTGAGAAAGGTCCATCTCCCTTTATAGAAATCAAATTTTTATATTTATCATGCGTAATTTTAATGTTAGAGTTGCATTTATCTACTATATTTTTTTCAAGACATTGTATTAAGTCTTCTAAATTATAACATCCAACTGGTATATTTATACTTTTTTTATTATTTTTTTCAGATATTTCAATAGTATTGTTATTTTCTGTAACGTTATATAAATTATTAAATATTTCAAATGATTGCAAATTTAAATTCTTAATGTTCTTTCGTCTAAATTCAAATTTATACTCTCCATCTTTAAATAAACTATCTTCTGAAAATAAATATAAACTTTCTCTAGTAATATCCTGCTTAACATTGGTCATTATTGTATTGGTCATTATTGTATTGGTCATTGTATCATTTGTATTACCTATATCAATTAGAAGTGGGTATGTATTAACTGGAGTCGTATTAATTTCAATATCTGTACGACTTGTCTCAATATTATTTGTATGATTTGTATCACTTGTCTCAATATTATTTGTATGATTTGTATCACTTGTATCAATATTATTTGTATGATTTGTGTCAGATTTATTTGTATGATTTGTGTCAATATTATTTGTATGATTTGTGTCAGATTTATTTGTATGAATTGTATCAATATTAGTTGTATGATTTGTGTCAGATTTAGTTGTATGATTTGTGTCAGATTTAGTTGTATAGTCTTCAATAATTAAATCGATAACCATCTTATTTAGAGTAATAAGTAATTCTTCTATTGTTTCGGGTTTTATTGTCTTTTTTTGAGTATATACTGTATGTATAAATTGATTATAAATATTATTACAAGCATTGAATGTTATTTGATTTGATATTATGGAAATGTTTTTACTATTCGCAATCTTATTAATAAAATCAATATTATCCTTTGAAAAGAATTGATTTTTAATGATTTCAATATAATCATTCATAACTATATTTTTATCGATTAAATTAAAATACAATTTTTAACTCGAGTTCGTTAAAAATAAAACATAATTCTATTTACGTATTTTATAATCATATTTATAAATGCCTAATAATGTATTTACGCAATTATTTATAGATTCTTTTGTTAAAGGTGTAGGAAAAACCTCAGGTGCTCTTGTAACAATATTTGTTGGATGGCAAATGTGTAAGGTGACAAATGTTCATAAAGATTTCCTATCATTTTTACTGGGAAAACGTTCTAAAAAACGTAGAATTGAATTACCTTCAATAATCCTTAATACGGGTAATGAACAAGAATTAAGTGAACCAGACCATGAAGAAATCAATTTAGAAGATATGGAGAATGAGATAAAGTTCAAGACTTTATTTGATAGACTAGCATAGGCTAAGATAATTATATTAAATTTTGAGTTAGACATTACAGACATATTTATAATTTATATGGTTGGGGATTAAATAACGGAACTGCACCTGAACGTGTTGATTGTTCTTGTTTAGCTTGACTAAAAGCATCCTTAACTTGAAGGCGGGTATTAGTGCCAATATAACTATTAGATTGAATTTTATTGACATCTTGTAAATCTTCACATAAAGGATGGAAGCGATTAATTGAAATACCGCTAAAAATATTACAAGGTTTATTAACTCTAGTATATTCAGGTACAAGATTATTTGATTTACAATTTTCTAATTTACTAGTAAATTTATTATCATTTGTTACCTTGGATGGATCAAATCTGGATTCTGGACATCGTGATAACAGTCTAGTTTGATTTCGTAAATCATTTTCAATATCAACGGCTTTTGCTGGAATACTTTTAAATTGGTTATGCATAAATGGACTAGCATCAACATTACAGCTATCTTTGTGTTCATAAACAGTGTCAGTAATCCACTTAAAAGCACCAGTACTTTCTTCGTCCTTTTTCTTTAGATTACAGTTATCATATAAACTTTTGGTAAATGAGAAATGAGCAGACATATATTTGTTATTAATATTATCAAAGAAAAAAAAACTTCATTAAAAAAATGAAAATAAGATTAATTAAATTAAAGTAATTATGTTTGGAGCTAGCTCACTCAGCTGGTAATATAAGTAATGCATAAGTCTACGCTTGTCAAAAGCGAATTAATACTAATCATCAAAATTTAAATTGCCATATTCGCCATAATATTCTTTTGTTGCTTTATCTCTAGATTTTGCAGCCTTAATTTCGTCATTAAATCTACCTAAATATATAACTTTAATATATCAAAATCTTCTGCTGAAACAATAGAATAATCAACTATTTTTATTTCGTAATGGTATTTTATAATTCATATAAAATAAAATGAAAAAAATTAGATGCAATTAATTTTTAAATATGTATTTAAAAGAAATATTAACATTACCATCGTCAATTTCGTGGTGCGAATTAGATTATTTTAAATCAGAATATATTGCAGAATACTGGAATACATTAACTGGTATTTTCTTATGTGCTAGTAGCATATACGCGTATTTTAAAAATGATGGTATCGCAACATTATATTATTCAAATGTACTTTTATTTATTGTTGGAATTGGTACAATGATGTTTCATGCTACTCTTGTTTATATATGGCAATTATTAGATGAGATACCTATGTTGTTAATTGTAATTGAATATTATAGAATATTAACAACAGAATTATTATTAATCAATCATATACAAATATACACAATAAATTATACAATAATTTACTCATTTGTACCTATTATAATTGCAAGCTACTATATACATCCAAAATTACAAGTATTAATGTTTCAAGGCGGATTAGTGTTATCTATCATATTATTTTTTTATACATGTTATAATATAAATGCAAATTTAAACAAGATATTCTACAAAATTAATCCATTTAATTATGTAAAGAAATTTGATCATAAAACTTTAAATACTGCATCAGATATAGAATTATCTTTAAATGATAGATATAGATATAGATATAGATATAGATATAAATATAAATATAATAAAAAAAGATCTTCTAGAAACACATTTTATAATAATAATGTAATAGATACTACAAAATCAATAGATGAATTTAAAAAATATATAAAAATTAAAACGTATATTAAATATCATAGTTATCAAGGTATTTATTTACTAATGTTTAGTTTAGTAGTATGGAATATTGATAATCATTATTGTCAACATTATATTGAATTACATGCTATTTGGCATATAACAACCAGTTTAGGAATGTATAGTTGTAACGAAATTATACGTTCTTATATTATATTAAACAACTGGTTCAAAAGTAATAAAAATTTTTATATAAATGTATAAAATGTATAGTTGTAATGAAATTGTATTCTTATATATATTAGTTCAAAAGTAATAAAAATTTTAATAATATACATATAATATGGAGAAAGACGTAATGTATACTTTATATATTCATAATAAAAACATGCATGATATAGAAATACAAATTAAAAAACAGTTCAATGTTAAATTTTTAGCATTTGATCAATATGAATTAAAGATATCTTTTAATGGTGAATTATCAGATAATGAAGAAGAATCTTTATTTGCTATATTAGAAAATTTTTAATTAATAAGCTAAAAAAATTATTTGAATAAAATTGAATAATTTTTTTACGATATTTTTAATAAGATGTCTTTTGACTGTCAATCTAATGAGAATGACATAGACTTGTCCGAAAATAATAAAATTTTAGTGTATAACGTGTTAGATTACAAAGTTTCTACAATTACAATGTCGTTACAGATTCCAAATTGTAATTTAAATTTGATGAATATTGGTAAATATTTAGAAATTGATGACAATATTATAGGTATCAAATACAATTTTGGTAAATCAAGTATTTTAAAAGGAAAATATTCCACGTCAATTTACAAAAAATCTAAAACTAAAAACCAAAACAAAATTAACAAAACACTTTTTTACAATCAAGTTTCTATTATTGTTAATTTAAATCCTACATTACAAGATAAAATTATTAATGTTAAATTATTTGGTAATGGATCACTTCATTTAACAGGTGTTAAATACCCATCAGAAGGAAAAGAGATTATTATTCTTCTATATGCTAAATTACTAGATTTATGTAAAAAATACGATACCATTTTATTGACATCTGATGTAAATAACGTGTATTTAGATAATAATAATAATGTATATAACCGTGATAGTAATAATAAAACTATTATAGGTTTTAAATATGTATCGGATAATGAAGTTCTTTATAATATTCACAAGAAAGATTATATAATTGATCCAAATACAACTCTATTTATTTCCAAAAAATTCGAGAGTAAAAGAACTAAACCTTTACTAAATTTGAACGGTGAAAAAGTAGGAGTATCACGGATAGAATTACTTAAGAATAAAAGTAAATTATATAAAAATAACTCAAATGTTAATTTTGATTACCAAAATGGATTCATCTATTATGACGGAGATGGTAAATCTAATATAATTGGTAAAATTGTATATGATTATACAGACAATATTTATTCTCATAACACAAACCATACAGATATAGATCCAATTATTGAATATAAATATAACTGTAGTCCATTTTTACTAGAGTCAACTCTTTATACTATTGAAAATCTAGATAAATTGACAAAACAAGAATTACAATCCGATATTAACTGTATCAATATTTACCTAAAACTAGATTTTGAGCTTAATAGACAACGATTATTTAATGAATTAATTAAAAAATCATATATTACAGAATACAAACCAGAAAAATATTCTGGTGTAAAATTAAGATATAAAATATCAAAACAATCCACGCAAAAGTTAGGATTATGTGAATGTACTAATAAATGTACATGCAATAATATCACATTTTTAATTTTCCAAAGTGGCAATATTATAGTAACAGGTTTTAAATCTCTAGACGACATCCATGATATCGTTAATAATTTCAAAACATTAATTTTATCCATCAAAAATACAGTTAGAATGAAAACATTTAAAAACATTTAAAAACATTTCAAAACATTTCAAAACATTTAAAAACATTTAAAAACATTTCAAACATTTAAAAACATTTAAAAACATTTAAAAACATTTAAAAACATTTTTCGCGACTCAATCACACCTCACCCTGTTGCCCTTACACCTGGCTAAAAAATATATAAAATGTGAATGTCCATGACTTCTCCTTGAGTACATGTCTTTGATCTGGAGAGTGTGTGGGATTTTAACTTGTATGTATTTTTAATTTGAACAATACATACTTAATTTGGACATTTTAGATAAATATTTTATCTACACTAATTATAAGTATGTCAGCTAATAGTTGGAATTTCAAAGACAATTTAACCATAGATAACAATAAATTTCTTAAATTTTTGGATTCTACCGGCGTTACCAAAAATAATGTTATAGGACTTAATACAGCATCGAATTTGTATATTAATTCGGCTATTAGTGGTGATATATATTTTAATAGTGGTTCAAATACAAAAAGCAATACATTCTTTCATACTAATAGTATTGGTAATGCATTTATAACAACACGACTAGCAGTTGGTATAAGTAATACATCTAATATTAATAGTAATATCGCTTTGCCAATAAATAGTTATATTGGTATTAATACAACACAGGGAAGTCATATTGGATATCTAGGCTTGGCAGCAAGTAGTTCTCTCCTTAATACATCTGGTAGTAGAATAATCATGTATGGTATTGATAATACATCTGGTTCAGGACAAATTAATATGTATGCTGGAAATAATACATCAGGTCATATTCAATTTTATACACAAAATGATAATATGAAAATGCAAATTCTAAATTCTGGAACAACTAATTTTCAACCAAATGGTTCTACTATACGACTTTCTGTAGCTGATGCAAATACTACAATTACTAATCCTCTGTATGTTACATCAACCGTTCCAAGTACAGCTTCTAATAATGGAGCCTTAGTTGTATCAGGAGGAATTGGTGTAGGTGGAAATTCTTATATTAATGGTACCTTAACTATCAATTCACTTGTCGGTAATATTAATTTTAACAGTTCTGTTCCATCTACTGGTTATTCAACTGGTGCAACATATTATAATGGAGGTGTTGGTATCGCTTGTACAGTTTCAGCTACTAGTGAAACTTCTGGCGGAGCATTATCAGTTGCTGGTGGTTTCGCATTAGGTAAAAATGCTATTTTAGGCGGAAATATTACTGTATATAGCACAAATAATAGTATATCAGCTCTTACTGGTAGTGGTATATTTTACGGAGGTATTGGTGTTAATGGTCAAGTAAATATTAGAAGTAATTCTAATTCTCAAATAAAATTAACACCGGTTACTAATGGAAATGAAACAAGTATTTATTTTGGTAATCAAAACAATTATACAACTTCTGGTAGTTGGACATTGGGACAAAATGTTCTAGGTGTAGGGTCCGGAAATTTTGCTGTTGGTAGCGCTCAACATGGTAGTTATATTAGATTAATTAATAATGTGATTTATTTAGATGATTATACAAGTTTATCAAATACACTCGATATTTATAATAATAATATCACTGATTTTATTACTTTTAGAAATACATCTAATAATATTGCGTGGAGTTTTGGAAGATTATTACCATCCAATGACCTTCATATTTCACGTTTCTCATCTGGAAGTTTAGTTGGAACATTAATTACAGCAGACATTAAAACAGGTAATGTTAATATCTTGGGAACAGAAAATAGCCAAACAACAAATAGTGGCGGGGCTCTTACAGTTAGTGGCGGAGCTAGTTTTGCAAAAGATGTATATATAGGTGGTAATGTATATGGTGGTACTATTACATTTTCAGGAAATCTACAATCTGGAACAAGTTCTGATGTTAACTCCTTTAGTTATCTTACGTTAACTGCAACAAATGCATCTATTAACCTAACAAGTGGTGGTTTAGTTACATTTGGAGGTATAACTATTAAGTGTAGCACAGATTCAGGTTCTATTACAAACGGTGGTGGATTATTAGTAGCTGGTGGAGCCTCTGTTATTAAAAGTATGTATGTTGGTAATACTATAGCAAGTAATACAGTAACGAGTAGTAATGCTTATATTACTAATTCAACTATGACAAATATGTTATCTATTAATGTAACTACCACTAATCTGTTATCTACAAATATTACAACATCAAATATAACTACAACAAACATTATATTAACATCTCAGACTTTTGGAAGTATAACTGGTACAAATACAACTACAACTAATTTAGTCTCAACTAATTCAACTACTGGAACATTAAACAATACAAATATAATTAATACCAACTTGTCGAGTTCAAATGCAATACTTACAAATATTACATCTACAAATACGGTATTAACAAATATTAATTCAACAAACACTACAATTACAAACTCAATTATTACAAATCAAACTTTATCTAATGTAGTATTAACATATGCAACTGCTGGAAGTGTTTTAATAACAAGTACAGCTAATCTCAGATTTAATTCAAATACTGTTGGTAGTATATTTACAACCGGTGGAAATGTAGGTATTAATACAACATCCCCAGCTACCGCTTTAGATGTACGTGTTGCAGGAGATTCCGGAGGATTAATTGCTCAATTTGGTTCAAATACAGGAACTGCTATTTCAAGAATTAAATTATATGACCAAATATTCCCAGGAAGCCAAGGACCAAAAATTCAATTTGATGCTGGTAATATTAGTATAATTGAAAGTAGTTTAGGTCCAGTAGGTATTATCGGTACATATATTGGTATAAATACAACAAGTCCTGGTTACACACTCGACGTAAATGGTACTTTTAGAAGTAATAATACAACATTTATTGCAAATACAGTTAACTCCATTACAAATTCCGTGGGCGCAATTAATCTTTCCGGTGATATCGCTTTATCTAATTCTACAAGAAATACTATTATATTTAGTCAATCAGGTGTATCTGCACCAACAACGACGGTTAGAAGTCCTGGAACCAAAATAGTACTATATCCATCAATTACAGCTAGTAATATTGATTATGCTTTAGGTGTTGAAAATTCTACCGTATGGTTCAGTTCTCAAGGAGGTCAATTTAAATGGTATTCTAATACAACTGCAGCTAATATGTTTTTAACAAGTAATGCCCTCGGTATTAATACAAAAAATATAGCACCAGCATATACCTTAGATATAAGTGGCACTGGAAGATTTACAGATACTTTATTAGCTCAATTTAATTCTAATACATTAGGAAATTTATATACAACTGGTGGTAACGTCGGTATTAATAATGTTTCTCCTAGTTTCAGATTAGATGTTTCAGGAACTACTCGTATTACATCTGGTAGTTTTGCTGCTACATTTAATACAAATACGATTGGTAATATTTTTACAACAGGAGGCAATGTAGGTATTCAAAATACTTCCCCTAATCAACGTTTAGAAATAAGTACTATACCTTATTCTGCAAATCAAGATGGTGGTTTACGTATTAGTACTCGAAATTATCTTGGTTTGAATGATGCTAGTTATAGATATATTGATATTCGATTAAAGAGTGATGTATCTTCAAATTATCGTGGATCAATTGTAGGTACGTTAGCTGGTGGTATCCCAACAGAATATGAATACATGTCATTTTCACAAGATGGTTATATAAATATTTACGCATCAAGTAATTTCCAAAATATTACAAGTTGTAGTAATAGTTCAACCGGTAGTGTTGTTCTACAAGGTGGATTATCTATCAATTGTAGTACAAATGCAACTAGTGTTTCAAATGGTGGAGCACTTACAATTGCCGGTGGCGCTGCTATTGCTGGTGACCTTATCGTTGGGGGAACGATTCGTTATGGAAATTCACAATCAACAAACAGTACATTTGATTATTTAACTCTCACTGCAACTAACTGGTCAACGAATGTATCTAATGGCGCATTGATTGTGGTTGGTGGTATTTCAATTCAGAACACTACCAATGCAACAAGTGCATCTTCGGGTAATGGTTTAACTATTGCTGGTGGAGCAGGAATTGGTGCCGATTTATATGTAGGACAAGTAGGTTATATTCCAAGTGTTATTTCAACAAATAATACAACAATTAATTTAGTTGTCACAAATATAACCAATACTAATTTATATGTAAGTAATGAATTAAAAGCACAATTTAATTCCAATACACTTGGTAACTTGTATACAACTGGAGGTAATATAGGTATCAATACAAAAACTCCAGCTAGTAAATTGCATATTAATGGAAATGGCGGTGAGAATACTATATTTGAAGGTACAGACCACGTTTATCTACAATTTTATCCATTTGGATATTCTAATGGAAGAAAGGGTTATATAGGCTTCCCTAGTCCAACTGTCAATATCAAAAATTTAAATATTTATAATGAAGCAACATCAGGAAATATAGTATTAAATAACGCAGCTGGAGGTTCTATAAGATTAGTTAATGATAATACAATAGGATTAACAGTTACAGGTGGTAACGTAGGTATTAATACTGTTTCACCTGGACAAACATTTGATGTAAATGGCACTGGAATTATAAGAAGTATTGTAGATTCAAGTAATAGTACAACAGCTGCATTTATGGTAACTGGTGGTGTAAGTATTTCAAAAACATCTAATGCTACATCTACTACAAATGGTGGGGCATTGACAATTGCTGGAGGTGTCGGTATATTAAAAGATGTTTATGTAGGAGGTACAGTAACATCCAGTTCAGATAATCGTCTCAAGAAAAATCTACGACCTTTGGAATCAATACTTGCTAAAATTGAAAGAATTACTCCATTAAAATATAACTCAATTCATTCCTTCGACCATAACGACCATATAGGATTCATAGCACAAGACTTTGAAGAACATTTCCCAGAACTACTAATGAGAAATAGTCAAGATGCTTATTATAGTTTAGCATATGATAGAATTACAGCATTAAATATGGCATGTATCAAAGAATTAAAACACGAAAATGAAATATTAAAGAAACGACTTGATGACTTGGAAAAGCTCTTTAACTTGTAATTTCTTAATGTCATATGCAATGGATACGTGTATGGTAAAATTAATTAATTTCTTAAATAACTAGAATTTCAAAATGATATTGTCAATATTAATTCTAAATTTTAAATATTTTATTTATTGATTAATTATATAAAATGTCTCGTTCTTTTACAATTGAAAGTATTCAAAAAACAAAAGGTGGTCGTATAAATTATACAGGAGGAAGATTTCTTTCAGAAACTCCTATAGGTGCTGCCAGAAAGGCATTTAGCAAAGCCTATCATTCTATTAACGCAACTGGTCCATTGAGTCTTAAGGTTAAGATTCGTGAGACTACCCAAGGTTCTATGCATAAAACATATGATTATAGAGTAACTAAAAAGTCAGAAAAGGTAGAAGTTGAACGTAATGGAACTACAATTACATATAATTTTACTACCAAAGTCAAATCTATTTAATTAAACAAGTGTGGTCTAATTAAATAAATTTTACAATGCTTATCATCATTCTTTAGAGTTTGAGTTAAAATTTCTAGAATTATTAACCTCTTTGGAATAAAAATATTCCTACTAACATAACGTTTAAACGGCAATGAATTTAAGAGTGAAATCAACCGTACCAACTTCTGTACCTGGTGCTGGACGATAGAATAAGTTTGGATATGAGTTTGCTGGCCAAGACATACCTAACATTTCTCCATTTGTACCTTTAATAGAAATAAGACGAGCAATTTGACCACAGGCATCTGCAGAATTACGTCTACCAACAACAAATATAGCATATGGAGATGTACCCGTAGCAATTTTTGGTCTAACTAAAATAATAAATACACCATATTTAGGGTAGGTATAACCTAATTGAATAGGTGTAGGTATAGATGTAGATGGGTCAAGTTCTACTGGAGTAACATTTGGGGGTAATTGTGTTGTAAATTGAATATCAGCTGTCAAGTTATTGATACTGTTAACTGTTAAAACATTTGCCTTAATATTATTGACATGTAAATTAATATAATGTTGTGGATCCGCTATATTACCATATTCACCTATAGAACGTGAACAAACTAATGCGTATTCTTTATTAGATTCATCCCACATACTAACAATCCAATGACAAGGATAAAGAGAGAAAGTTAATGTTTGATTACCAGTTAATCCGCTAGGTGAAACTATGTCACCTGGATAATCCATACCTTCAGCTGGAACTGGGTTTCCTAAACCAGTTGGAGCAGGATTAGTTTGGTCAATTGTATTATAAATCGTAAATGATGCTGTATTTGTAGTTAATGTAGTAGACGCTTTAATACGTCTAATCCAACAATAATCATTTGAATGGTCTTCTATGACTGGGCTACCCATTGTAGAACCATTATAATAAGTAACTTTTAACCAATATCCAGCATAAGAGTCTGATATCATATTAAAATCTGTAGTAGAAATACTAACCGAAACTGCACTTGAGCTTCCAGAAGTAACAGATGTAATATTACCAATAAATTCAGGTGTATCAGAAATAATAGACCCAGATAAACTTTGACATACACCATTACCAACTGGTTGATAACGTTTAATAGCTAATCCACCATCTAAGGATGTACTCTCTGGTTTATTATTAACTTGAATAAAATTATCCTTTATTTGAATGATAGTGGAATCATACGTAGTTGTAGTACCTTGAACATCTAGATTACCCCTAATTGTTGTAGTAGATGTTGGTGTACCAATTGTTACTGGTGCAGTAACAGTTGTACCAATATTAATCCCATTAGTACTATCACTTGTTTGAATATTTATTTGACCCCTAGAACTCAAATATGTACCACCACTTGTTCTTAAATAAATTGAATCTCCAGCAACTGATTCTGAACATAATATTAATTTATTGGATTGAGTGGTTTCTGTACCATAAATCCCCTTGACACAAATTGTTAAATCTTGACCAGAATCAGCTGTTGTTTGATTAATAAAAGTACTAGCAGCTCCTCTAGCAGTTAAATTAATCCCTCCAAATAAGGTCGAGGCAGTTAATCCACCTGAACCAGTATACATGGACACACCACCCGAACCAGTTGTAGCATTCGCTATTAAAATAGAACCATCAGTATTTGTATTTCTAATCATAATAGCATCAATATTACTTGTACCTTCACTTTCTAATATTAAAGAACTATCTGTAACTCCTCTAACTGCAATAGTTAAATTTTTATCAGCCCCAGCACTATCAACAATAAAAGAACTAGGAGCATCACGCGCTAAAATATCAATAGAACCACCTGTATTTGTATGAGCAATTAACCCATTGCTACCTGCTAGAATACGAATTTGACCCGAATGACTACCATTACTCGTATTAGTAAGAAAAATCCTACCTTCCTGATGCACTGTATTAATTTGAATAGCATTTTTATTTGTATTATTACCATCACTCTGAATTAATATACCTGAATCAGTATTACCCGTTAAATTAAGGGTTAGATTTTGATTAGCTTGACTAGAATTAACTGTAAATGTTCCAGTACCATTGTTAGCAGTGAGACTAATATTACCAGCAGAAGTTAGTACATCAACTC
>Ga0208797_1000049_pt1 | contig 31029 bp, 53 predicted proteins | sample ColrivemetaGS555_FD_187608 | JGI IMG/M metagenome (GOLD analysis project Ga0208797, IMG submission 187608) | Estuarine microbial communities from the Columbia River estuary - Ebb tide non-ETM metaG S.555 (SPAdes) (version 2) | ecosystem: Environmental > Aquatic > Marine > Intertidal zone >...
CTGCTCTACATAGAGCCATTAGGTTCTCTATTCTGTCCTTGTCTTTAGCACCTCCTGATCCTCTATTCTCTATGTGATGAATATCAACCGCTCTGCCTCCGCAGATCTCACAGGGAATGAAATCATCTAGAACATAGTTGAAGTGCTTCATATAGATCTTAGTGTGCTTTTTCATTTCTCTCGTGATAAATAAGTAATTGCATTTCTCTAACAAAACACTCTGATGTGTACCAATCACATTGACCTAATCCGCTTAATCTGTTTTGAATATGGTCTAACAATTCTTGCTTTGTCATAATGTTCCCTTGATTGTGTAAGTATCTAGATCCTGACCTCTAACAAAGAAGTCTCTGTATAAAGAGATTGCTCTATTGAACTTTGCCTCTCCTCTCTTATAGAACTCCTCTGATACATCATAGATTCCTATATCTGTAGATGACTTATCTAATACTATAAATGTGAAGTCCTTATATGAGGTCTTGAATAGATTGCAGTAGATATAGCATTGTAGATCATATCCATATTTATCTGCTGAATATCTGAAGGCTTTTAGATCTGTGGTTGTCTTAAGATCAATGATCTCTCCTCCTCTCTGGATATCTGCCTTCCCTCTAAACGGGAATCCTCCGATCAGATCTACCATAGGAACTTCACATTCAGATCCTGATAGATAACTCAATGCTAATTCATTCCTATTAAATGCATCAGCCATACGATCTCCTGCTTCCTTATCCTTTCTAGTGATGCAAGTCTTAGGATTATCTAACTGAGCCTCCTTAAAGGCTTTAGTATTCTTAGAAGCAACATCTACTACCTCAAAGATATCATCAAAGTTCTGAGGCTCTAAGATCATCACATGAATAACCCTTCCCATTAGAAGAGCAGGAGATGATTCTACTGATCCATACTTCTGAACATTATAGAATGTCTTAGGACTATCTAGAAGCATCTTACAACTAGAAGAGGATAATGCTATCTTATTCAATGCTCCATAATAGAACTCATCACCTCTGGCTTTATCTATTAACCATTGCTGATCGTAGTCAGCACCATCTAACATTAACATGAGTAACAGGTTAAGATTTCTACTAATTCAAATACTGCTATCATAGCAACCATTCCTAGAATGACCATAGTCTGCAAGAATGCAACTACTGCTACCTTATTCCAATCAATCTTTTTCATCTCTCTCTTATTTAAATGAAGGAGGGGTTTCCCCCTCCCTTGATTATTATTTTACTAAGTATCTGTAATGTGGTTTCTGAATCTCTCCACAAGCGATAATTGTGTATGCTCTAACTTTCTTCTCTCCATCTGTGATCGTTGTAGAGATATTTAGATCCATGTAAGATGTGGTTAATTCTAATTTATCTTGGTTTAGATCTTTCTTCTCAATTCTCTGAGCAAGTTTTACGATTGAGTTTGCGTAGTGTTTTTTTGCTGATTCAACTTGAATCTCAATCCAAGTATCAATATCGTTTCTCCAAAAACATAGTGGCAATTTTTCCATTTTGCGTTCCATCGCCCACCATTCTTTAGTTCCTTCAGTAGTGTATTTGTGATCTGAAACCGCTTGTTTTATTGATTGAAAATCATCTTTCGCCCAAATGATTGTTTTTTCAATGTAAGCCTTTTTTAATTCTTGAGTCTCAATTGTAAGTTTTTCTGTAAGTGTCATATCTCTCTCTCTTTGTTTGATATTCAAATCTAAGAAAGATATTTGAATTGACAATGAATTTTAATAATTATTTTTCATCATCATCAAAAAAAGTTTCTCCGATGAATGTTTCCAAGTCATTAACTCTCCTGTTAAGAGATCTGATTTGATTAAGAGCAATGCCTAATCCTATCCCAAATAATATTAATATCATTTCTCTAGTATTTGATTTCTTGTATTAGAAGGTCTTCAACATCTTCTATTCTTAGATAAGTAAACACATCCTGCTTTCCGAATCTCCCTATCCACTTATAAAGTCCCTGTGAAGGCTTAACCCTGTTCTTCCTTAATACAACATCAGGGCTATACTTTTCGCACTTGTCAATCACCCTCTGTCTGAGATCATCTTTCTTAAACACATAGAACCTATCAGGAAATTGAAAAGCTATGTAGTCTGCTTTAGAATCTTTAGCACACCATCCGTGATATCCCCATACATTAAGAAACTCCAGAAGAATGAAGCCGTGCTTATGCATAGGCTTTAATCCTTTTACATCAATACACTTACCATCCCAATAGAAGTCAATGTGCTTCTTATCATCTTCTAGTTCCGATTTGATAGCACCTGTTAATTCCTTAAACAAAGCCTCACCATCTTTACCTATGGATATACAATGATTGGTTCTATCATCGGATTGTTGCAATCCCTTCTTTAGATAATTATTTAGAGACATCTAGTAACTCCTGAAGTTCTCTCATCCATTGCATCCAGATCTTAGGTGAGCAGGTGCAGGGGACATCAAACTTATGGTTAAACACTCTAGCGTGAATCGTAGCAATCCTCTCACGATCCTGATGCTTTAATGATTTCTTTCTGAGAATACCAGAATCTAGATATTCAATCTCTTCAGGATCTAAACATTCAGGTTGTCTAGAATACGGGAATATCTTATTGAGTCTGTCCCTTCTCTGATTGCAGCCACAATCATCTCCTGCAATAGCCTTAACTACCTTCTTGATTCCTGTTGCCTCTGTGAACTGCTCAATAGTATCTCCTAATCCCTTAGGCTTATTCTTCTTTGGTCTGCCTCTCTTCTTAGATTTTTTCGTAGTCTCCGTTTCCGAAATCTTCCCAATCTTCTCTGAGTCTGTCGTGGATTCTTGCTTTGCCATTCTTGATCGTATTCTTAATTGATGTTAAACCTATATCTGTATCTCTATGGATCTGATTCATACTCGTTCCCTCCATATGTATTCTGATCATCTTCTCATCATACCAATGAAGTTCCTTCATCTCATCCTCCATATAGGTTATGAGTTTCTCAAGTGCTGCTTTCTCCTCTGGATAGGGTTTGTAATCTTCAATATCAAAATCCTCTAGAGATACCTTATTGATCTTCTTCTTTGCTCTCTGGTATTTAAGAGCCGTATTGATACAGGATCTATAGACATAAAAAAAGTTAAGGGAGTCCTCCTCGTAAAAGTTGGTTCTCCCTTCGCTCTCTAATTCTAAAAGTCGTAGAAACACCATCTGAACTATATCAGATGCAATCTCATAAGAACCATCAGTATATTCCTTAATAAATCCTGTGAGTCTTTTGAAATTCTTCCTGTAGAATGTTTCTATTCTTCCCATGTTATTTGTACCATAACTAAACCTAGCCCCATCTGGATCAGGTGCATTGGTTTACGCTCAATATCCTCAGGATAGTAAGCATAATTAAGTCCAAACATCAATCCATATAAAGGGCTAAATTCAATTTGCATTTATCAACTCCTTAAAGTTTTTATTTTGTTTTCGTAATATACTGCAATTATCATTCAATTCTTGACACTTCAGTGTTAATTTCTGCACTTCATACTCTAGTTCTACAATTCTCATCTTCTGTCTAGTGAACTGAGCCTGTAATCTGTTATCACTTTGAATGTTCTCAATAGGACAATCCAAGAGCATCTGCGTTGCAGTTGAGAAGTAAAATCTATACAACTCACTCCAATCATGATTAATCTCGTGATTCTTAACTGCGTGATGTATTGTAGCGTGATTCTTATCAAAGATCCTGCCTATCTGCATCAAGGTCATATACTTTCTCATTGAGACCATCATAGCTGATCTCGCATATACCTGTTCTGTTTCTCTAGAGTTGTTAGGAATGAGATTGATCTCATCATAATACTCCTTCAATATCTTACTTAAATCTTCCATGTTATCTCTTTTTCTTTATCTATTATCTTTTGAAATGGGATCCTGTGTAGCCTCCCTGTTGATGTGTTCCTGACTATGTAATAACTAGATCCTACATCAATATCTGATTCTTCCTGATCGGTTCTAGTTTGCAGATATGCATGAGTCTCCATACATACGAACTCCATACCATTGATCTCAAACCTCTGTCCGTTGAGCATCTTCCTTTTAAAATCCATCCATCTCTCTATTTAGCATCTCATTTAATTTATGATTCTCTTTCTTCAGATCATACAACTCCTGCTTCAACTTACCATTCTTAATCCTAGCATCTAGGATCAGTTTATCTAGAGTCGTAAAGTAATCTGTTATATGTCTATAGACTGCTGCGGTATCAGCACAGATATGAAACACCTCCCACATCTGCTCTTTAGTCATTGATTCCTGATCACTTAATTCTTTACTTAGGTAGTCCAGAGCCTGATATAACTCTGCCTCCTTTTCCATATAGTATAGCCTATTACCTTCAAAATGGAGATCCATCTAATTGTCTTTCTTTAGTTACCAAATTTATTCCATTTATTCTAAACCCACAATTCCCATTTGTAGATTCCATCCTGATCGGTAAATCTAATGGTGTAGGTCTACCTCCAGATTCTAACTCCTTCACCTTCCTTACATGAATATCTGTGAAGATCCAATCCTGACTATGCTGCGTGTATCTATGGATCACAAAGAATTCATCAGAGCGGTTCACGAATTTACCACCGCCTTCAACATCACTAGCCATAGGAGGCATCGTATGATTTACATATTCATGAGATCCTCTATGAACTTGTCTTAGTGCCTGTGTTGCAGGATGCGTATTCACTATCGTAGTTACACCATATTCCTTACAGAACTTTCTAATATGGCTTGTTACCTCGTAATGATATTCATGCGTTGAGATTCCCTTACCTACATCTTCCTTCTTTATCGTTAGCGAGTTATAAGGATCTATCATCATTCCCTGAAACTCCCAAGCATCATAGATCTCTCTAGCAATATCTAATAACTCAAAAGCATTAACAATCAACTCTGAATCTATGAATGCCCAATGTCCTTCAACAAAAGCGTGATGTCTCCAGAATGTCTGTTCATCAATCTGATTGATTGGCTTTCCTGCTAGGAATTCAATGATCTTTCTCTGGAGGGATTGAACCTCATTCTCTGAGGAATAGATCAGCCATCTAGTTCCATTCTCTAATGTATGTAGTAATTGCAGGTATGTCATCGTATGAGTCTTTCCTACATTAGCGTGTCCTGTTACTACTACGAAGTTGCCCTTCTTGAATCTTAAGTGATCATCTATCTCTCCTACTCCAAATCTTGATGCCTCTGCTATCTTCCCCTCTCTTGCTCTCTCTAGATAGCGAAGAGTCTTATTTGATTGTATTATGTGCTTATGTATCATCCCTCTAATTTAACAAACATTTTTAATATCTCAGATCCTGAGAAAAAAAAAGAGGAGTATTTCTACCCCTCTCTACCTAACACAATCAATCAACTAGAATGGTAAGTTATCATCTGTTGCTTGTCCGTTTACGATAGCATTTGCTACCTCTATCTTTTCCTCTCTGGAAGAGAAGTGATTATCATATGTAGTCTCCTTCTTATCATCTTCCATAACCCAACTCACAAATGAGTCTGCTACCTTTAGAACATCTGTGCTCTTAGCACCTTTGTCTTTTAAGAGATCAACTGCTGCTTTTAAACAGGACTGCTTTACAATCATCTTCTGCTTAGTGTCTCCTCCTGAAGAGTAACTACCTCCAGAATATCCACCACCTGAGAAACCACCTCCCTGATTGTAAACAGGCTTGATTCGGTTTCCATATTGAGTAGCATTCAATTCATACTCTGCTTCCATACCAACTACGAATTTAGTCTGATCTGGTTTAACTGAAGAGTATTCTCCTGAATCTCCATTGTCAAATGTTAGAGCGAACTTGTATAAAGTTCTTCCATCCTTTAACTGATAATCTCCCTGCGGATTAACCGCAACTACTTTTGCTTTCTTCATGATTATTTACTTGATTGATTAATAATGTGCACCTCTAGCATTGCTAGTCTTTCTTTCATCCATTCGCTTCCTACTCTCTCTGCGAATCCTTCTAGATCATCAATGATCTGATAAATGTTCTCTGTATTCATATCTCTCTTTTTAAATCCTTCTCTTTCTAAGATCTGTTCTTGCCAATCTTGCATATTAAAGTTCGTCTGGTGTAGCGTGTTTCAATGATTGCACCATTTGCTTTTTAGTATCAGAAGACCCCATCCATTCGCCTTGATCGTTGTATAAATTCCAACCTTGATTTTTGCCTGTATCAATACATATGTCATTGATTAAATCTAAAGTTTTGCCTCCGATTGTGATTTGGTATTCTCCTTTTCTGATCTTAGTAGTTTTCATATCTCTCTCTCTTTTGATATTTCAAAGAAAAGAATAAAATCTGAGACTACAAAGAATTATTAAAAAAGTTTGTGAATTATTTTTCCCTCTATCTGGATCACTGATGTATCCTTAGGGATGTCTGTAGCAGGTTCTATCCTGACTGACCTGATGAACTTCTTATTATCATCTGCTATCATTCCTGCATCTACTAATGCATCCTGAGTGAACTTGATAGCCATTATGCAATTGTCCAGATCATACCTGTAATTGACCTTTGCAGTAATTACGCAATACTCAAATTGAAAGTCGTAATCTAATTGATCAGAAATGATCTCCTTCCATTTATTCTTCTCTCTGGATCTGAATGTCCAATGAGGTGAGGAGTAGAATTTATTAAGGCTAGGTATCTTTCCTAATGTTATCTCTATTTTAGTATGATCAGTCATATCCTAATCTCTCAGCATACTCTGAATCAATCTCTGCTATTCTACCTAAGTATCTTCTCTCTTCTTCTTTAGCATAGATCCTTTCCTCTGGAGTTGATTCGGATCCTAAGTTCTGGAATAACATAGCCATCTTGTGAAGATATTTATCAATGTTAGGATCTCTCATCTGCTTCTTTAATTTCGTATACTACTCCGTTGATTGTTAGCTTAACGCTAAACCCTTGAACTGCCCAAGCAGTATATCCCTTATCATTAAGGCTAACTGCTAAAGTCTGTGCTTCTCTCATTGTCATACGACCTGTTCTGTTTGATAATACTTCCAGAAACTATAATGATCAGATCTCTGTTCATCATGAAATCCAAAATGCGATAAGAAGTGATTATTGTAATCATCCTCTAACTTACCCATCTCTATAGCTATACTCTTTTGTCTTCTAGTCATAATATCTCTCTGTAAGAGAGTAAAATATATATTGTATATAGTATATATATAGTATATATAGTATATATAATAGTTACTTAAGTAACTTAATAAGACCGAAGGTATAAAGGATTATTGAGATAATCAACATATATAGATACTTCCTATCAAAGTTCTTTTCCTGATAGACAAGTTGAGGTACTTTAATCTCCTTCTGGATCCTGATAGTATCACTAGGACATTGAACATCTACCTCTATAGTGTCGTATACCCTCCTAAGATCAATTCTAATGCCGTTTCTCTCTAAAGTGATAGTATCTACTTTCTCAAGAATTAAAGTGTCTCTAACCTCTTCTTTTTGAGTTATGATTAGAGTGTCCACTTTCAGGGCAACTGAATCTAGGATCTGAGGATCTTTTGCAATCGCACGATTTAGGTGATACTTCGCACCACAAGACCAAAAAAGCAGCCCTATTAGAACTGCTCTTGTTACGATCCACATGCTTCGCAATCTTCAGGATTATCAATGTTGCAACTAGGTTGCTCTAGGTTTGTTAGTTCATCAACGAAGTCTTCAAAACTATCTTGGCTTGTTTCTTTGTGATTCATTATATCCTTTTTCGTATTCTAAGTGTTTTTCAATATCGTAAATCCTTCCCTCTAGATTCTCTATGACTAGAATCTTTTTATCTAATCTTTCATGAACTACATTCAACTCCATCTTGAGTGATGAGAACTCTGCATAAATACCCCCTGCTGCAAAGACTGCTGCAACAAGCCATATCAACATTGACCAATTTTCCTTTAAAAAAGATTTAGTCTCCTGAGCCATTGCCCTTGTGCATTAGATACCAACGCTGCGCAGTATATCCTATAGAGATTAGGAGCAGCGCAATCTTTAATGCCATCTCTATATGTGAGAAGCTAATCGCAAATGTACTTGCATTAAGCAACATTAGTTTTATATCTGCTTCATTCATTTCCCTGCAAACTTTTCCAATCCTGCAATACCGAAACTTCCAAGAGTAACGAATACAAAAGAGTTGTATGTAAATTCATTAATTGCTAAATCCTTACCACAAGCACCTGTAATCACATCAGCAATCATTACTAATATCATTACTGCAAACGACATAAAACCTATAATGGTCTTTTCATTCCAATCGTTGCTGTTCTTAAATATCTCAATAAAACTCATATCTTGTTTTTTCATACTATCAAATGTTCAAACTTATCAGCAACCACAAAGCTAGGGCAAGCTTTAGCTGCAAATTCGTTATGTCCGTGTAGGGTAGCTTCTGGAAACTCAGCCATCAAACCTCTCAATAAGTTCTCCATTGACTCTAACTGCTTCCCTTGAAGCGTATCCTTCGGAGTCTTTCCATCAGTCTCTACACCACCAATATAGCATACACCAATGCTATTGCTATTCAGCCCTTTCGTATGCGCTCCGCTACGCTCCAAAGGTCTACCAATACCAATAGTACCATCAAGCTCAATCACATAGTGATAACCGATGGCTGACCAACCTCTCTTTAGATGCCAGTCTCTGATTGTATCAGTCTTAATATCTTGACCCTCACGAGTAGCCGCACAATGCACTATAATCTTCTCTATGTTTCTCATTCTTCGTCTACTTTAGTGAGGCTACCTATACCCTGATTCATGTAATCACCTTCGCAACATTCTCTGGAATACCGCTTACCATCTTTGCAAAGACATCCTTTGCGCTTGTCCTGAGGGACATTGTATCTATCCTTGCTCATTAGATTAAATCTTCACTTGGCTCTGGAAAGTATTCTGGATGCAATTCCTTACAGGCTTCAGTCCATTCCGCAATAGCAGAAGATGAACCGAAAGTATGGATACCCATTGGAGGACACCACACCATAGCACTATCCCAAGACTCTAATGGTGCACCATCCCATAGAACATCTATATGGTAGGTAGAAGATAGTACAGGTGCGGTGAGTTCGTTTCCTTCGTCATCGTATGTACCTTCAGTCTCTACCAAGTGTCCAAGATGAACAATGGCGTGAGAGTGCGTAGGGTTACCTTCCTCATCGTGAGGTAAGGCATTCAGTTTAGTTGTTGCTGCTCCTTTAGAGCCGAATGAGTATTTTCTAAATGTTTTCATAATTATATAGTTGTTAGGTCAATCGCCTCTTGGTCAGTTAATGCAGTTGGGAATGTCAACACTTGTTTAAATTCTGATTTGCCATATTCAACATCGTTAAAACGGCTATTTAAGTTAATGCTTGTGGGATTAGCATTGGCATAAGTGAAATCTAAAACCTTTACTCCGTTAGCATATACTTTTGTGTTTGTTCCATTCCAAATCACAAGTATTTTTTTACGAATTGATGCATCAAGTGTAAACGAATTACCACCATTTGTAAATATGTTAAAGGTGTTTTGGTTAATCGCATAAACTGCAAACCGATTAACTATATCCGATGAGTTATCGGACAAATCAAATAAATAACTTGCGGCAATACCATTATAATTAGGCCCTTCAGCATCTACAAAGAAACTTCCTTTATTCGTTCCGAATACCGATAAGCCATCTTTGTATCCATTATCAACCACACGACTCACACTACTCCCATAGGTAGGTATGTAGGATGTTGCGTATGCCGCATCTTCGCTTTGAACTCCCCAAATGTAAACATCCATTTCTCCTTTGCCATACATTACTGCTCCTGCAAAGCCATCGGCTGAACAAGTTTGAGTTTGAATCAAACGATACCAACCATTGCCATAATCTTTAATACTGACTGAATCAGCACTTGGATGAGAATAACTAATAGTACCTGTTGATAGATTAAATTCGCTTAATCTATCGCCTCCTACGGCTGCACCACCATAGCCCAACTTCAATACATTAGTAACGGAGCCTGATTTAAGTTTAGCAAACAAAGAGATTGTTAACTTGTCTCCTACACTTTTAGAGCCTCCTGTATCAAAATTGTAAAACCCTGCGTTGTCATAAGGAATATCAAATAATGTGGCATTTGTATAGCCATCTGGAGATGTGCTTGAATTATATGTTACTGAAGCACCTGTTATAGCATAACCACCTGCTGCATTAATGTATTCACTATGCGATAGTTCATTAGTCCGTTGTGGCTCTAACAATAGTGCAGGACACGAACTATCCGTATAATCTAATCTTGGAGTATTGTCTGTAATACCTCCGTATACGGCAGCAGTAGTTGTAGTGATAACATCTCTTGCTACAAGTCCCTGCTCAAGTTGGGCATCTTGGATGTAGAATGTACCAAGTATAGGACTTCCATTACCATCTTCTGCTCGTAATTGTACATTGGATAAGGTGTCTATATTCCAAGTCATTGAACAACGATACCATCCACCGCCTAAATCAACCACATTAGTATCAATAACATTTCCGTTAAATGAATGAACCGAACCATCACTTAAATCAAAAACTGCAATAGCATCAGCAGATTGGTCTGCTCTCAATCTTAAAAAGTTAGCCGTGCCTTGTTTTAGATGAAAACTCAATGTGCTTACACCACTTGCGTTAGATGTTTGGTATAGTGCTTGACCTGCTGATGTACATTCTGCTAACCAAGCATTATTTGTTCCATCATAGCCACTCTGCCCACTTGTCAAGGTGTATCCTGTTCTTACCCAACTTGTAAGAAACGAGTTACTCTGCAAGAGCAGGTTTTGTGTCTCCTTCTCTATATTACCATCTGCATTAACTCTCGTAGCAGCACTTGCACGAGTGAAAGTAAAATCACCATCACCGCTTACAGGCTTTTGGCTAAACACTTTACCTGTCTTTGTTCCGCTTGGTATAAGTACCAAACTTGATTTATCGTATATGCTCATATCTTACAAAGTTGTTAATGCGATACACTCGCTATCAGTTAAAATGGTAGGGAATAAAATGGCTTGTTTAACTCTTGTTCCATATTGCAATTCAAGTTGCCCTAATTGTCTTGTTGACCAATCAACACTTGTAGTTGCTTTGGTTGTCCCGTTAAGAAATGACTTACCTCCATTAACTAATTGGAAAGCAACCTTACATAAGGTGTTTTCAGGAGTCGCACCATCCCATTGAATAGTAGAACCATTTTGGTAATTAGAATATATTCTATCTCCATAGCCAAATGACATACCCCAATGACCTAAAGTACCTGCGTTATTTTTGAGATAAAACCCTCCTGTATTAGGAGTAGTATCTACTTCTCCACTTGTTTCAAATTCTATAAACAAAGTTGTACCGCCTGTCGGTGCTATATCATTTTCAGTAAATACTGCCTCGCTAAAATCTCTTGACCTCGTAACCGCAGAACCCATAGTAGGTATGTAACTTGTAGGGTAACTTCCTGCTTCTACTTGGAATCCATACATTTCCCATACTGCTCCCGCAGGTTGGTCATAAAATGGTAGGGTAATAGTTCGTGTAATTGCTCCGCCCGTTGTGTTTTCACCTGTACCATAAACTAACTTCCAATCTTCACCTGCAACAGGTGCTTCATTCATTGTTGCTTGCGAGCCTGTCATTGAAGGTATATACATACTTCTATTTACAAACGAGCCACTCACGCCCCTTACCCACATTGAGAATGTAAAATCACCCGCAGGAATTACGACACTATTTGCTTGAACAAAACTTGCAGAAGTTGTAGAGGAAGTAAATCTACTTGCGTTATTATATCCCTCTGGACTCTCTACAAATCCATTCCAAGTAATGTTCGCACCTAAAGAAAAGCCACTACCCGATTGATATTCGCTATAAGGTATGTTATTCGTTCTTTGAGGCTCAAGTAAAAGAGATGGACACGAAGCACCACCACTATAATCTAATCTTGGTAAGTCCTCTAATATACCACTTTGTGCAGTAGATGCTCCTGTTTCAATGTAAGGGGTAGCTACGAGGCCGCTTTCTAATTGAGCATCTTGTAAAAATATATTGTCTCCTGTTTCCCCTAAATCATTAGCACCATCAGCGGGATAAAACTGCATTCCACTCATAGAATTAGCAAGAAATGTTGCGGATAAACGATGCCATCCGTTCCCTACACTTACAATAGTTTGGCTTATTACATTAGAAGGATTTGAAGAAACACCATTAACTAAATCAAAGTAAACGGAAACAACAGGGCTATTACTTACTGCAAATCTTAACCAATTAACATTACCCGCCTTTGCATAAACTGAAGCAGTTAAAACTCCCGAAGATGTGTTGTCTTGCCTAATATATTTTCCGTTTGCAGCGTTTTCTATTAACCAAGCATCGTTAGTACCATTGTAGCCACTTTGACCGCTTGTTTCTATGACTGAACCTCCCCAAGAAGTGGAGCCGAAATTATTAGAATTGGTAAATAGATTCTCTCTACCCTTCTCAATAAGACCATTAACATCTACCCTTGTAGCAGCAAGATTTGAACCCCTACTAAATGTGAAATCCCCATCTCCCTTAATTACCTCTTTGACCGATACATTGTCTACACTACCAACAAAAGAAGATAATGAGTATATAAATATCTTATTAGCAATTAAATAACTTTCAAGTTCGTATGTTCCGTTAGCAGTAACATTTAAAAAAACATCTGCGCCACTTCCGCTATACACTCTTAATGTACCACTTACATAATTGGATACACTAAATGTTATTCTTTTTAGGGTAGTGTTACTACTTGATATGTTTTGCTCTATCGCAGTATCATTAGTTCCGTTGCAATTAGCAGTACCACCACTAATAGTCCAACCTGTTCCTTTATCCCAATCGCTATCACTATCAAAAGTTCCATTAGTAACTAACTCTGCTCCATATTCGGGAGTAGGGCGTATGCTATACAACTTACCATCCTTCACCGCTGAAGGTATCATTACTAATGAGGCATCCTTATACAGACTCATATCAATTCGTTTAATTCGTTAATAGTACAGGTTCTCGCTTCGGTATCACCTGCTGCTGCTTCTACCCTAACATCATAGGCATCCATCAATTGTCTGCCTCTATCCGCTTGTGGGAATCTTCTCAATGATTTAGAAACACACTCAAAAGCCTCCATCGTAGCACCATCCTCTAATGCTCTTTGTTGGAATTGAGCAGGATCTAGAATATAGAACATTGCCGATCCCCAACCTATTGTATTGGTGAAGGCATCTCCTGATCCCCACCAAGTAGATCCATAGATACTTCCGTATCCTCTTTCATCACTTGCCATTCTTCTTATTCTTTTTCATGAGATACTTCTTCAACTTCTGGATGTTCTCTACTTTCGGTTTATAGGTTTGCTTTACTATAAAACCCATCCATTGAAGTTTTGATTCTTACTAGGGTACATATCATCATTAGATGAAGCATTGTACTCTGGATATTTTGAGTTGTAGAATGCCATATGATCTACAAATCTACGAGCATAATGCTCCGCAACATCTCTTTCTTTCTGTACTAAATAATCAAGATCTTCCTTCGTTACGCTCTGACCATTCTCTGATCCTTTCGTATAGATGCCTCCATTTGCTACTTTAAAGTGGATATAAGGCAATATCTCTATTGCGGCATAGTGTATCACCATATCCTGAATATAGTTCGTAAAAAGGCTTAAATAGTCTCCTGTTAAAGCATCACCATTTATATCACTTGCTATCTTATTGAATAGCTTAGTTCCTAAAACACTCTGAATATGGATATCCTGAGCGATCTTAATGAACTGAATCATCTGATCACGATCAACATTGCCGTTGATCCCTGTTCTCTTTATAACATCAGCAGGGCTGACAAATAGTATCTGAGCCATTATAATCCTCCTTGTATATCCTTAGTAGATGGTGGGTTAACAAACCCCTTGTTTTTCATGTTGCTTGGAGTTATCCCAACCTTTGGATTGTTAGCCTCTGGTCTAAATCCTTTTTGTCTAGCTTTTGTTGTGCTAATAGTTTCTGAGTTAGGGCTATTTACATCAGGCTTAACACCTGCTTTTGACATATATGTTCTTCTGATCCACTTGTGCTTACATCTAGCACCACCCTTATAGAACCATATTGAGTATGTAGAAGATCCTCCCTCACCAAAACCAGAATTAACCGCCATGTTTTCCATAGCAATAATGTCTTCCTTTCGGTACACTTTGTTTGCCGACATCATTTTACGGCAAAAATCTCTTTGAGGGTTTGTGCTTCCCTCATATTTATAACGAACTAAAAACTTAGAACCCTCAACATTTGATCCATCCTGCGAACTTTTCGCATTTGGTCTTGCCGTTCCTGTTGAAGCAAAAGTAAGCATCTTGTCAAGTGCCTCTTCGTTTTCGTAATCTACATCACGCTCGTCAACAAGTTCCCATTGATCTTCATTAACATCCTCACCTAAAACAACGAGATCATCAGCAATGTAATCGTATCCTTCAGGCATCTCTTCAGATGACATCTTGATTCCTGTTTCTTCCTCTATCACTTCCTGATCATCTACATCCTCAACCTCTGTAAACTCCAATGGAGCAAGAGTCTTGAAGTATAGGCTCAACGAAACATTATTGAAAGCTAAAATCTGATTTAAGGCATCTATCACCTGATTCTGCTTAGGTCTGATCACGCTATTATCAAACAAGGTAAATGCGGTTTTAATCTCATCAGCATTGTTACCTAATCCTGTCTGATCCTTAACACCAAACAACATAGGGCTAGTGATTCTATGACCTACCAAAACCTTCTGTTGTGATTCTCTGGAAAGGAACTCATACTGATTATGAGCATCTGATAACTGAACAGGCTCAATAGAAGCAGCAGTATCCGCTGAATCATTAAAGGAAAGAATGAACTTCCCTGCATTGCTTGATCCTCCCCACTTCTGCTTAATCTGAGATTCAATGTTATCTCTCTCCTCCATAGGTGGAACTCCATTATTGAAGTTCACAATCATGGAAGGAGCAAGTCCGTTCTTGATGTTATTGATATGATAGTTAGCTACCTCTCCCTCTAATTCTGCATAAGGTAATGCACCTTGATAATCAACAGGGGAATAATAGTAAGAGCCACTACGATAAGGTCTGAAGTATAAGATCTCAACTTTATCTCCTTGTTCACCATAACCAAAAGCAGGAATGCGATCAACACCTTTTTTGCTTCTAACCTCATTCCAATCATAAGCATAGTAATATGCTTCAACTTCTCCCTCTTCATTACATTTCTCTGCTCTAAGAGTCTCCACAGGCATATGATATACCTCAACGATCTTGCTTTTGTTCTGATTATAGATCAACTGAAAAGCACCATTGCCTAGCATATAGTAATCATTGATTACTTTCTTCAATTCCTGATCTGAGATCAACTTTCTTAATTGAAGATATCCTTCTGGATTCTTACCTGAATCTGTAGCATCAATACCCTGCCCAAAGATCATGTCAATGATCCCAGAGGTTACTGCATTATTTGTAGGAGATCCGTTGAATCTATCTATCAGGTATTGAAAATAATCATTATCATCTCCATATTCTACCCAACCCTTTCTTGCGTTTTCACTTACAACAGGGCTAGTATAACTAGATAGTTGCACAAACTTGAACTGACTATTCTCCATAAATCTTAAACTCGTTATCCATCGTTTTCTCTGTTGTAGCTAACTTAGGTTGATAAGTACCTACTGAAGATCCTGAAGGAAGGATATACATCTTGTCTTGTGAAAGTAGTTTGATTTTACCCACTTCCCAAATCTTGATCACATAAAAACTCTCTGCTACTAAAGCAGAAACATCATAAGAGAAGGTCAGAACCTTTCTGAAATCATCATATGATCCAGATATAGCAGTATCTACTTTCTCTATTCTTTGATCCTCAGATATAATCTCCATCTCAAAAGACTCTGTTGCAAAGTCCCTGAGATACATAGTTATCTGTGGAGTTGTGTTTTCTTCTACAATTATCATCTAATTATAAAACCCAAAAGGAATATAATGGTTACATTTGCATAGTTCATCTCTCTTAGGTAGCATTGCTACCAAAAAAGAAGCCCCTCCGTAATGGAAGGGCTTTTTTGATTCTATCAGGATCTGATCTTAGATATCATCAATCACAGAAGCATCAGCAGTAATCGTAGCATCTACGAAATTAGCAGGAATCTTCTCCTGACCATTCATAGTTAAAGTATAACCAGATAGATCTCCCATTGCAGCACCTGTAACGATAGTACCACCATTAACCTCAGCACCATAATCTAATCCCATTAGGAACTTGTTGCCGTTATTATCCTCAACTACTACATGAGGGCGATTGTAAGAGATCAGTTTTAACTGATTGTGAGTCTGCTTACTCATCTTCTTAAATGTCAAACTTAATGTCTGATCAAAGAATGTTGTTCCGTTCTCACGGCTAGATGTAATTGCTTGCTCAAAGCTAGAGTTTCCTTTCACTTCAAACTTAAACCATGAAGGTGTTCCGCTGAAAGCATCAATCACATCCGTATCTGTTGTATCATAGGTAGGATCACCTAATGTACCGAAGTCTGCAAAGTAAACGGCAGTAATACCACCTACTACATCCTTACAGGGTTCGTTTCTTCCTTTTGTTAAAGCACATGCCATATTGTATAAAGTATAAAAAAAGGGCAGACAAGCACTAGCCTACCTGCCCCTTTAAATTAATCAATCTACTTCTTATGCGTAGTAAACGATGTCAGCACCGATACCAATCTGCACACCTGCAGTGTAGCGCATAACTACACGAACATTTTGTGATCCATCAAGATCAGCCATGTCCAAAAGTTTCACCTCATTCTGATCAGCTAACAAGCCTGTACCGAAGAACAAGTTTGATTTTTGAGCAGCTACCATAGTGTCATCAGCCATACCTGAAGCAACAAAGATCTTCACACCATCAAAGGCTAGATCCTGATTGTTGAACCAAGTTGTTCCTTCGTTACGAACACCATTAGCACCTAGACCTGAAGCACCGAATCCACCAAGAGCACGAACATAAGCACGAGCAACATTGCTAGAAACATAGATGTAAAGATCCTCTTTTCCGTATACTGAAGTTGGGATAGCATCAACTACTTTACCCATTTCAGTGATAACATTAGCAGCAGTAACTGCAGTACCTGTAACATCTACTACATCAGAATCAGCAGCTAATAAAGCACCGAATCCGTTGAATTCACCTGCAGTTGCAGTAGCACCTGTCCAGATAGTTTGTTCTGTTTTTTGAGCAACCTTAGCAGCAACATGACCGATTAAGAAATCAGCGAAGTTACTTGGTAACTCATCAAATGCAGAGTAGCCCATTGAGATCGCTTCCCAATCGCTATGAAAGTCCTTCTTGCACAATTCTAGGTTCACTTGGAACTCTTCTGGTTGTAGGATCTTCTCAGCCAAAGTGATAGTTGAAGTATCAGAGAAATCACAAGTTGCATCTTTTACGATAGCATCTGTGCTCAAGGTCTTCATAACCTCTTTGAACTTCACATTTGGTTTGATAGTAATACCGCCACCCTCAATAGTGTCGGCACTCAATAATGCAGCAGAAATATATTTCCCTGCAAATTCACCTGCATAAGTGGTGGTAATTGAAGTGGTTGTAGCCATTTTTCTTCTTTATTTAAATTAGGATAATTTACTCATTACACGAGCCAAAGCATCTTGTCTGCCCTTATTGGCGAACTTATGCATATCTGGCTTCTTCTCAACAGGAGCAGCAGCGACCTTCTTAGCAGCAGGTACTTCATCAGCACTCATCTCTACCTTCTCCTCAACTACTTCTTCAGTAGCTTCTTCATTCATTTGAACCTCTTCAGAAACTTCATCAGCAGATTGCTCTTCCTTAGGCATCATAGCTGCGATCATTTCCTTAACCTCATCAATAGCAGCAGTAAACTCTTCTTTACTTACATAAGCCATCTCTTGCTCTTCCATAACTTCCTCTGTTGCTTCTTCTTCAACAACTTCCTCAGATTCACCTGCTTCACGAATCTCAGAAATAACACCCTCTTCTACTATGACTAGGATCTTACCATCTTCTAACTCATGCTCTCCAACAGGAGCAGCTACTTTCTCATCATCTTCACCTAGTAAAAATACATTCTCACCTGCTTCAAACGCTTCTGCTTCTACTACAACACCTCCTGCGAGTTTCATTGTAGCCATTTCAACTTTCACTTCTTCCTGAACTTCAGGAGCAGCATCTTGACTAGGAGTCAAAGCCATCTCAATCTTTTTGAACACTTCTTGTAGATTCATTTTTCTGAACTTTTCTAATTAAACAACTATTATTAACAATTTTGGGTCATTTTCATATCTGATCCAATTCTTTCAATTTACTCTCTGCCCATCTTCTAGCAGATAATCCTCCCCATAACATATATGAGATATATCCGCAAGATGTGGTATCTCCCTCATCATAGTATTCCTGTGCTCTACTTAGATAAGAATACATTCTCTTAATAGTCTCAACTGATAGAGGTTGCTTCTGGGCTAACTGCTGCGCTCTGACTTTACCCACTTGAGTAGCGCATTTGTTCCCTTGCTTCTCATTAAGTGCGATCCCTTTCTTTGCATTGTTAGAAACTGAATCAGGATAGTCTCTGTATGATTCCATTTCCAACTTCTTCCCATTCTTGTATCTCTTATCGTTCTTTAGAACTCCCTTAGCTATTCCCAGAAGATAAAGTGAGAGCAAGTGTTCTGATTCTGCTGATTCAATTCTAGATAGTTCTGTATTGACTTCAATAGCTGACTCTCTCTGCATGAACCATCCTTCAATGCTGAATCCTTTGACCTTCCCACTTTTGACATATTCCTCCCAGATATCATCATTATTAACCTTCATACTTACCATCCAAGTTCCTACAGGATACTCTAAGCCATAGGCTCTACTCTTATCCTTCTCTGGATCTTCAATGATCCAACTCTCAACTAATGATAAGCCTGAGATCTTTTCCTGATGCTCTAGCGTAGCATTTCCTTGCTTACCATTCATCAGATATAATTCAGAGGCTCTCTTGATCGTTTCCTTCGTAAAGAATACATAATACTCCTGATCACCATCTACTCTATAGATCGGCTTCTCTGGAATCATAGCAGCACCCATCAGGATCTTCTTCTCTATCTCCTTGAACTCAAACTTGTGATCCTTACTCATTGTAATGAAGTCCTCCTCTATTGCAGGATGTTCCACTATGCTTATTGCATCAATTCCATGCAATAGCTTTTCTTCATCTAATACTAATTCAAAAAACTTCATATCTATCCTATTGTTGCCGTTTCCTTTATTTTTCTATCCATCTTCTCTGCAGTCTGCACATCCTGATTTACAACATACGCTCTCACAGGAGATCTCTCTAATGACTGACTAATCTGATTCCCTAGATCTGATACCTGAGTATCAAACGATAATCTCGGTGTTATTGCAGATGCTGATATCTGTGGTCTTGCTCCACTACCAACTCCTCCTCCAGAACTGCTAGGAATCTTAGTAGCATAGATCTGTCTTATAGATGCGATACCTGAAGCTACAACTCCTGCAGCAGCAATTGGCCCTGCAATACCACCCTGAGCAAGTGCCTTCGTAGCACCTGTATAAGTATTGATTACTGCCTGAGCAGCACTTAATGCCTTTCCACTCGCTGCATCCTTACCTGCTAATTGACTCAATGATCCTAATGCTCCTGATATAGCACCAAGTGTAGCCATTTGCACCGCTTGATCATCTGCTGCTTTTTGTTTCTTCCTAGCAGAATCCTCATCCTCATATTTTTTATTGACTCTATTAATCTCCTCGTTCTTAATACGATTCAATTCTATCTCATCAAAACCTAATTGTTGAGCATTCTCTAGAAGTCTATTATACTTGTCTTCTACTGCATTTAGTTCATTTGTCTGTGCTTCATTCTGAGCCTGTAGAATAGCATCATACTCACTAGCTAACTTCTCTTGTAACTTAGCAGATTCTTCTTCTAATCTCTCATCTCTCTTAGCTATCTCTTCATTTAGCTTCTTAAGAGCCTCCGCATTAGCATCTGTTGCATCTGTATTATCTTTTGTACCCTTAGTGAAAGCATTCAATCTAGTCTGTAAGGACTTTAATCTTCTATCTCTCTCTGCCTCTAATTCAATTACTCTGGCTTCTGCCTCTGCCTGTTCTTGAAGATCATCTCTAGATGACTCTCCTAATGCAACTCTCTCTCTAACAATTCTTGCTCTCTCCTTAGCTATAGATATCTCATCATCTGCGATATCATTCTGTAGTTTAGCAGCCTCTCTAAGTGCATCTGCTCTTTCCTTATCAGTCTTAGTAGTATCTTCTGCTGCTAACCTTAACTTTTCAATAGATGCTCTTCTCTGAGCATTTACCTTAATCAATGAGATCTGTCTATCTTCTAGAGCCTGTTGTGCCTTCTCTAAATCAATTGCTGCTTTTGCCTCATTCCTGATCTCCTCTCCTAATCCTGATAATGTTCCTTTCAGGATATCTACACCCTCTGAGAAGTCTCCTGATAAGATCTTAAATAATCCCTCTCCAAAGGTGGATATTCTATCTACAAGGACATCCACTACTGCACCAATTCCTTTGAGTGCCTGAGACAACTTATCAGCACCTCTCTGTGTCTTTGTGAAGTAAGATGTAAGAGCAGTTATAGCAATCAATAATAGACCTATTCCTGTGGCTGCTACTGCAACCTTAAGAGACTTCATAGCAGTGATCCCTTTCTTAATCCCTGCAACACCATTACGGAATCCAGAAACTAGACCTCCTGTGAGTTTATCTGCTTGTGCACTAACTCCCTCTAGCCCACCTTCTAGATTATCTACGCTCTTCTCAGCATTCGTAGTATTTACATTGATCTCTATCTCTTTCTTAACTGCCATCTGATTTGTTCTTTAGCTTCACTCCATTTAGTAAGAACTTTCCATTCTCCTTTAGCTATCCTCAGATCCTGATCTGTAGCCTTTGTTTTATGAAGTTGCTCAATTATAAAACCCAAGTCCATCATACATCGTTTAGAAGTTCCAAAGTAGCCTCCTCCGTTCTGAGGTTTATCTGGATCTGATTAATGATATATCTTCTTCCTGAGATATCTAGCTTGTCATTCATCCGCAACTGAGCAGCAACCTTAAAAGGAAGTATTGCCTTCATGGAATATACTCTTCTGCTAGTTGAATAGAGATCTGTGATATAATCTTCCCAGAATTGATTGTATAAGGTCTGTATGAAACTTTGTTCGTGAAGAGGATCAACTTCAAGTCCATAGGTTAGCATCTGCGTTACACTTGCTGCAACTCTGTTGTTTATATTTCCACATAGATATACTTGGTTAGAAGCAGTTGTTGTTAATCCTGTCTCATCTAAGAATCCTATTTGCTTAGAAGATATGCTCAATGTAGAAGATGAATAGAAGATCACAGGCTGACCGATATAAGGTTTTAATTCCTTATCAATACTCTTACCTACTAGGAATGAAGTAACACCTCCACTAATATCATTTAGCTTCTGGTATTTCATCAACTCAAATGTTGATTCTGTATTTAACTCGCCTCCATCAAAGGTAAAGTCTGCTCTTACATCGCCATATCCTATCCCTCCATTAGTATTCCTATAAGCCTCTTCTAGATATGATCCTGACTCCTGATAATTAAATGAGAGTCTCTTATAGAGTTCAGGTCTTGTTACCTTCTCTGAAGCAACATCCACATGATCTGTAATATCATAATTAGATCCTGAAGCATACCAATCATCCAAAGGCTCTACATTGAACTTTGTTCGGCTTGTAGGCTCAATCACTAGATTGAACATCTTCACTAGACCTAGAATAAAGTCATAAATCTTCTGCTCAGGCATCTGATCACTCATCACCACATCAGTAGTAAATGATTGAGATGTGCTTGTTGTTGCCGTAAATACATCGGCTGCAAGGTCTGAAGGTCTTCCAGATATGCTGCTTCCTGTAATAGTTATAGTCTCTCCTCCCCAATCTATAGGCGGTGAGAATCTCATCTGAACCTCATCACCTCCCTTTAGCCAAGCATTTAAATAGACCTCCTGATTGGTAACACTTCCTGAATGTTGTCTGCTCATCACATACTGACCATTAACATACCAATGTACTTGATAGTCATTTGTTGATGTGATACTATACTTCCAGATTAGTGATGTTATAAAAGTGCTATTTGTATAGAGATCTGTTGTAGCATCAAACAATCCTGTGGCTGAGGTGAAGTTTATCTTCTGAGCCGTAAAGCCGTTAGCCTGATCTTTGAACATATACCCCTCTCTTCTATGTCCCCACAGGAATAGATCCGTAAACTTAGAATTAGCGAAGAAGGTAGATGTGAATGTGATTCCATACTTAGACTCTATAGCATCAATCAATTTGCTGATCCTGATAGCAGGTTTCAACTGATAATAATTGATCCCATGATCATCATTCTGTGTATGATAAGCAATATCATTTTCACTATGATCCGAAGGCGAAGAGTCATAATGCCAATCCTTAACAGGAGATATTAATGGATAGATAACATTTCCAGAATGAAGAGGAGTAGTTCCTTCCATCGCTCCTCTGATCACTCCTCCCTCATATGCATGATCATATGCTGATAGATCAAGATCTGTTAATTCATCATCTGCAAACAAGTCTTTTAGATTCACACCTGCTGAAAAGAATACAATCTCATAAGCAGAAGATTTCCCTTTAGTCATATCTACAGATATCAACTCAATAGATCCTTCTCTAAATACTTCCTTATTGATAAACAAAGTAGCATCCTGTCTTAATGAGGCTTGGAATCCTCCAGATATATCTGCATTGTAGTAATGCTTGAATACTGCGTTATTGGTCTTAGAAGCAGGTACTTGAAAGTTCTGAGTGTAATCAGTAAAGAGCCTAGATATGTCTCTGACATTCTGAATGCTCAATGTGATATTCACATCCTCATCCTTATAGGTATCTATCTTCTCTGATCCTATATAGATCTCTATCATATCATTGCATTCTCAGGGTTCGCCATCTCAATATCAATGCTATAATTAATGGTGCGATCATTGATATGTTTCTGGAGTCTTAGTGAATTGGTCTGGATATTTACCGCTCTCTGAGATTGAGATATGTCATATTCACTTCCTGATCTCTCAGTTGTGCGATCATATACCATCAATACATACTCACTCATCAGGAGTTGTTCCATAACCTCTGCATAATCTTCAGATACAAAGCCTGTATTTAAACTCATCTTGTGAGTAACCTCGTGATTGTATGATCTGATTCCCCTTGCTTGAGTTCCCCAAGTATATCCAGATGCTGAGGCACTACCTATTGATGATCTATATGTCTCCTTCTCTAGATTGAGATCAACATCTGATCTCTTCAAGAAGGTTACATAATCCCAAGTTCCATATCTATTCACAAAGTATAGAGAAACAGGATCATATTTAGGCTCACATTCATTGTAGATTCTTACCTGATCAATCACACTATTAAACCCATCCAATAACTGAACATCATAATAATTAGTTCTATAAGGCGCAGTTCCTCCGTATCCTTGATTAGCCTTCCAATTTGAAAGGTTCGCAATTCCAGAAGGGAATAATAATACTCTCTCTTCTGCTTTAGTCTCATATACATCTGCTTCTGTTACTGCATATTGATAACTTGTTCCATCATCATTCAATACCTTAATGTTAGCGAGTCCGATATTACAACAGGACAAAGCCTCAACAGATCCTCCATCTGCTATCACTCTATCACGATATCCGTAGATAATATCCAATCCCTCTCCCTGAAGTCCTAGATATATAGGCAACATGAATGCATCCTTCTCATAAGCATATCTCATCTTCTCCTGAAGGAATGGCCCTTGTATCTTGTGGTTAGCACCTTCTACGAATTTTCCGTATCCATATGTTGCTATGAAGATCTCTGTTGATCCTGTATCAGTTCCTGCACCTAATGGAGCAGATTCCGTATTGAACCAATCTAAGGTGTAATCTATCTGAACAAATAACTGCGAATCAGGAGAGTTAAATACGATTGAATCGTTATGCAACTTAGAGATCCGATTGATAAACTCATTCTCTAGTAAAGGAGCAATATCTGCCGTAGGATAAAAATCAACGAATCCAGAAGATCTGTTAATGGTATATATCGGTGTTGAAGGTCTTGCAGTCTTCTCACCACTCCATGCATATATCTCTAACTGCATCACATCAAGTCTGTCTCTGTTAGATCCATCCCATGTAAAAAACAGAGGTGATCTTGCGGCTACTAAGCCTTGTGGACTAATTACTGCCATCTTTATATTGTTCGTTTAATTTATCTATTGTAAACTCTAGGAAATCCTCAACATCTAGAGCATAAGCCTCTACTATCTCATTCGGTAGTTTCTGATATCCTAACTGAAATGGTCTGGAATAAAAATTAGAAGCAGGTATTCCCTTCTTACCAATGCTCTTGACTATAGCCCAAGCAGTTTGATCATAAGTCTGAAACTTACCTTTGTTGCTTCTGAATTGTATCCTGCGATCTTCTACCCATTTCCTGAGCGGTGAGAATGGTGGATTCTTTCCTGCCTTCCTTCCCTTATCTACCCACTCACCATATTCATTCATCAGGAAGTCAAACTCAAAAGAGTTCGGCATAGCCTTCAAATCATAATCTAGAGATTCATATAGGCTATTAGTTACATTCTTCTTCTTTCTAGTAAGGTTCTTTCTTGACTCCTTTACCAGATACTTTCCAAACTTATCTAATACTCTCTTTGTATTCTCTCCATTCATCTAGCAGATGTTATTGGGGTTTATAGCCTCTATCTGAAGAGTTGCTTTCCATCCACATATATTAGCTTCCATATCCTCATCAAAAGGCTCTGCAACAGGATCGTTAATCAATCTGAAATAAGCATCATATTCTGATCCTCTTCTGAATGTAGCTAGGATCTCAGATATCGCTGCAAGTGTTCTATGATACACATCCTGCTTCATCATATTACCCTCATATAGATCCTTCGCTTCTTTGCTATAATCTACGATATCCATGACTAGAAGATCAAACTCATAGGTAATGGTTCTCTCTCCTAATACTGCTGATCCTGTCATCACATGAGCAATAGGAAACATATCCTGTTTCCTGAAATCTAGATCAAAGATATCTCCCCAAGTTACTTGGTTGATCTGATCATTTGCTGATGCAGCACTCTCAAGTGCTTCTGTAATTTGATAATATCCCTTCTTCATATAATTAAAAAACCCTATTCGCTAAAATAGGGCTAAAAAAAAGAGGAGATCCACCACAGACCTCCTCAAACCAAACCTAGTAAACCAATCTAGATTCCCAAATGTACATCATCATCCTCATCTTTGCAACTGCAATCGTAGTAATCAGGATCTTTTGATTCTCCACAAACACTACAAGTGCTATCGTGATAATTCTGATAGCTTTCTAATTCCCAATCTAGATATCCCATTACTCAAAGAAGTTTATAATGTTAGTCAATGTGCATTCAAAACCGAATACCGCTGCTACTCTATGGCATTGGTTCAATGTTAGATCTAAGCAGTATCTGTTCTCCTTCAATCCTCTGATTAATGCAGTTGTAGAATATGGGTACTTAATCATTTCCTGATCCAATACCTTAACTGCCTCTGGGCTTAATTTGTCGTATAAATTCATCATGCAGGAATTTCAGCATTATCAATAATGAAATCATAAAGAGCAACATACGCTAACTGCTGAATGTTTGTTATGTTTCCAAATTCATTATCCTTCCAATCTGTCATTCCACAGGCTTCAATAATCTGAAAGCAATCTGAGTAATAGACACACTCATTATCTATCTCATGATGAATAAATGAATAAACATCCTCATGATAAGAATTATCCAACTCATCTTGCAGATCTCTTAAAAACTCATACTTGTCAAATCTTTCCATCTCTCTATCTCTTTTGATTTACTCAAAGATAGATATAATTTTTAATTCACAGAGAATTTTAATTACTTTTTTTCATTAAAGATTTCTCAACCTCATTCTTATCTATCTCATACTCCAGATAAGTGAGTGCAGTTCTTAGAGGTAACTCCGTTACTTTTTCAAATCGTAAGAGATCTCCTTGAGCAATTTGATGTACTGCTCCATACCATCCCCACTTCCTTGAGAAGTTAGATTGTGCATCATATCCTTCTTCTCCTCCTTCTCCAAAGATTGCAGGAAAGTTATCTGTAAGTTGGTTACGATACGATAAAAAAAAAGCAGACAACCTAGAAAGATGTCAGCAGATAGATCCTGAAAGCCTAAGCCATCATGCACCTCTGGATCATAATTCTCAATGCTATGCCTTCCAAACACCTTCTTAGTAATAGGTCTATACAATACACCTAAAACCTTCTCAGCGTTCTTGTAAGGCTCTTTTAGGTATGTATCTAGATCAACATACTCTCCCATAGAGATATCTTCTATCTTAGGATGAAAGCCATACTCTCTCCCTTTGAATTGGAATGTCTTTATCAGGTTAGGCTTCTCAGATAATACTTCTCCTATTTGATTCCTGATCAGATCCAGATCCTTCTTCTTCATTCCTTCCTGTTGAGCAGGAGTCAATCCACAGAATTGATATAAAGCCATCTCATCACCATTCTCCTCATTAGCCATGAGTATGAATTTCTTGTATACAGATAACTTCACATCTGATAGATTCTCTGGAATCTCTATGCTAACGGATTGTGTATCTCCCATAATTAGGTTTGCTTAGTTTATTATATACCCCATATCTCAATGCATCAATGAGGTGATTGTATTTATCCTCTGGCTTATTCAATAGATTTCCGTTCTTATCCTCCATCCATTTATAATTCTCCATCTCCTTCATGAGATTACTTCCTATGATATGGATCTTATATCTCTTCAACATATCAATCCCTGCATTAACAGAATCTGCTCCCTTCTGAGTAGGTTTTATATTCCATCCCATTCTATGTAGTTCCTCTATACTCTTAGGTTCTGAGGAATCGCCAAAGATCTCATCATATCTCCCTATATCTAACTTCTGGAATTCTCTGTTCAGATCCTGATTGGTTAGGTTAGTTGAATATAGTAATTCCTGAAAGTAAAGATTATCTCCTTCCTGATAACATCCCACCAATGCAGAAGGATCATTAGTGAATCCAAAGTCAAGACCAAAGGAAAGAAACTTAGCAGTAACAGGAATCTGTTGGATAGTTGTGAATTGGAATACCTGTGCTCTATTCGTTCCTCTCTCACCTAATCCATAAACTCTCCAATAATGCTCATCTGTTTCCTTTAGTCGCTCTATCTCATCTATGATAGTCTGATCTAGGAATGGATTGTCTCTGTAAGTCGTTTGATAGAAGTCAGCATCATCTCTTGGTATTACCCTGTCATAGATCCAATGGAATGTATCTGAAGGGTTGTAGTCAAGAATGATTCTTCCGTTGGTACGGAATACGATCTGTTGCCAATCCTCAAAGGTCAATTCGTTAGCCTCATTTAAGAATGCCAGATCCCTCTTCCTACCCCTGATCTTCTGAGGCTGATCCATAGATATGAATTCTACTAGATTGCCGTTTAGTATATACTCTGAATTGGATTTGTTATGATTCTCCTCTCTATATAGATCTGATCCTTTTAGGATATCTAAGAAGTCCCTCATGACTGAGGAGCGAACTGCAGGGAATGTCTTCCTAGCGATTGTAATAGTCTTACCTACATTCTCCCCACAATAGTAGAAGATAATCCATAAGAGGATGTTGTATGTCTTTCCAGAGCGAGTACCTCCCTGTTCTACTACTATCTTCTTATCTGATCTCTTAAGATGTCCGTAGACTTTATTAACTCGGATCTTGCTCATCCACTTCCTCTATCTGGAATGTCTTCAGCCCTTCATGGGCTATCTCCTGTCTCTCAACATATCCTCTCTTCTTACCCTTAGTCTTTAGATAGAAGATTGTGCTACTAGGATTACCTCCCTTGATCTGCTGATGTAGTTGTGATTCCGCAAAGTCTATAGCTACATTATCAATGTCCTGAACCTCCTTCTTATACTCTGGATCTTTCTCCATCCATAGATAGTGAGTAGATCTACCGATCCCTACACTCTTACAGGCTGATGTTACAACTCCCAGAGATTTCTCTAGTGCTTCTAGCATTGCTTTTTTATGTTGTCTATTCTTGTCCATGCTATACTCCTTTAATAGGTACTTTCATTACAGGGTTAAAGTCAAAACTTCTCTTGCTTCCCTTATCTCTTCTAATAACATCCTTTCCCCATTTCCTCTGTAAATCAAAGAATTGGCTCTTTTCTTTCTTCAGATTTCGGTAGGTAGCACATCCTCCCTCTTGTTCTGCTTGTTTAACATCATAATGAGCGAAGTTTGCTCTCAAGCATCCTCCATACTTATGTATATGTTGAAGGGTGATATCGTAGTCCTCTTTTAGAGGTAGATTTTCATCATATCGGATCTTGCTTGTCTTGAGGTGTGCTTGGAATGGACCACCGATATATTGCAATGTGCCGAATGGTGTGTATTCTCTATACGCTCCCTTGTCAGTAACACAATTCAATCCCCAGAAGTGGAATCCCATATCTTTAGTTAAGTTCGCCATATTCTCTGCAAACTCACTAAGATCATTCATATTAAACTTTATCTGTACTTGTTCTTCCCATCTCCCGATCCTAGAGCAATCATCATCCAATAGAACTATGCAATCCGCATCATCAAACAGATTATCTAGAATCCAATTTCTAACCCTACATAGATTCCCTTGAGCAGAATCTGGGCAGATCACTACATCATTTCCATTAGCAATATATTCCTCCGCTTCGCTCTCTCTTACGACTAACTGAACATCTGGAAAATGAATCTGAGTAATACTCTTCTCTGGTCGCTTATAAGATGGTGAGTAGAATTTAACCTTCATTCTGGATCTTGTTTATTGCCTCAACTCCATTAATTACTCTTCCTATCCCCTGACTCCAAGGCTTACCATTCGCTCTCTTAGCAGTCTCTGTCTTTAGACCGAACAAAGTCTTTGCCTGTATCCAATCAATGTCTGTATCAAACTTCAGGACCAGATAATTGCTCTGTGTATCTAACTCAGTAGCGAATGGCTTCTCGCTCTGCTCATTCATAGGGTTACCCATCTCCTCAATGTCATCCTCAGTATAAGGCACATCCATACCCCAATCATTCAACTGATCAACATTCCATTCATTAGCTAGAAGATCCCAATCCCATTCACCGAATGAGGAGTTATCCTTAATGATGAATTCCTTCTCCTGATCTGGAGTAAGGTTATCTGCAAAGATGATAGGCACTTCTGTTAGCCCTGCTTCTTCACAAGCCTTTAATCTCATGTTGCCTCCTAGTACGATCATATCCTGATTCACTACTATAGGTCTTAGATCTAACATCTGAGGAAACTCCTTGATGCTCTTCACTAACTTCTCAAACTTATAGTCCTTAATGAATCTAGGATTATCAGGATTAGGCAGTACCTGTTTAATGTTTACTCTTTCCATAATTATATAACCAATTAATACTCAACTAAGTTACGCAAAAACTCCCTCTCATGGGGAGCAAGTTTACCTCTCTGGTCTAATTGTATCATAATCTCTAGTAGTTTATGATAGTTATTCCTATTCACTAGAATGAGACTAGATTTACTCATCTCTTGATTTATCAATGACTGCTTTGAGTTGTGCTATCTCTTCCAGAGATAAGTCCAGAATCACATCAACCTTATTCTGTATGTCATTCATCATCATCTCATCAGTCTGATCTAACTTACTCATAGGCTCTCTGATCATTCTCTCTACAGATTTCTCTAGAGTATTCATCTGCTGCTTTACCCTCTGCGAGTATATAGGTGTTCCCTTCATCAGATCCATCTGCTCTAGAGTTACCTGATACAAAGCCATTAGCTTTACTCCATGCTTGAACAATTCAAACTCAGTCATTTTCTATTCCGTTTTGATCCAGATCTCTCTGCATTAATTCTAGTAAATTGTCTTTCATCTCTCTTTGGTGTTAAAGGTTATGCCATATCCTTGTAGACTTGAGTCCCTTTGTAGCTCGTAGCCACCAAATCTACCTGCGTAGATTAAATAACCTATACACTTTTCTTTTTCAGAGTAATTCCTTATATCAAAAAAAGCAGGGGATACATTGATTTTTCCTTTGTGTCCCGAATATCTGCCTCTACTACGGCATCGTTTAATAGTTGAACTAATGTTTTCATTTCTCTTTTGTTTTTAAGGTTTTCATACAATAAGAATAAAAGTCTTTATCCTCAACTCCTTCAAGTTTCTTTTTCAATAATTCATTCATCTCTTTGAAACCATTCTCAAATGCTTTGTCAATGCGCCTCCAAAAAAGATAGTCTTGGATTTCCTTCACTACGATGAGTGATACAAATGCAATTGCGATAATTAGTAGTGTGACTTCAATCATTTCTCGTTTGTTGTTAAAGTAACTGCATAACCAAACTACCAACACCCCAAGATGCTACCACAATTAACCAAAACAAAGCCCATATCTTAAGTCCATAGCATATATAGCAGTCGGCTTCTTCGTAAAATTCTTTGGGAGTAAAAGCCTTGCCCGTCCAATAAGCACCTATTGCAAGTAGTGCTATTACAATGATTCCTATTATTATTTTCATTTCTCTTTGGTGTTAAAGGTTTGCGCCCATTTTTATATGTGTGCGCCTAATTTTAAAAGGTTATATGTATGTACGTATAAAGAAACGATTTACCCTTATTTTGTATGCTTAAACGTACAATTTTACCCTTACTTTGCGATTCGCGAATTAAGAAGCGCTAGCCTCATCTTTACCCGCTCTATACTCGTCTATCTCTTGGCGAAGCATTGCCAGCTCTTCTAAGTCCATACCCAGCACTAACTCTAC
>Ga0208797_1000057_pt1 | contig 28749 bp, 38 predicted proteins | sample ColrivemetaGS555_FD_187608 | JGI IMG/M metagenome (GOLD analysis project Ga0208797, IMG submission 187608) | Estuarine microbial communities from the Columbia River estuary - Ebb tide non-ETM metaG S.555 (SPAdes) (version 2) | ecosystem: Environmental > Aquatic > Marine > Intertidal zone >...
TAAAGGGTGTTACTAGGCACTGTCAGGTGGCTCCTAACGGCTCTAAGATGTTCATCCAATACACCATACCAGAGCACACGATTGATCTAGGTAACGGTGACGAGACAAAGTTTCAGATATTGTTTTATAACTCATACGATGGGACATGGTGCTTCACTGTTAGAGCTGGTGCAATTCGTATGGCCTGTCTCAATGGTCAGGTACATGCTAACGACCTGAGTATGTTTAAGTCTAAGCACACACCATCCATCAACCCAGATCATGCTCGACGCAAGATGGTTGAGGCTATCAAGACCTTCGAGGCAGAGGGTGAGCGGTGGTCACGTTGGAAGGAACAGTCTGTTACAAACCGTCACGCCTTTGAATGCTTTGCGGATGCAGCAGGTTGTAAGTTTGTTTTATCTAGTGAAACGATGAGCATCTACGAGCTGTTAGAACACAAGAGCGTGTACACTAACCGCAGCTTGATGTACATGTGGAACCAGTACACTACCCATGAGCAGAAGTATCTCGGCTCTAACGAATGGGCTATCTATAACGCACTCACTCATTGGTCTACCCATGCACCGGCTGGACGTAAGACTAATGTTAATTCAGAACTAGCAACAACAGTACGTAGGCAGGACTCGGTACGTGGTGCTGTTGTACGGAGGTTAGCAGCATGAATGACTACGAGAAAATAGACTGGATTAGCTTTGCGATTCAAGAGGCTATGAATGGTAATCTAGGAGAATTGAGCAGAGCCTTGGAGCTTGTAGAAATGTTGAGAGAAAACCATGAGCATTTAAAATTTGAAGATAATTTTATAGGAGCAGAGTAATGAAAATTGATACAGCAAAGATTGACCTAGACGCAGACTTTATTCTTCAGGCTTACACAAGAGAGTATAAGAATATAAATAACGTGTATAAACAGACAGGCAAGAAGGATATAATTGCCTGTATTACTACATTCAAACATTATGAAGAGCCAGCAGAACAACTTCAAGGTATATTAGATTTGAGGGAGGCGCTGATTAGGGCATACGAGTTCTACCCTGATGGTGAGGTAGTTGTGGAGTTAATTATAAAGGATGAGATGGTGAACTCATGAAATTTGATATAGACTGGGACACAGTAGAAGGAATAGGAACAGAGTACGTTAAGCATTCTTACGTTATGCTGCTGGAAATAATTCAGGGCCATGATCCTGACAATGAAAAGCACCAAGCAGAGCTTATGAAAGATGAGTGGAGGGTTGAATGCTTTGAAACTGTTTTAAAATACATACTACCTGAAGGAGAATCACATGAGTTTATTGCGGGACAAAGGCAGAAACATCTTAACCAGATTGACCTCTTTAATTAAAGGGGTTTGGGAAGACATGACAGCAGGTGAGTTAAGTGAGAAGGAAATAACTTATATTAAAACATCTGCTGTTGTGTTATTATTATTTCTTTATGTATGGGTGACAGTATGAAAGTAGAGTTGATTGATTTGATGGGTGGGGACTTGACTGTTGTAAACAGTGCCAGAGTTTCCTTTGATAAGATAGCATCTAAAGTTAAGGAGTCAGACCAGAAGTTGATCAGGTTCCTAGCAGCACATGACCACTGGACTCCATTCGGACACGTTCAGGCACAGTTTAGAATCAAGGCTCCGGTATTTGTTGCGAGGCAGTTGGTTAAGCATCAGGTGGGCATGGTCTGGAACGAAGTGAGCCGTCGATACGTAGATACTGCGCCAGAGTTTCATGCTCCAGAGGGTTGGAGAAAACGTGCGCCAGATAAGAAACAAGGTTCACTTAATGAAACACTTGACAACGACTCTCTAGTGTACAATGCCTACTGGGACTTGATGACTAGATCAGAAGAGCTGTATGATTTCATGTTGGAAAAAGGTGTAGCCCCTGAACAAGCCCGTATGATTCTACCGCAGTCCATGATGACTGAGTGGATTTGGACAGGCTCACTGGTTGCATTTGCTAGGGTTGTTAAGTTAAGATCCAGCGACGATGCACAGTATGAGTGTCAACAGATAGCAAACAGGATTAAAAAAGAGTTAGACAACACCCCACAAGTTGAGTATTCTTGGAGAGAATTATGTCAATAGGCAATAGGATTTTTGTACACGACACTGTTAAGATCAATATCAAGAGATCACTAGCGGGTGAAACTCAGTCTAAAAATACTTGGGACATTACGATAACAGATGATAGAGGTGAAAACGTTACTATCTATTGTTGGGGTGATGATGCTATACTTACGGGAGATCTTACAGGAGAGGGTGTATGACAGCAGACGAGGAGGGTTGGATTGAAGGTATGGCAGACTTCTATTCATCAGTAGATGACGCATGGGCATACGCTTTTGTTATGAGCTTAGGCACACGTACCCCCAGTGACGAGATGAAACAAAAGTTTATTGAGTTCGTTTCATCCACACTCATGGGTATAGACGGCGACCTTTCTTGTAGCACTGATGACATCATCAACATGATCCCTGACTTCATTGAATACTTAGGAGACTGGTAATGGGTGGCACAATAAGAGTATCCAAGAAAGACTTTTTTGATTTTAAATTAAAACACGAATGGCTCTTGTACTCTGATAAAATATTGACTAAGCTACACACTATTGAAGAAGACGGTACGTATGTGATAAGCTTTGGTGATGGCATTTCCGAAGATGCTTATGAGCTGTACAATAAATTCATAACTGAAAAAGGAGAGTGACTAAGTTGAACCGTGGCAAACTAGATAACCAAACTACTAATAAGGAAACGACCTATGAAAACTATTGATGGAATCCCCCAGATCATTGAAGGTGTATCTTACTACGCACACCTTGGAAAACCTGTGGCTGACTATGCTGAGAAGCAACAAGCTGGATCAGGTAAGTTCGGATGGGAAATCAATCTTGCTGTAAGCGATGAAGTCTTTGAAAAGTTTCAACGCGCTGGCTTTAATGTAGGGTTACGCCCTGCTGGAAAGAATAACTACACGGAAGATAATGTTATTACTTTCTACAAGTATCATCTGAACTACAACGGTACAGAAAACTCTGCGCCTATTGTAGTAGACGTTGAGAAGAACCGATTTGAAGATATGATTGGCAACGGTTCTAGGGTTGCGGTACAGTGGTCGGCTATGCCTTATGCTAAAGGAAAGTATAAGCGGCCTATCGTAAACGCTGTTCAAGTTCTGTCCTTAGTTGAGACAGGCGGTGCAGCAACACCATTCACAGAAGAAGAGGTAGCATTTTAATATGACTCAATTCACATACAAAACAGAAGATGGTTTGTACGATGCAGAGAAGTTGAACTATGATGCTAAAGTAGCATTCAACTATCTTGCAGAAGTACAGGCTGAGATTCAGAGCTTGACTAAAAGGATCGACGTTCTTAATGCAGCCGCTAAGACTTACAATCAGATGGTGCAAGATAACTTAGACCCTGAAGCCTTAGTAACTGAAGAGGAAAGTACAACAACCGAGGACTAAAGGATGACGATTGTTCAATCACACCTACCATGTCCTGAATGCGGAAGCAGTGACGCACTCTCTATCAATGATGATGGGAGTGCTTACTGTTTTTCTTGCACAGGATACACCAAACAGCACAACAATCCGCAAGGAAGACCAACAATGGAAGTAGTGAACAACAACGAGCCTATTTATTTTGCAGATGAAGGACAATATGCTGCCCTTAAAGATAGAGACATATCATTAGAGACAGCTAAGAAGTTCGGAGTTAAAGTAACCTTTGATCAACAAGGAGAAATATACAAACACATCTATCCCTACTACGCAGACAACGAAGTCATAGCACGTAAGACTAGGTTCGCCCAGAACAAGAGCTTTGCGTGGGCAGGTGTAGGAAATAAGGCAGGGCTATTCGGTCAGAACTTATTTAAAGACGGAGGTAAGTACATAACGATCACTGAGGGTGAGTGCGATGCGATGGCAGCGTATGAACTACTAGGATCTAAGTGGCCCGTAGTTAGTATTAAGTCAGCGTCTACTGCTGAACGAGATGTTAAAGACAACCTTGAGTACCTTGAAAGCTTTGAGAATGTGGTCATTGCTTTTGATAGTGACAAGGCAGGGAAGGAGGCAGCACGTAGAGTTGCTCGCTTATTGAAGCCTAGCAAGGCTAAGATACTTACCATGCCAGAGGGATATAAAGACCCCAACGACATGCTACGAGCTAACCTGCACACAGGCTTTGTTAGATGCTTCTGGGATGCTAAGACCTACACGCCTTCAGGTGTGATGAATGTCTCAGAGAACCGTGACAAGTATAAGAACAGAGAGAAGAGAGAGTCAGTACCTTACCCTTGGCAAGGATTGAACGAGAAGCTAGAGGGTCTGAGGCAGGGTGAGCTTATCACTTTGACCGGCGGTACAGGCTTAGGTAAGTCTAGTGTAACCCGCGAGCTAGAGCACTGGCTCATCAAGCAGACTTCAGATAACGTAGGAGTGATTGCGTTAGAGGAAGACTGGAGAAGAACCATTGATGGTATCTTATCTATAGAAGCTAACGCAAAGTTACACATCGATAGAATACGAGAGCAGTTTACTAACGAAGAGTTAGATCAGTTCTTTGATGTGCTATACGATGGCGAGAACAGAAACAGGGTATGGGTACATGCTCATCACGGTGCTAACGACATTGATTCTATATTCAGCAAGCTACGCTTTATGATTGTAGGTTGTGAATGTAAGTGGGTAATCGTTGACCACCTTCACATGCTTGTATCAACCAGCATTGAGGGAGATGAGCGCCGTTCTATTGATGCTATCATGCACAGACTGAGGACGTTAGTAGAGGAGACAGGAGCTGGTATCATTCTTGTATCACATCTACGTAGGATTGATGGCAACAAGGGACATGAGAACGGTATTGAGACTGGCCTCAGCCACCTCAGAGGATCTCAGAGTATCGCTCAGTTGTCTGACTGTGTACTAAGTCTTGAACGCAACCAGCAATCAACAGATAATGTTGAAGCCTCTACCACACGGGTCAGGATTCTAAAGTCTAGATACACTGGTGACGTTGGACTGGCTACTCACTTGCTATATGATAATGAGACTGGTAGGCTGGCAGAGATCGAGACAGATGACATCACTAATAACAGTGAAGAAGAAGTCGTATTAGGATTTGAATAATGAGCAGACTTGTATTTGATATTGAGACGGACGGTCTTGATGCTACTAAGATATGGTGCATCGTGGCTCAAGATGTAGAATCTAAAACGATATACAGTTACGGCCCTAATCAGTTGGATGAGGGATATGCCTTGCTTAACTCTGCTGACTCTCTTGTAGGTCACAATGTAATAGGCTTTGATATACCTGTTGTACGCAGGTTAATGAACCAGCCTAACTTTGCTGCCGACAAGCAGATAATAGACACTCTTGTTTTATCTAGACTATTCAACCCAGTTAAAGAAGGGGGTCACAGCCTCAATCAATGGGGACATACTCTAGGGTTTAAGAAGGGTGACTTCAAAGAGTTTGAGGCTTACTCAGCAGAGATGCTAGACTATTGTATACGAGACGTAGAACTAAATACTCAAGTGTACTACGCCCTCAAAGAATTGAGCAGAGGTTTCTCTCCTGTATCAGTCAACCTTGAACATAAGGTAGCTGATATAATGAAGCAGCAAGAAGCTCATGGCTTTTACTTTGATGGCATGAAAGCAGAGCTTCTGTTAGCTGAGATACGTGAGCGTATGCAAGTAGTAGAAGCAGAGACTAAGGAAGTGTTTCTTCCTAAGATAATAAAACAAAAGTTATATCCTCGCTATACTATGGCTGGTGCTATCTCTAAAATTGCAGATAAAGAAGAAGCCTACAACCTCAGACACTTTGATGATGAAGCAGCGGATGCTATCTCAGGTGTCCGGTTAACAGAAGAAGAGCATGAACTGTTCGCTGAGAAGAACCATGAAGTCCCATTGCATATTACTAGGACAACATGTATCGAGCTTAACATTGGATCTCGTAAGCAGATTGGAGAGTACCTTCAAGACTTTGGGTGGAAGCCTACTGAGTTAACTGTTCACGGCAGACCAGTTGTTAACGAGAAAACTCTCAGTAAGATACAGGGCATACCTCAAGCAGAGCTAATCAAAGAGTTCTTTCTGCTTCAGAAGAGAGAAGGTCAGATTAAGTCTTGGCTAGAGAAGGTAGAGGACGATAGCAGGGTACATGCTTTTGTAATACCTAACGGTACTATCACAGGTCGCATGTCTCACAAGTCTCCTAACATGGCACAGGTTCCTAACTTAGGTTCTAAGTACGGAGCAGAGTGCCGGTCTTGTTGGACTGTGCCCAAGGGATACAAGCTGGTAGGCATTGATGCTTCTGGTCTAGAGCTACGAATGCTTGCTCATTATATGGATGACAAGGAGTACACAAATGAAATCCTTAACGGAGACATACACACCGCTAATCAAAAACTTGCAGGACTTGAATCAAGAAATCAGGCTAAGACTTTCATATACGCATTGCTCTACGGAGCAGGAGATGAAAAGCTCGGAAGCGTGGCTGGAGGAGGTAAGAGGACTGGTGAAAAACTTAGAAAATCATTCTTCGATAATCTACCATCATTCGCAACTCTTAGAAATAAAGTTGCAAGAACAGCGACAGAAAGAAGCTACCTCAAAGGTCTAGATGGCAGGAAGATTCCTATCCGCAGCGAGCACTCAGCACTTAATACTTTGTTACAAGGCGCTGGTGCTATCATCATGAAGCAAGCAGTTGTTATATTAAACGACAAGATCAAAGACTTAGATGCACACTTTGTAGCTAACGTACATGATGAATGGCAGATAGAAGTAAGAGAAGACTTAGCTGATACAGTAGGTAAGCTTGGTGTTGAGGCAATCATTGAAGCCGGTAAGGTTCTTAAACTTAAATGTCCTCTTGATGGGGAATACAAAGTAGGAGATAACTGGAGTGAAACTCATTAATATGAAACAACAAAACTTATTTGAAAACATAGAACCTCACAAGCTGCACAGGAAAAATGATCCTCAGACAAGTAGAGAGGCTGCTTATTCAGTTTCACATTCACTGGGAAAAACAAGATCTTTTGTTTTAGGCTTAATTGAAGAAGCAGGTAATAAGGGAATTACGGTTAAGGAAATGAGCAAAAAGTCTCCTGATGTATGTTATACTGCTCTATCTCCACGACCCGCTGAGTTAGAAAGATTAAATGTTATTTTTTATAAAGGAGATAAACGAGACGGGTCAAGAGTTATTAGGCACATAAAGTATAAGGAGAACATCTCTAATGAAACCAACTAAAATAACAAACGATAAACCTAAGCACGACTCAAGCAGGATCGGAGATCTAGCAGAGCACTACGCCGTTACTTGGCTGTGGGATAATGGATACCACGTATTCAAGAACTGCGGATGCACCGGCCCTATAGACATTGTTGCCTTAGACCCACAAGGAAAAGTAACACTGATAGATGTTAAGTCTTATAAAGATGGTAGGCTGGCAGGAAAGACACCGCTTCAAAAGAAACTTAACGTACAGTACCTCCACTATAACTCCCTCACACGCAAGTGTAGGTTCGTAAGGCACCGCAAATGAAAAACTTAGACACATTAATATCTGACATATACACTGTACTTGACGGCCTCAACAGTGACAAAGGGGTGGACATACCTGAAGAACTAATGGAAGAGTTTCTTGTTAACGCAAGAGAAGCTCTTGAAGGCTGGTCAACCCCTCACCTACAGTCTAAGACAGTACGTATGTCTAATGTAGGAAGGCCGCTGCGCCGCGTGTGGTACGACATGCAGGACACACCCCTTACAAAGGAGCGTATGCAGCCGTCAACCTTTATTAAGTTCCTGTATGGTCATCTCCTTGAGTCTGTTGCTATCCTCCTCATCAAGCTGTCAGGGCATACCGTTACTGACATGCAGAAAGAAGTAGAGGTTGATGGTATTAAAGGTCACATGGACTGTAAGATTGATGGAGAGGTAGTTGATATTAAGACAGCCTCTAACTTCTCTTTTAAAAAGTTTTCCTCTGGTGCGTTGGTTGACGATGATCCCTTCGGTTACATGGCACAGCTTGCTGGGTACGAGGAAGCAGAAGGTACAGAGGATGGCGGCTTCTTCGCTATCAACAAGGAGACAGGAGAGATCTGCTTGTTCAGACCGGGACAGCTATCCAAGCCTAACATTAGAACAAAGATAAGCAATATCAAAGATAGCTTAGAGGTAGATGAACCACCTTCTATTTGTTATCCTCCTATTGCAGAGGGTAAGAAAGGTAATCTACGGCTCGCTTCTGGCTGCGTCTACTGTCCTCACAAAGCTAAGTGCTGGAAGGACTCTAACAATGGAAGCGGTCTTAGGGCTTTTAAATATTCTAACGGCGTTAAATATTTTACCAGAGTAATATCACAACCTAACGTTCTGGAGATTGCGTTACGATGAACAGAAGATTATCCAAAAGAGTTAGCAAGAAAGCTTTAGACATATCAGTAGAGTGGCTCAAGAGCTTGTTGTCAGACGCAGAAGCTGCTAAGGTTAATGCCAAGAATATACCTAAAGACAATCCATATACTTTTAAAAATGGTACAGCTTTTTCAATGCCATACTCATACAGAGGTGCTAAGGCTATTATCAAAAGGCTACTAAAAACAATGCCGTTAGATTCAATCACCACTCAAGACATTGAAGAAGTAGTTAGAAGGACTCAGCGATCTTGATCACAACGCTTCCAGATATAGACACAGAACCAGAGATAACAATTGTAGAGCTTGCTCGCTTTTTCTTAGGAAGCAACGGCAGCATTGGTGAGGTTCCTACAGAAGTTATACAGCAGCTATTAGTTCTGTTAGAACTGGAAGTTATAAAAAGAGAAGGGGTTATACATTGAAAAGAAAGCCTAGAGCAAAGCGACCTATAGAGAAAGACAAGCCTAGTGGCTATGATTCTAAGTGGGAAAAGACTTTACATGATACGCTCCTACAAGATTGGGTACACCATGATGGTAAGGTTCCTTATGTAATAGAACATAACTATCATCCCGACTTTACAAAGCGTATCGGTAGGAAGAAGATTATCATTGAGGCTAAGGGTAGGTTCTGGGATTACGCAGAGTTCACCAAGTATATCTGGATTCAAAAAGCTTTACCTAGTACAACTGAATTGGTATTCTTGTTTGCTAACGCCTCCTCTCCTATGCCTCAAGCTAAGAGAAGGAAGGATGGTACTAAGCGTACCCACGGTGAGTGGGCCTCTGACAACGGCTTCAGGTGGTTTACTGTTGACACGCTGCCTGACGAATGGAGAAGTGAAGAATGAAACAGAATACTAAAAAGAAACTTAATGACGTTACTCCCGAAGAGTGGGATAATGTGTCTAGACCAGCTCACTACAACAGTGGAGACATTGAGTGCATCGACGGAATAGAAGCCATGCTAACAAGAGACGAGTTTATAGGTTACTTACGAGGAAACAGCATGAAGTACCGCTGGAGGTTCCCGTACAAAAACGGGACGGAGGATCTAAAAAAAGCAGAGTGGTACGAGAAGAGACTACTAAGGATTCTGGAGAGTAATGGATAAGAACTATGTAGACAGGAAGACTGAGCGTAGGGATAAGTACGATAAGAAACGCAAAGGAAAAGTCACTAAAGATCATAAAAACTTTAAGAGTATTAAGCTCGCAGAAATAAAAAAACTTGAAGACACAGAGGATTTAAAGAATGGATCAATACCAACAATACATACACAAGAGTAGATACGCACGGTACATGGATGAAGAGCAGCGTCGAGAAGAGTGGGGAGAAACAATTAATCGTTACCTTGCTTTCTTTGTAGAGCGCAACCAGCTAGGAGCTTCTGAAGCTGAAGATCTTTTTAATTCTATTGAAGCTCAAGAAGTAATGCCCTCTATGCGTTGTCTTATGACAGCAGGGCCAGCCTTACACCGTGACAATGTTGCAGGGTTTAACTGCTCTTACCTACCCATCGACAGCCCTCGCTCTTTTGACGAGCTTATGTACATTTTGTTATGTGGTACAGGCGTAGGGTTCAGCGTAGAGCGGGACTATGTAAGCAAGTTACCAGAGGTAGCAGACAGCTTCCACGAAACTGAGTCTACGGTTGTTGTGTCTGACAGTAAGGTAGGCTGGGCAAGTGCCTTCAGAGAGCTTATCAGCCTCCTGTACGCTGGTAAGATCCCTAAGTGTGACTTGACTAGGGTACGTCCTGCTGGAGCTAGACTGAAGACCTTTGGCGGCAGAGCCAGCGGCCCACAGCCTTTAGCAGACCTATTTAATTTTACTGTTGATCTGTTTAAAGCTGCTACAGGCCGCAAGCTAACGTCACTAGAGTGTCATGACTTAGTGTGTAAGATTGCTGACATCGTTGTTGTAGGTGGTGTAAGACGCTCTGCTTTGATCTCACTGAGTAATGTAACTGATAACCGCATGGCTAACGCTAAGAACGGTGAGTGGTACTTGGGTAACGGTCAACGTGCATTGGCTAACAACAGTGCTGTGTACTCTGAGAAGCCTGACTTTGATACTTACTCCTCTGAGATGAAGCGCCTGTATGATTCTAAGTCTGGTGAACGTGGTATCTTCAGCCGTATTGCAGCTCAGAAAGTAGCAGCACGTAACGAACGAAGAGACGCTACATACAAGTTCGGTACTAACCCATGCAGCGAGATCATCCTTAGACCTTATCAGTTCTGCAACCTATCAGAGGTTATCGTTAGACCAGACGATACAGAGGATACCCTTGTAGAAAAGGTAAGGGTTGCTACAATCTTAGGAACGCTTCAATCCACCATGACTGACTTCCGTTACCTACGTAACATCTGGAAAAAGAACACAGAGGAAGAAGCTCTTCTAGGGGTGTCTATGACCGGCATCATGGATTGTAATCTTACTAACGGATCAACAGGTGAAGAGGCTTTAGGCAAGCTCCTACGAAGGCTCAGAGACGTTGCTGTGTTTGTTAACGGGGAGTGGGCAAAGAAGCTAGGAGTTAATCCATCAGTTGCTATCACTTGTGTTAAGCCTTCAGGGACTGTTTCACAGTTAACTGACAGTGCCAGTGGTATTCATCCACGCTTCAGTGAGTATTATATTAGAACTGTAAGAGCTGATAAGAAAGATCCTCTTGCTACAGCAATGATTGACAAGGGCTTTCCTCACGAAGAAGACGTAATGAATAACTCTAACTGGGTATTCAGCTTTCCTCAAAAGGCTCCTAACAAAGCGATAACAGTAGAAAGCATGGGCGCTATGGAGCAGTTAAAGCTTTGGAAGATCTATCAAGATAACTGGTGCGAGCATAAGCCCTCTATGACTTGCTACTATAACGACAACAACTTCTATGCTGTGTGTCAGTGGATCTGGGAAAACTTTGATAGCGTCAGCGGCATTAGCTTTCTTCCTGAAGCAGAGCACGTATATAAGCAAGCTCCGTACCAGAAGATAGATAAGGATACGTATCAAAAGCTTTTAAAAGAAATGCCTAAAGATATGGAGTGGGATATTGAAGAGCTAGATGATAACACTGAAGGCGCTCAGACACTTGCTTGTGTTGCAGGAGTGTGTGAGATATGAGAGGCAATCTTATTTCCTTTCAGGTTTATTTTGACTCCAAGGGTAACTTAATGACTGAGCTTAGTCAGTTACCTTTGGAGGGCTTGTCCCTTTTTAACGAGGCGGATAGGCCTTATGTCAAAAAGATTTTAAACGAGGCTGGCCTAAAGCTAGAAGGTCTACATGAATACTTACAGAAAGAACTACAGGCGTTATGACATGGAAGAATTATTCTTTACACCCGAAACAAGACTAGCTATGACTCTGCGTGTCAATTCAGAGATTGTCGCAGCCTTAGCCAGCGTTGAGTTGATGGAAGAGAACATTGAGATTATTACAACCCTTCTACATCAGCACTCATCTTTTGTATTAGCAGTATCTCAGAAAGCAGTACAAGCAGAGCGCCTAGATGTGAAGGTGGTTAAGTAATCTTACTTCCTAGACTTAGCTCCTGAACACTTCCAACGCTTACGTGACAAGTTGTTGGGAGTATTAGGATCATTTTGCTTTGCTTTAGATAAACGCTTCTTAATACCTAAGCTCCTCGCACAGTAGCTATCTCCTTTAGAAGTTCCCGGCTTGACTCTAGCTCCACCACCTTTAGCTTTACCAGCCTGTCCATAGCTAACCTTCTTGCCACTAGCAGTTACCTTTACTTTCGCCTTTCCTTTTCTAGGACTTGCCATTTAGAATCTCCTCTTCTTTCTTAGTCATCCAAGACAGTATAAATAATAAAAATGTTACACCGATAAAGCGCATCATACCCTTCTATGCTTTTTAGTTTTCTTTGCAATCTTCTTAGGCTGTGGACTGTGCTGCTTACCAGCCTTAGTATCCTTACGTTTCTTCGCGCTTGTTTTTGAATACTCAGAAGAGCTTAAAGATGCTATAGCCTTCTTAGGAAGATACCGCTCACCTGTTTCGCTAGACTTCTTACCAGACTTAGTACCCCAGTCTTGAGCTGTCCAAGCTTTTAAAGACTTTTGTGGTTTCTTAATAGCCATTACTTATACCCTCCACCTTTAGCTTTATATTGTTTAGCTAACATCTGAGCCTTACGTGCTGACCACTGACCGGCTTTACCGCCTTTAGTTCCAGCTTTTATCTTGTTAAAAAGATTCTTACGCATGGTTGGTTTAGTATAATTACCTGCCGAATTAACTGTAGATTTCTTCTTTGCCATTAGCCGTCCTTCTTGTTCCATAATTCAAATAAGACTTTTATCTTTTCTTTGATAGTCTCAATGTCTCCGTGCATTTTAGCCAGCACAATAACAAGGGTAATAAAACCCATGAACATCGGCCAAGTAGAATTTAAAAATTCCATAGTAGTCATCATTTATCCCTGTGTACATTGTTTTTCTTTTCGTAGGTTCTCATTGCACCTAGACCAAGCATACCCATTAGCACAGGCATCATGGTTTCCAAAGGAACTAAAGGTATAACTATGTCTAACTCAAGTAGCGCCAAAACAAAGTTACTAAACGGGATGGTAATAAAGTTACCAAACATACCTAAGCCACATGTCCAGCCGATAAACGGCCTCCAACCACTTACCATCAGGTTAGAGTTGGCCGCTTCGACCTCATTGATAGCCATCTGTCCTTTAGCAATCTCTAAGGCGTGGTTCTCAGCCATTGTAGCGACTTCATGCGCCAACGCAGCCTTCTGATCTTTGTCTTCTATGAACTTGTCTAGCAACCCCGTAACAGGCCCTATGAGAGCGTTCAAGATAGCCATCTAGTAACTCCATACCCAAGGTCTAGGGCGGTTCTCAGCCCACTCAAGGTCGTCAAGGTGGATGAATCTGTTAGGGCCTTTCTGATTAACACCTATACCTGTCATGCCCATGCTTAGTGCAGCTTCTAAAAGCCTGTGAGCCTGATTACCACCAACAGCAATATCTATGGCGTGTCCAGATTCATGCGCTCCGGGTGTCTTCTTCTTGCGCTCTATAACGTGGTCTTTACAGCGGTAAGCAGATGTAACAGTAAAAGGAAACCCTAGCTCATGGCGTAAGGCTTCTACCTTAACCATAAACTCTTCGTCCATTCCCTGCTCGCCACAGTGTTGACATTTAAGCTCATCCATGCTAAAATATTTATACATTATTTAACTTGCTCCTTAAAGAGTTTAAGACTTTACCACCTTTATTATTTCTGTTTCTTATTTTAGTTATTACTACAGAAACTCCGCTTATCCCTTGTTTATTTGGAACAGTTGAAACTTCAAAAGAATCTCCTAATACATCGGTAACGTACTTACTAAGCTCTTCCTTAGTAAAGCCTTTCTGATAAGATCCTGTAGATGTGGTAAAAGCCAAAGGTTCTTCTTTTACTGTCGTAGCTTTTTTAGAGGCCATACCCGCTTTAGCAGCACCAGCATCCCATGTCTGTATTAAAGCCTTGCCCCCAACCTTCAAAGCGTTTCCTATATTAAAAACAGCTTCTTCTCTTAAACTAGGAGGGAGAACATTAATAACATTAGTACTAATAATTTTACCGTATTTATTTTTAGGAATCTCACTAGGAGACATAAACGTAGGATTAAACTCTTGTTCTGGAAAAGGTTCAAAAGTATCATCTATTTTATTAGCTTTTGCATTTAATCCTTTACCTGCTCCGTAATCTAAAGACCTTCCTTTAACTCCTAACGAGTCTAAGTAAGAAGAAGCTTTTGTAGCTGTTCCAACAGTGTTAGCTCTTTGTGTTGTTTTAGAAGCACTGTTAGCTTTTAAAGCCGCATCTAAATCGTCTCCGCTTTTCTCAACAACATAAGAAGGTGCTTCCTCTCCGTCTTGTAAAGCTTTAGAAAGTTTATCACCTTCTTCAATAAGCTCGTCAGTATTTTTTAAAGGAAGCTCTTCTACTACTTCATCATCAAATAATCTTAAAGCTTTTGTTCCAAGTCTGGTAACAAGACTGCCAGCACCAAAGCCCATACGCTGTAAGGGGTCTTGTTGTACTGAGCCACCTGCTCCAAAGCCCATACGTTGTAATGGATCTTGCCTGTCCTCCTGATCTGTAAAAGCTATACCAGCCTGTTGATCGTAAGGCATACCTGTCATCTTATCGATGCGTTGATCAGGCTCAGGAGGGGCGTTAGGAACGTCTAAGACCTCTCCGCCTTTGTTATAGTCTGGACGATCCTCTAATATAGGAGAGCCTGTAATTCGTTTAGAGTAGCCTATAACCTCTCTACCAAAAGGAAGTTTTTCTGCTACGTTTTTAGCCGCCCCTTCAAAATCACCTTCCTTAATATTATTATAAGATCTTGTAAGACTATCTAAAAACCCATCAGCATAACTTAAAGAAGGAGAAATATTAGAAGAAATAAGCCTGTTACTTGGGGAGCCTAAAGCTCCTACAAGCTTGTCAACATGCCAAGGAAGTATGTTACCACTAAGCTTTAAAGACTCTTTAATATGTTTTGTATCAAGAGCTTCGTGAGATTCTGCATCGCGTCTTTCGTAAGGAGAAGCCCACTCTCGAAGAGACTGAACACCCATATAAACACTACCAAGACCCAAAGCTCTTACAGCTAAAGCACCATCTCCATTTTCTACCCGCCCTACTAAAGCATTCGTCTGAGCTGTTTTAGCTTGTGACCATGACAGAAACTGTCCTAATGATTTAATGTAAGGATTACCTGACTGAGTAAAAAACAACCTATTGCCGTACATAGGTACAATAGCATCTCTGTCAGCCGCTCTTCTTCCAGCCATGTTTAAAACTTTCTGAGCGTCATCAGCGTCAAAAGCTTTAGTCACATCTTCATACTTAGACAACATCTTCAACTCATCTAAAGACTGTATTCCTAGTTCGCTCATTTCTTTTTGAACAGAAGAACTAATCTTGTTTCCTTTTCCTGCTACTTCTTTAGATAAATCAAAAGCTCTTCTTACTCCTACGTCATAAGCAAAGCCTCTAGCTACTCTTGTAATTCTTGGAAGCTGTACAATATTAAAAAACTTTCTATTCCACGTATCTAAAGCGCCTTGAACAGAATCAAAAGGATCAGTACCATGAGCCATCATTGCCGAATATTCTCTTTCAAAAGACTTATCGTACTTAAAACCAGACTTAGAAGAGAAGGATTCTCCCGGCTGTACTCTAGACATAATGCTTTTAATTGCTGGCATAACACCACTGTTTTGTATAGGCTGAACAAGATCACCCAGAGCTGAGATACTTACTCTAGTCAACATTGTAGTATTAGCCAAGGTTGTAACTAAAGCCATGCCTGTAACACCCATACTATTTGAGTTAGGAACAGCTCCGTGAACGCCCCAAAAAATCTCAGCCATGCCTTTTAAGTTCTTTATATAGGTAGCCTCAAACTTAGCAGAGTCTCCTGTAGCATTCTTAAAAGCTCTTGTAGTGTCATCTAAAGCCCTGTTAAAAAGCTCTCCATTCGCACCTATTGTATTAGCCCACGAACGCATCTTAATAGCTCTGTCTGCGTACTGCATAGAGATAGCAGTAGAGTCTAAATTAAGCCAGCCTTTCTCAGCCATAAAAGAAGTAGCTTCTACATCAGTAAGAACCCTGTGCTTTTCAAAGTTACTGGCAAGCGGTCTAAATCTTCCGTCAGGCCCAAAAATACTTAAACTTTCATAAGTGTTTTTAGCACCCTGTGCTCTAGGAACTCCCCTAATGTTATCTACAAATCTGGAAGCAGCCTTATCAATAGCATCATCAGTAGGCATTGTTTTTCTTAAACCCGCTGATACTTTGTTTTTAGCTTGAATTTCTAAAGCAGTTCTAACATCTTTAAGAAAAGACTTTTCTCCCCCTTTACGAATAAACTTAAAATCCCAAAGCTGTGCTAATCCATAATTCTCAATATCAGTAAACTCTATTCCCGCCTCACGCATCGTACCTTTTAGTTTACCGTTTGCTTGAGCAACAAGAGGAACAATTCTTTTAACTTCAGAAACATCTTCCGCAGTGAGTCCATTGTTTTTAAAAAGTCCACTGATTCCAGCATAGCCTTCCTCAATTTCATCGATACCTCTCCAGCCTCTTAGTACCTCTGTAACAGTTTTTACAACTTTCTGATTTTCAAAAGAGTCTCCGTACATTCTAGCCATATTTCCTACGTACTCAGCAGAGTCATTCAAGAAAATAGTTTCTACGCCGTTAGTAGCTCCTCCCGGTTTTTGAAATATAAGATTAGAAAGAACCTTGTTCCAGCCTCCCAAAGCATCAGACTTGGTTGCCACTGTACCTGCGCTATGAAACTTTACAGCCGTGTTTACATTCTGCTGTGCGGCTTCACCTAAAGCCAATTTAGCTGTGTCTAAGTCTAAGGCAGTCAAGTTCATCTTTTGTATAACTTTTTGATACTGTCCAAGAGCAGCACCTGCTCCAATAAGACCAACCATTAACGCAGTGTCATCCTCATCTCCGATAAAACCGGAAGAAACGTACCCGCCTATGCCACCTATAATAGGTCTTGTAGGCTCAAAGATTAAAGACTTTATTATATTATCTGTTAGCTTGTTATTTTTATTTAAATCTTCCAAAACATTACCAGCTAAATCTACTCTAGCCGTTGCGGCTTTAATGTGTCCACCATAAAAATTATCTTTAGCAGAGGATATCTTAGTCTGAATAGAATCAACTTGATTTAACAATCTATTTCTATAGTCTTTAGCACCCTTAGCACCTTTTTTAGGTTGAGATTCTGCTTGAGTCCTAAAAAAGTTTATCTGCTCATCTATTTCTTTTAAAGACGGTAAAGGCTTTCCTTGGTCTTGAGCTTCTTTAATAAGATCTTTTCTTTCCTTTTCAGATTTTTTAAGAAGATCCTCTGCGCGTACTTCTGATTTCTGCAAAGCTTTTAGATCAGCAAGAACACTTTCTAACTGTTTAATAGGTTCATAACGCATAGTTAAATTTGTACCAGTTGCTGTAGCTTCTGGTATAGCTGCTATCCTAGACTCCACAGTAACAACTCTTCTTGTAGCCTCTTCAACAGCAGAGGCTTCTTCGTTGGTAAGAGCGGTAACAATTACTCTAGGTTTCTGACCTGCCTCCGTAGAACCCCGTACACGTACTCTTTCTTTAGCCTGTTGCGTCTGAACAGTGGGAGCTTCAATAGAAACTCTTTCTGTAGCTGTTGGAGAAGAACCCACCTCGTCAAAAGCTTCTGAAACCCTTTTGTCTATAGGCTGTTTATTCCTAACCTTAGACGCTAAGTGTCCACTTAATGCACCTAGTGAACCGCCTAACACAGTAGCAGCTCCTACGTTTATAGGATTGATTTCACCGTAAACAAGCTGATCTCGAAGAGCAGCATCTGTAGCATTAAAGCCAGCACCCGCTGCTGCACCTGCTAACTTACCTGCCTTAGCAACCTTTAACCACGGAAACAACCATGTAACAGGGTCGGCAACAGCAACGCCTAAACGACCTGTTAGCTCCGCAGCTCCTTCTTTAGCTTCAGAAATACCTTTAAACTTTGGATACTCTTTAAAAATATCACGCTGCCTTTCATCCTCTACCCTAGATAAAGCAGTATCATAGCTTACATCGTCTGTAATAGAGTCGTATAAAGCTTCTCCGTACCTAAACAGATTACCTGTTAGAGTCGTTTCTTGAGCAGCCCCGTAAGCAATTTTTTCAGCCGTTGCTAGTTGATCATAGTTATCTTCGTTGTCTAGCATTAACTGACGTTGAGCGTTAGCACGTTGCATTATTTCTTCTTCAGAAAATAAATCCATATCTTAATCCTTAAACAGATAATAAAGCTAATACTTGATTTGCTAACTCTTTACCATAAGAAGACGTTAAAGTTTTTTTCAAATCTTTATCTGAAATAGCATTTAGATTACGAAGCTGTTTAACTTCTTCAGCTATTTGACGAGCTTCAACAGGCATTGCATCCAACGCAGAACTAATTTCATCCTGAACAGGACTTTTATTTTTTATACTATCAGCTTTTAAAGGTACTGACTGTCCTAGTATTCCTAAGAGTGTTTTAATTTGATCCTCTTCAGGGTCTATTAATTTCTTAGGAGCATTGTCTTGTAAAATCGTTAACACTTTTTGTAGCTGTTCATCAGTAGGATCAACAAGTCCACTCATAACCTCACGTACCTGAGAACGACTTAGATCTGCTCCTAGTTGCTCTTTTACTTCAGTTTTCATTTTACTTACCACACCCCTTCCTTCCTTAGTGGCAACAGAAGGAACGTCAAAAGAGTTAACAATTTCTTGAGCTTCAATAGATAAAGAACTTTGATCTGCAATAGAAGAAGTAGGCTTACGACTGTCTGAAAATCCCTTGTTCCTTTCAATATCATAAAGAAGACCTTGCTGCCTATCTGATGGCGTTGCAGGTGCTTCTAATAAGCTAGAGGTTTCCTCAAGAGGAATAGGTTCAAGAGCAGAAGTAGCCGTAATAGAAGGAACATCCGACTTAGATTTAGGAAGAAACGATCTTCGAGCATCGCCTATAGTAGGATCTAACGCTTCTATCCAAGAACCCACATCTACAGGATCAGGAGTTCCTCCTAAAAAGGTGCTTTTAGAAGCCATTCTTCTAAAATTTTCTCTAGTGTTTTCACTACGATACCTCCCATCCACCATTTTTATTAGCGTGTCTAGCCCTGAACCCGGAACTATATTACTACCACTTTCTGTTTTAGGAGTAGTGTAATTTGATACATCAACACCACTTCTTTCATAAGCAGCAATACGCTTTTCTTGTTCGGCTCCAGATAAAGACTCTATTTGATCTATATCTACCTGTTCTAAAGGTACAATAATATTTACGTCTCTAGAAGACGGTCTACCAGAGCTAACATCCCTTGATAACTGCTGAACGCGGCGGCGGCTTTCTGGACTAACATCTTGTTGCCAAACAGATGTATAATCAAAACCACTATCAGCTAAAGCACCAGTATATTTAACGTCCGTAACGCTTGACCAGCCTAACAGATTTGTTTCTTTCTTACCGCCTGTAAAGTCCAAAGAGTTTAGAGCTGAAGTAGCACCCTGCATAATTATACCTAATTGATCAGAAGGGCTAGTTCTTTGTATGTAGCTTTCTTGATCATCAACAGACATACTATCGTAATGCCTTGCAAAATTTAGCTGCGCTGAAGTAACAGCAGATCCCGTAAGAGCCGCCCACTTAGCATCTACTTTTGTTTTAATAGCAGAAGAGGCTTTATTATAACCGTCAGAAGCCCCAAACTGTTCTGCTACATTGTCTTTAAACGCAACTTTAGTAGCTTGAATAAGAGGATTTGTAGCTAAACTTTCTTCAAGAGTGTTACGTTGACTGACATTAATCTTTAATCCAAAAAGATCCAGCTCATCCCCAAGATGTTGAATAACTTGCTGCTGCCGTGGCGCTCTGCTTTTAGGGTCTTTTGCTTTAAGATTTCTATAAGCCCTTATAACAGATTTAGATGCTGTTCCTTGGTTGACTGCTATTACAAAAGCTTTATGATCTTGCTCACCAGCCCACCAGTTTTGTAATATTGGGTCTTTGCTTTGAGAAAGCATTTCTATTTTATTTTCTAACTTAGACACACTTAAACCTGCTTTAGAAGCTTCTAAAAGCTCTGAAGTTTCATCATCATCTAAGCCTAAACCCTGCCTAGCAACCATAATGGCTCTTTCTTTTTCTTGTTGGGTAGGGCCTTTAAAAGCTTCTAAAGGTGAAGTACCTGTTAATGTTCTCTTTAAACCCCTAAAAAATCCTCCTACTGGGCCAGAAGCGTAAGGAGTTGACTTTGCTAAAATATCGGTTACATCTTGACCTTTTTTAAAAGCAGCTACCGCATCTCTTCCTGACACATATTGATTATTTTCTTCTGTAGCTCTTTCTTTTATACTATTATTTAAACTTGCTCTATATTGATTATACATAACTGCAACTTCAGAATCTTTAAGATCTTGCTCTGTGTAACCTTGATCCATGAAAAACTGTCGAGAGCTTTCATCTGCTTCTTTTGTAAGCTTATCAAAATGGTATTCATAAGAGTCACCTTGAAAGTCAGTATCTATTTTTTTCCCAATCAGACCATATCTTTCTTGTTGTTTTTTGATAGCTTTTAAATCTTTTTTAAGTAAACGTCCTTGTTCAGTTTTCAAAAGTTTTTCTACAGGTTTTTCAAAAGGAGCAGAGATAAGATTAGACACGCCTTTTGCCAGCTCTTGTCCTAAAGGAGCAATAACATACCCAAGAAGTTGATCTCTTCTTGCTCGCTTTCTATACTCCTCTTCTTCCTTACGCCTACGGTTATACTCAGCAGTAGTACCAGCTCCTAAAATAGAATAAGCTTTATACAGGTCATTGTTCTCAGCCATTTACTTTTCTCCTAACAAAGAACGCTGCTTAGGCGGTTCTACTTTATCTAGCTTGTTTGCAAGCTCAACAGGAAATTCATCATCCATCTGAGGCTTTTGAATTGTGCTTAGTTTTTGATCCATAACAGAAGGCTGTGGAGCATCAGAGTCTTCGTCATCCTCGTCTTCGTCTTCGTCATCTTCTGCAATAATAAAATCTACGTCAGCTCTTTCTGCTAGTGCAGCTATCATATAAGCAAGCGGTTCAGCAATCAGTATCATCATATCAGGATTAAACAGTCCGTCCTGAAAGCCTTGGAATAACAAAACCTTCACGATGTCCATAACTGGTATACCCTCTTCAAGAGAGTCTAAAACACTTATATAAGTTTCTTCTTCTGTAAGCATCTCAAAATAGTTTTCTAAAACATCTGTCCTGTTAGTAAACTGCGGAGGTTTTTCAAAAGGAGCAGGGCTTTCTGGATCTCTTGTTAAAGACTGTCCGGGTATAGCTCTATTAAAAGATGTACCAACTTTAAAGAAAGCATCGTCTATTGCTTGATCTGCCATGCTTAACCCCCTTGCCCTGCGTAACGCTGCATATAACTATTATAAAAATCAATACCGCCGTAAGCACCCTGTGGATCAGTATTGAAGACCGCCATATTCTGCTGTGCAAAAGATTCAAAGCTCATAGGAGCAGCGCTTTCTTGTTGGCTCCGAGCGTAACCAGATTGATAAGCAGAGGGGTTGTTTGCTCTCCAAGATAGGCCTTGATCATATTCTTCAGGGCCTAGACCAACAAGATTAGACAAACCTTCTTTAAATGTGCTTTTTACTATACTACCGGGAGCTGCTAACAGGCTGTCTACAGCATAGTCTTTTACCTTACCCGGAGCAGCTTTTAAAGCACCACCTATAGTTTGCTCACCTGTCACCCTTTCAACGCCTCTAGAAAACCAGCTTTGGTCTTCAGCTACTTCTGCTGTAGGAGATATTCCAACAGAGGTAGAATTAGGGAATGTTGCTTTTACTGGGTCTATTAAACCTTTATCAGTATTTATATTATCAATACGATTACCGTTAGCATCAATTTTAAAACTCTTATCAGCCGCTGTTTTTTGCTGCTCTTTTATTTTGTTTCCAACGTCTTCTTTAATACTTTCTAACTCTTTATTATCTTGTACTTTAATATCAAAAGCTGATTTTTCACCGGCAGTCATTATGCCTCTGTCAGCAAAGTCTGCTGTAGTAGAGTTCCAAAAGTTGCTTGCTTGATCTCCAAGCTTTGCAAAACTATCAGTAAGCCTACCGCCAAAGCCTTGTTGTCCAAAAGCTTGACTAAGAGTTTGATTAGTCCCTATTCCTAGCTTACCACCAACATACTTAGCAGTAGTCCCGATAAAGTCAGTAACAGCTCCTGTAACAGTTTTAAAACCTGTTGCAATTGTCTTAGCAAATGTACCAGCTTTACCTAGTACCCAGCCAGCAGCCTTACCTATAGACCCTAACGCTCCTCCTGCTAAGGCAGAAGTAGCAGTTCCGAATCCTGCCATTAAAGCATTACCTATCCCCGGAAGAATAAAAGCCATAGCAATCTGACCGACAATGCCGATCTTATTCATAAACTTTCCAACTTTTTTAAATACGGATTTAACAGTTTTGCCAATCTTTTTCCAAACCTTGCCAACAGTTTTCTTCCATAATTTTTTAAAAAACCCCATCTATACTTCTCCTATAGTAATACTAAGTACCAGTAACTTTCTTTAAAAGCCTGAAAATTTCTTCTCTTTTATTAGCCATATTTTTATCAGTCATAAAAGCCTCGTTAGAAAGCGCTGACTGAACAACAGTTACAAGCCTATCGTCTTGTGCCATGTCTGTCCTAAAAATTCTATCTGCATCATCTCTTAAACCTTGCCACATTTGAGTCTGCTCTGTAATATCCATCTGAAACTCAAAACCTGCTTGTTGTTGATTAGCTGCATTTTGAGCAGCAGTATTTGCCGTGTTAAGACCACGCCGCCACGTTAAATCTGCCTGTTGGATTGCTTGTGCATTAGCTGCGTTCCACTGTTCAGCTTTAAAGTCTTGATCAGAGTTAAACTGCTTAACCTGCGTAGCAATCTGAGTGTTAAACTTTTCAGCCTCTAAAGCGTTACCAGCGTCCATTGCAGCCATCCTGTTTTTTTCTGCTGCATTAAACTGAGTCATAGCATTTTGTTGTGAAGTATTAAACTGGTTTGCGTTCTGACCTAGCGTAGCCATAAACTGATTTGTTTGATTTTCAGATGTAGCATTAAACTGCTTAGAAGCGTTAGTAGCAGATTGGTTAGACAACAAAGTCTGTTGATCCATTTGAGCATTCATCATATTAGCTTGTTGCTCGTTACTTAGGTTAGCCATATCCATTGCTAAAAAGCTTTTAGAGTTTTCAATGTTTACCTTAGTTACTGCATCAGCATTAGCTAAATCCATAGCTGCATTAGCCGTAGCATTCTGCATCATTGCTTGCTGCCTGTTGTCCAAATCTTTAACAGTCATTGTTTGCATAAATTGACTATTAGCTATTTCCGTTTGCTGATTAGCGTCAAACTGTTTCATGTCCATGTTAGCGTCTATCTGAGCATTGAACATTGCAGCGTCTTGCTTGTTAGATAAATTAGCAAGACCCATTTGCTGCGCAAGCTGCGCGTTAGTCTGTGCGGCTGACATTTTCTTTTCAAACTTTTGAAGCTCTACCATATTTTCAGCAGACATAGATTCTGAATCAGCTTGGTTCTGAGCTGTCAGATTTGCCAAGCTCATTTTTTCTTTAGCATTTAGCTTTGCTGCCTGTGCATTTAATCTTAAATCTTCGTTTTTACTCATAACATCAACATAAGTAACGTATTCTTGCAGCTTCATACGATTAGCTTCAGTCATATTAGCAGAATCTGTAGCTGCTCTTTCGGCTAAATTAGCCATTTCCATTTGTTGTTCGTTATTAAGATTAGCAAGATCCATCTGCTGTGCAAGGCTTGCATTAGTCTTTTTAAAGTCTACAAGAGTTTGTAAATTAGTAAGACGTTCTTGATTTTCAGAATTCATTGTATCTTTAGCTGCTGCATTCTGCTCGCTAAGATTAGTTAATTCCATTCGCAAACTAGAATCTAAATTAGCTTTTTCCATGTCCTGATCAAGTTCAGCTTGACGCATGATACGATTAATTTTAGCGTTATAACCAGCTAATCTTGCTTGTTGATCTGCATCTAAATTCTTACCTGCTGCAGCGTTAAGGGCTTCTAAGTTAGCTAAATCTGAACGGCTTCCTGCATCTAAATTAGCTAAAGCTGTTTGTTGCCTTTGCGAAGATTCCTGAGAAGCTTTCTGTTGAGCATTCTGAACATTCTGCTGCCTTACCTGTTGCTGTTGATCAGCCGTAGTAATTGTAGCTTGCTGCTTAAACTGGCTTTGTTGTACTTTTATCTGCTGTGCCATGTCAGCAGTCTGAGAAGCCGCTGTCTGCTTATTAGATAAGTTAGCCATTCTAACAGTCATAGTATTCTGAGCAGAAGCTAAGTTAGCCTGTTGCTCATTACTTAGGTTTTGAGCTGCTCGCTGCTGAAGGGCCTGTGCGTTGCTCTGAGCCATAGGTAGAGCACTTTGAATAATAGCATTAAACAAAGCATCACGGCCTACTGTGGACGCTGAGAGGCCTCTCTGAGCCATTTGCTGCTCTATGGCTGCTACCGCTGGTCTAGCCCATGCAGGAGTCTTACCGTCTTCCATACCTGCTAAGAGGTTTTCCATCTGTGTAGATACAAGAGCCTCTTCTGGTAAAGCAGCAACAGCCGCTATAACTTCAAGGTTTTCGCCTTTATCTATCTGAGCTTCTACTGTAGCGGGGTCTTCAGCTATTGCTGCAGTTACTTCAGGAGGAATATTACCAACAACAGCCATCATATCAGACGCTGCTGCTTTACGTTCTTCGCCTGTAATAGCTTGCATTTGAGCAGCAGCCATAGTAGGAATACCACCAATTTGAGAAGCATCACCCTGTGGAGCAGTGCCTGTAATCGCTTCACGGCCTTCAAAGTCTACCGAAGGTGCGTCTCCTAATTGCGTAGCTACTTTTGTTTTAGCTTCGCCTACTTGAGCTTCTCTTTTTTTAGCTAAAGCAAACTCAGGTATCTTTTCAAGATCAACACCTTCTTCAGATATAATATCTAAAATTTCTTTCTGTTTTCTATTTGAAATAGTGTTAGCAATTCTTGAAGCCGCTACAGGATCTTCAGCATTTATAACTTTAAAGCGTTCATCAGTTGTTACACCTTCAGCATAATCTTTCGCTTCTGGCCTTTGAGCAGCCGTAGCTAAAGCCTCTTTTTCTTGTGCTGCATCTCTTCCAACCGCTTCAGCGCCTTGGGTTAATGTAGCTACACCAGCTTTAGCAGCGTCATCAAAAGTACCATCCGTAGCTGCTTCAGCTCTAGTACGGTCTTCGTCGCTTATTACATCAGCAGTAATAGTTTTAGCCGTTACTTTATCTTGATCAGCAGCCGTTTTAGCCGTACCTTGTTCAACAGTAGTCGTACCGGCTGTAACATCTGTAGGATCAGCTATCTTATCCCTGTCCTCGCCTGTTGCTAGTTGTTGTATATCTTCTTCTGAAGTTTTTAAAGAAGGGTCATCGCTTTGGAAATCAGCTACGGTTCTACCACCAGCCATGTTTGCCATTTCCTGTGGAGTTTTTTGAAAAGTATTTCCAAGGCTATCAACAACAGAGTAGCTACCTGTCTCAGGATTATAAGTAGCTGACATAGAGCCTTCTTTAAAAGCTTGAGTTTCCATTAAAGCTGCATCTAATTGTTTGTAGTCAAAAACTTGACCAGCTTTAACAATCTCAGCTTTAGGCGGAACATAGTCTGCTCTTTGTTGCTTTAACTCTTCTTTCTTTTCTTCAAGCTCTTCAGTAGTTACCAACTCGCTATCACTACCACTACCACCACCAGTATCGCCCTTAGAAGCTTGCCAAGCTTTTAAAGCCTCTCTATATGCTTCATTACCTTCTTTGCCTCTTCCATAATTTTCTCTTTCAGGCATCCCAGAAAGATCTTCATCAATATTAAAGTCAGTACCAACACCAGCAGACTGAGCCATAAGAGCCGTTCCAGCGTTTTGAGCTTGCGGGATATTTGCAGCCTTTCTAGCGTTTTGCTGTAGCCGTTCTTTAATAGATTTATCAGAGTTTTCTAAGTCGTTAAAAGATACGGCTTCTGTTCCTTCTGTACCGCCTAATTCTTTATAAGACTTTGTAGATTGTTGGCCTAACCCTGTACTCTCGCCTGTCCGTTGTTGCGGAAGAAAATCAAAACCTCCACTCATTTGTTGAAAGCCTTTACTATCATCTGTTTGTTTAGAGTCTTTCGTGAATATAGGATTAGAAGTTTTAGCTGTCTGAGTAGACTTTTTAGGGGCAACGCCTAATTGCTCTTCTAGCTCTTTTCTACCGCCACGGCGAGCATTAACACGGCCACCAGTATTAAACTTTTTCTTTAAAGCGTTAAGAGCCTTGCCTTTCTTTTTTTCATCAGTCATAATATCTACTCTTCATTTTTTTTAAAAAGTTTCTGGACAGTTTCTGTTTCTGAGATCCTAATACAAGTCCAAATAATAGTTGCTAAAGCAGCTAAAGGTGGCAACCAACCAGCCAACGTACCTACTGTGCCACCCACAGCTATTGCATCTACCACTGCTTTAGTCTCCTGTTCCACTATTTTTTAGCCTTTCCAATTACTAGTGCAAAAACCTCTAAAAACTTATATAGCTTACCTACTATTTTATCATCTTTTGGCGTAGGTGTCAAGGCCGTAATGGCGCTACAAGCTGTTACAAGAGCTGTTAAAGCATTTATATAATCTAGTGCATTAGTCATTACCACGGTACTCCTGACGCTTGCGTTGGGTTTTTCTGGAGGTCAATGTTAGCCTGTAGGCTTGCCTCAATAGCGTCTTTATCTACGTCGTTAGCCCAACACCAATCTAAAACATTAGCTTCTGTAACGTCTGAGTAGGCTACAAAACCTTCTGCAGATGCGTCAGGCTCAAAGCTACATGTACCATAACTGGAAGCTGAGTAGGTCACAGCGTCATCTCCAGTGCCTACAGTCTCTAACTCAGATACACGCCAGTGAGCTATTAATACTCCACCGTCTGCAGTTGCTCTTTCTAGTGTACTAATTTTCCATACTGTTGCCATGTTGTTACTCCTGTTAAATTGCTGCGATAATGAAGGCTAAAAGTTCTGAATAACGCACACCCATGCGGCTACGTTCTTCACCAGTTTCTTCGTCTGTCCAAGTGCTGTTGATAAACATTGCGTAGTCATCAGCGTCTAAACCTTCAGCTTCAAATGCAGACTGTAAGTCCTGTGCAATGATTCCAAAGTGTGTGCGAGCTTCGTCGCCTTTTTCAGCTACTGAATTCTTCCAGCGGAACTTACGCAGTAACCCTTTAGCGGCTACGGCTACGCGTTGTTCTGCGTCAGAAAGTTCTGCAATGTCCTGCTTCTCATTACGGTCAGATGTTTGGATAGTTCCGTTGGTGGCGTAGATGTCGTCAAAACGAGCAGCAGTGTTGCCTAAATCAATAATATTATCTAAATTACCTCCTGTGGCTGTACAGGGTCTAATTGATGATCGGTCAATAAATCTAAGCCCAGCGTGTGTGCCTGATACTGAACCGCCAGATATAAAAAAGTATGCGTTTGTGTTTGCAAGTTTGCCCACAACTGCGCCGTCTTTGCGTAATTGCAAAATATCTCCATTTTCACCTGTATTATTCACCAACATTGCAGGGTCTGTCGTTGTCGTAGATTGTTTAGCGCAATGTATACTGCCGTTAGGAAATAAGTTAATGCCACCGCCACTTGTATTGTTATAAAGCGTAGAGTCAGTAGTACCTATCAACACTATCGCACTGGCAGCAATGGTCATCGCCCTTGTAAAACTTATATCGTTACCCGCAGTACCTGATGCCGCTACGTTGAATCTGTGTTCGCCATCGTACTGCCCATAACCTGAGGCAAAATCAGTTTCTTTGTAGACAAAATTCCCAGCAGAGTTTCTAAAGGCGTTGTTCAATATGTTAGAAGCATTCGCGCCACTTACGGCGAAGTCTTCAAGTGCCAATGACCCAATCTGAAGAGCAGTAGAACTGCTTGACCAAGCACTTGGAGCCGTGTTAATACCCACGTTGCCTGTCACATCAACAGTCAAATAATCATTAGTCCCAAGAGCAGAGTGTTCGCTGAGTTTAAACTTGTCGGCATCACTATCATCAACACCAAGTGACCAGTGCTGCGCATTGTTAGTCAGGAAGTTAATGTACGGGTCTGCGCCGCCTTCGCCTTCTATCTGTACGGTTGCGTTTCCTGCGCCAGTGCCAAAAATAGATAATTTATGTGCGGGGCTAATCCCGATACCCACGTTGCCACTTGCATCAATGCGTAAACGCTCGCTTGGAGTTGCACCAGTTAAAAACGTAATGGGCGCACCGCTTCCGTGCTTTGCATAAACTTGAAGCTCTGGAGTCTCTTTAGCTACTAAGCCCATTTCATACGTTGAGCCATCGCCAAATCTCATGCCAATAAAACGACTAACCCCAGAAGCCCACGTTGTATTGATGTCCCCCGTAACTTCTAGCTTATTCGCCGCATTAAGGCTCGCCGTCCCAATACCCACATTTTCACTGCTATCAATTGTAATAGCCGTAGCATTACTATTATCTACAATACCCGGAGTGCTGGATAACTCTATAGGGATTTCTGTTAAAGCCATTGGCTATTCTCCTTTAGGCTGTAAAAGCTTCAGCAGCAGAGATAGCTGCATTAACTG
>Ga0208797_1000067_pt1 | contig 26851 bp, 14 predicted proteins | sample ColrivemetaGS555_FD_187608 | JGI IMG/M metagenome (GOLD analysis project Ga0208797, IMG submission 187608) | Estuarine microbial communities from the Columbia River estuary - Ebb tide non-ETM metaG S.555 (SPAdes) (version 2) | ecosystem: Environmental > Aquatic > Marine > Intertidal zone >...
TATTTCTTTAAATTTATTATGGTAGTCTAATGGAGTCATTGTTTTGGCCACTTCACATCTATTATCTTTTAAATGTCTTAGTAAGTTACTTTTCTTTACAAAACTAGAATTACAAAAATTACAATTCATGATTCTTATATTATTTAATATATTAAATTTATTAAATAAACTAACTAAAAATAACATTTATATAACACCTTATTTTATCGATTCAAAATCAACCTGCTCCGGAAAAAATCACCAAAATCACTTTTCTCGAGACAAAACTAAGTCCACCTGCTCCGGACATTCAACCATAATCTTAAAAATATTTTCGTGTTTTAAATTTTATCGATTGAAAAGTAAGATTTTTAAAAATACACCCGGAGTCAAATCCCCGGAGAGGACTCTCGTTTTTTGGCCAAAAATGGCATTTTTGGGATCTGAGATTTGGATTTTTTGAAAAACAGTTTTGATCATACTTTTGTCTTTTTTTTTTCAAATCTCAGATTCCAAAAATGTCAAAAATGGCCAAAAAATGAGAGTCGGCTCCGGGATTTGACTCCGGGTGTATTTTTAAAAATCCTATTTTCAATTGATAAAATTAATATTTTTTAATAAATATAAAATTATCATTGTAATATGCGGAGCAGGTGGACTTAGTTTTGTCTCGAGAAAAGTGATTTTGCCCGGCGGAGGTATTTTTTAGTAATTTTGTATCGATAAATTTAACATTTTTAATAATTGTAAAATTTAATAAATCTAAGGATAACTGTTTTTATTTACATTCAAATCTAAAAATAACTTTGTTTTTATTTACAGTAATTCTAAATTGGGTTTTAAATAAAGTTATACAAAGAAAGGACTTGGTTTTATTTAATGTATTTATGTTAAATTATTATTTTATGTTTTAATAAGTTAAAAAAAAAAAAGGAATGTGTCCAGAATCTATAAATAAATTCTTAAATTATTATAGATTGGTGTAATGTCTAACACAGGTAATAGATTTTTGTATGGTACCGAATTCACAAATATCACGGTAGTAGCTAACTGTGATAATACTGAAGATGGTTCAATTGAAGCTTCTGGAACTCTCTTTGTTAATACAATTAAAGAATATGACATTTTATCGCCTGGTGTTACATTAGAAGACAGTATTTTTGCTTCTGGTAAAGCTATTATAACATCAACCGAAACAAGTTTAAATATCAGTACTGCGGCATTAATTGTATACGGTGGTATATCTATATTAAAAGATGCAAGATATTATGGCGCGTTCTATCTTCATAATACAGTTAATAGTTATAATCTTAATTCAGGAAGTTTAGTTGTTGATGGAGGAGCCAGTATATTTAAAAATTTAAGTGTTGGTGGTATATTAAACTTGTATAATAGTACTAGCTCTATAAATAGTAGCATTGGTTCATTAATAAGTATAGGTGGTATTTCTATAAGAGACACTACAGATGCCTTAAGTATAACAGCAGGGGGTGCATTAACAGTTGCTGGAGGTGCAAGTATTGAAAAAACCCTTTTTGCTAATTTATTGAATATTAATAATGCTACAATTGCTAATTCTTACCTGATAAATATTACAAATAATAATTTATACTCTTCGAATGCTCATATCGAAAATTTGACATCAGGTAATATTATAACCAATAATATTACTACAAGTTCCCTAGTAGCTAACTATATAGAGGGGATATCATCATCTATTTCAAATTTAAATTTAACTTATGGTACATTTAGTAATGTACTAATATTATCGGAAAATGTTACTAATTCAACTATTAATAATTTATATACAAATACAGCTAATATCCATACGATATCAATCACACAGGGTAATATTGAGAATTTAACTGTTGGTACTTTACATGTGAATACAAATATTGAGTATAATGATATTGTTACTAATTTAAGTACTTCAAATATTCTCAGTCAGTATGTTACAATTGCTAATTTATTATTCACGTATGGTACCTTTGCTAACTTGTATGGTTCAGACTTGTATACTACTAATTTAACAGTTCCTAATTTAAGTTCAACGTATCTATCTACAGCTAATTTATCAGCTTATAATGTAACATCAATTAATTCAACAAGTGCTAATAGTTTTATAATAAATTCAACAATTGCCAATATTTTATCAAATAATATAAATACTCAAAATGCTACCATTGCAAATTTATATAATAATAATTTAACATCTACTAATATTCAAACTACAAATGTAACATCAAGTAATATAGTTAGTGTAAATACCTCATCGATTTATACAACAACTGGTTATTTAAATCTTACTGGTACATTACCATCTTTTAATTCATCTACTGGAACATTCATTAGTTATGGAGGTATTTCTATTGATATAATAGAAAATGCAACAAGTATTACTAATGGAGGTGGTTTAACTGTTGCAGGTGGAGCAAGTATAGCAAAAGATGTATATATAGGGTATACTTTATATGTACCTAATATATCCTCATCAAATGTGTCTAGTATTTATGGTACAATAAGTCATTTATTAGGAACAAATCTAAACTATGTCAATTCTACATTTAATAATTTATATTTAACTAGTACTACCACATCTACTAATTCATCATCGGGTGCATTTATTAGTTTTGGAGGTGTATCTATAGATTGTAGTAAAGATGCCACTAGTATTACAAACGGAGGTGGATTAACGATTTCCGGAGGAGCAAGTATAGCTAAGAGTTTAATAGTTGGCGAGACATTAGGTAGTTCTACAATAACTACAGGAACAATATATGCAATTGGTTCTAGTATAGATAATATTCTTAATACAAATATAACAAGTAATAATGGATTAATTACAAATATTAATAGTGCGAATATAACAACAAGTAATGTATTAACAACTAATATTATTTCAAGTAATAGTACCATTACAAATAGTTTAATTACAAATATTAGTAGTAGTGGTTTACATTCAACTGAGATTTATTTTACAAATCTTAATGGTACAAGTATTTATACACATTCACTTGATGCCAATTATATTTCGAATAACATTTCATTAACATCACTAACAGGTAGTGTATCTAACTTAATTAGTACCAAATCTACAATTCAAAATTTACAATTAACTAATGGCACATTTAGTAGTCTAATAGGTTCTTATTTAGATGTTAATAATGCATCCATAAGTTCATTACTTTCTACAAATATTTTTACAACTAATCAAACATCTATTTTTAATACATTTGGTAGTATTTATGTTACAAGTACTGAATGTAGTTTAAATAGTACAACAGCGTCAATTGTTGTTAGTGGCGGTATTAGTATTAAATGTACAGAAAATGCTACGTCTTATACGTCCGGTGGTAGTATTACAATAGAAGGTGGATTAGCTGTTAAAAAAGATATATATATAGGTGGAAGTACATGGATTTCAGGTAATCTTGATTTGAATGCTCATATTATAACAAATGTCACATCACCATCTAATTCATTGGATGTAGCTAATAAATATTATGTTGATAATCTTTTTCAACAATATACAACTGGTAATGTAGGTGGTAATTTTACCCAAGGTCAAGTAATTATTGCTACAACTGGCGGTAATATTACAGGTTATTCTGAATTTATGTATGATATTAATCAAGGTGCCTTATATATTTATAGTACTAATGATGCGACAAGTGTAAGCCAAGGTGGTTCATTACAAGTTAGTGGCGGTGCAAGTGTTGATAAAAACTTTTACGTAGGTGGAAATGCTCATGTTTTAGGTGTTCTTGATATGAATAACCAAAAAATCACTAGTGTAGCTATACCTACGACATACTATGATGCTGCTAATAAATATTACGTAGATAACCGTTTCAATGAATTCACTATAGGTAATGTAAGTGGTAATTTTACACAAGGACAAGTGATTGTAGCGAGTACAGAAGGAAATATTACTGGATTTGAATCATTTACATTTTTTGACAAGACATTAAATATATTTACAACAGATGAAGCTACAAGTCTAACAAGTGGTGGTGTATTAAATGTTCAGGGTGGAGCAAGATTTGCAAAGAGTTTATATATTGGAGGTGGTTTAAATGTAAATGGTCAACGTATTACAAATGTTACAGCACCATCCAATTCATTAGATGTAGTAAATAAATGGTATTTGGACCAACGGTTTAATCAATATACAGTCGGTAATGTAAGTGGTAATTTTACACAAGGTCAAGTGATTGTAGCGAGTACAGACGGAAATATTACAGGATTTGAATCATTTACATTTTTTGACAAGACATTAAATATATTTACAACAGATGAAGCTACAAGTCTAACAAGTGGTGGTGTATTAAATGTTCAGGGTGGAGCAAGATTTGCAAAGAGTTTATATATTGGAGGTGGTTTAAATGTAAATGGTCAACGTATTACAAATGTTACAGCACCATCCAATTCATTAGATGTAGTAAATAAATGGTATTTAGACCAACGGTTTAATCAATATACAGTTGGTAATGTAAGTGGTAATTTTACACAAGGTCAAGTGATTGTAGCGAGTACAGACGGAAATATTACAGGATTTAATTCGTTTATATTTGATGGAACAAAGCTATCGCTTTATGCAACAGATAATGCATCGGGTTTAACGTCTGGGGGTATACTCAGTGTAGCTGGTGGTGTATCAATTGCAAAGGACGTATATATTGGTGGTAAATTAGATGTAAACAATAATAAAATTACAAATGTATCATTACCTTCAAATCCCTCAGATGCTGTCAATAAACAATATGTTGATTTTTTCCTAGGCATTAATACAGGAGATATAAAAGAAAGTGTATTTATTTTAAGTAATAACATCACTGTTCCCACAGATATTGATGGCTTTGTATTTACAAATACATTAGTTAGTTCCTTTGAGTCTATGGTTTATTTAGAGATACCCTCTTTAAATATATATGACCAATGGGTATTAAACGGTGTATTAAAGGGTGATGTATGGGCTATGAATGAAAAGTTTGTAGGTGATTACCCAAGTCGTATTGATTTTAGTATTACAAATACAGGTCAGATGCAATACACAAATACGAATACAACTGGTGTAGCTACATTAAGATTTAGAGCAACAACTACATCTCAAGGTATTTATACAAATATAACTATTCCAAATACAATATTGAATGTAAATGAAGGGGGTACTGGCCAAACATTTTTTTCAGCTGGAACAATATTAGTTGGAAATGATAAATCTCCTGTCCAAACATACGCTGATTTAAAGTTTATAGGAGACACTTTAATATTAGGTAATAGTACAAATGCAACAAGTCTTACACATGGAGGTAGTTTAAATGTAACTGGTGGTGTAAGTATAAAAAAGGATGTATATATTGGTGGTAAATTGGATGTTAATTTAAATAATATTACAAATGTTCAAGATCCATATCAAGATTATGATGCTGTGAATAAAAGGTATGTAGATACACGAATTGATAATATTTTTAATGAAAATAATGAATACAATTATCAATTAGATAATAATGTTACAATTCCTAAAAATATTCCTAATTTCATAATACCCTATTCTACTAAAGCTTTTGTAGCAAATGTATATGTAAATACAGGTAATACTTCTTCAGTTTATACATTAAGAGGATTAAAGGGTAGTATTTGGGAGATGACATCTAGTTTTGTTGGAGGAAATACAAGTGATGTCGAATTTTATATAAAGAATAATGGTGTAGATACTGTTATTCAATATACAAATAATGCAATAACAGGATTAACAACAATAAGTTATAAGATGACAAATCTAATTGATGATGTATCATCATATCCTCAAACACGTGTTTCATTAAGTCCTAATATAATTAATTTTCAAGATATTCCAGGATTATTATTTTCAAACACTAATACGAATGCTATTAAATTAATCATGTATATTTCAAGTGATATTGATACAAAATATAGTTTGGTTATTGTGAATGTCATTTTAAAAAATAATATATGGGAATTAAATAGTTATTCAATCGGTAATATTGATACGTTAAAATTCAATATTGTATCCTTACCATCACATGGACAAATACAGTATACAAATTCTAGTTTAGCAACTGATTATACTATTAGAGTAAAACAATATATTGTAGATAATACGTCTAGTGAATATACATTAATTGCTAATACGACAGTCCTATCAAATATTGATAATTTAAATACATTATTAGGGAATTATGCGAATACGTATTTTTTAGCATTGGTATATGTATATTTTCCAAGTATAAACAAATATTCTTTTTATGAAATAGAAGGTGTGACTATTAATAATATATGGACAGTAAATACTCGATTTATAGGAGATAATACAGGAATTTCATTTGGTATTATAACAACAAATATTGGAAATTATCTTAGTTATACAAATCCTAATAATTTTAATGGTTATATAAGACTTGTAAATGCTAATACATTTGAGCCATATGTTTTACCAGTTAGTAAGGGTGGTACTAGTACGTCATATCTAAATGAATATACAATTTTAAGAGGTAATGGTTTAAATAAGATACTAGGTACAGATGATTTGATATATAAAGATAACCAGATGACCCTTGGTCCTATATCATCTATTGTTTTAAATAGTACACAATATGCTACTAATTTAACATCTGGAACATTGGTTACTTATGGTGGTGTTTCTATTCAAAAGAATCTTAGAATAGGTGAAGAATTAGTAGTTAACAATGTAAATATTACTCCTTTAACTGATGATATTTCATCTGAACGAACATTTTATGCTAATAATAATCAAGTACTAGCTCAAGATGTTACTGGATTTATGTTTTCAAATAAAACTAAATCATTTAACGCTATTGTCTGTGTTACTATTGAAACAATTACAAATTCATTAGATAGTTTATTTGAAATTAAAGGGTTAAGAAAATCATCTGGGTGGATTTTAAATGTATCTTATGTGGGTGATAACTCTGGAATTACATTTAGTATAAACAGTTTGGGTCAAATTCAATATACGTCAACTAATATAACTGTCTGGATATCTAATATTATGAAATTTAGAGCATTAACAACAAGTATGTAATTTGTATGTTAATCTAAATAAGAAAAATCACGTTAGAGGTTTTGTAAATTAATGTGGCATACTTACATATGTATCCCTTAATTATAATAAGACAACTTAATAGATGGTAAATTAAAGGCAGTAGAATTATATTTGGACATTATCTTTTTGTATAACTCTTCATTGAAAAAATCATCTGTATATCTATCCAATGTCTCTTCTTTAATTTCGTAAAAAGGTAATTGGAGGTCTTGTAAATATTTAATATACACAGACATATTTGTAAATTGATTATTAATGATTACAGGAATTACACCTAAATAATAACATTCCCATTCACGATGACAAGCTATACCATTTCCTCTTACACATAAACAGAATCTATGCTGAGATAATTCTTCTAAATAATCCTTGTACGGTTTACTACCAGATATAACAAAATCGTCAGGTCTTTGATTAATATCTTGTAAAACAGTGTGTCTATATGGATATGTTCTGGGGTTAATATTAATATAAAGACTACGTGTCTTTTTCTTATAATAAGACTCTGACATAACTGTATAAAGTGAAACTAGATTACCATGTTTAAACATTGAATTAGCTATACCAATTGGTAATAGATTAAATTGTTTGTGATAAAATGATATATTTTGTCCATACACCTTATTTATATAATTGTATTTAGTTAATAAAGTAACGTGATGTTCTTTAATCTCGTGATCGGAATTATGAAGATATAAAACATAGGATAGTGTATTATCGAGATGTGGTAAAATATATTGAATAAAATAGTCTAATAGATGAGTATATATAAATAGTTTGATGTTCTTTTTACCAAGTTCTTGAAAGTACGAATTCAATATTTGCATATTTATACTTTGAAAATTTTTGATAATGATAATTTTATTAATATCAATAAATTTATCGATGTTTTGATGATACTCAAAAATGTCTTGAGTTAATAATACAAAATCGCACAATGATACAATTCTATCACCTGATATTAAATCTTTAAATTTTAAATTATTAAGACTACTAAACTGGTATAATTGCTTGGAGTGAATATGCAAGTTATTAATCTGTTTTAATTGGATATTATTACCATTTTCTTGTTGTCCATAAAATAACTCAAGAGGTACATTGACATTATTTAAATGAAAATCTTTCTTAAAAATAGTTATAGTATTAGGTTTAAACGTACATGTTTCATTAATAAAACCGTCTGTTGGATTATTTATTTGAAGTAATCTTTGCTCTTGTTCATTTTTATTATTATACTCAGGGATATTTCTAGGGTCTATACCACCAACAAATTGTCCGATAGCAGCTCCATCCATTATAAAAGAACTATCATTTGAGAAATCAAATGGGAAATAAGCTATATCATTTGCTGAATAATTACCTAATAATTGCATATCATTCATTAAATTTTGAGAGTCTGTAAGTTTTCTCAACATATGAACATTAAGCCGATTTAAATGTGAACAGTCTGGAATAAATAAAATAGATGGAATTACTCTATCATGTGAATCTTTAACCATATATAATTTATTTTTATCTACAGGAATATCTTGTAAATTTTCATAAATCATAACATCATTTTCAATATGATAAACATTGTTTAATTTAAATAGTTCCATTAGGGATTCTATATAAAAAAATCTGGCAGTTGTAGATATCCAAAAAGCATTTCTAAATTGCTTGGTACTATCTGGTAAATTATCTATGAATTTGGTGTATTCTTGTGGTATTTTTAAAATACTTATAGGAATACATTCTATATGCATAACAATATTCATTGGTTTATTCAGATATAAATTCAAGTTAAATGTCGATATAGTATTTCGAAACTGGTTAATAAGTGAATCATTTAATATAACATATATTTTAGTGTTAGGTGATACTAATAAAGTTTGATAAATTGAGTCGAATATATAACTAGGTAAATTTTCACCTATGTGTATATATATTAAGTTGTTCATGACCTTTGTTTAATCAAAATAAGTTACTTTTAAATAAATTACTTTTTTATTTTTTTTATAAATAATAATAAAAAATCAAAATAATAAGCATTGGTGGCCCCATTTAGCTGTACAAGTATTCCCAATGTAACGGTAAACCCAGTTTACTTGAAATAAAAAAATAATTGAAAAATAATATTAACCAAGTTTAAATATTAATTTAAAATTATTAAAATAGTATATATATCATGTGTGGTATATTTTGTAGTATTCAAGATTCATCAATTTGTACAAGTGAGTATGTTGAAGAATTAACTAATACGGTATCTGGGTTATTACATCACAGAGGTCCAGATAGTATGAATTACAAGAGTATAACATGCCCTAACAATAAAACATTAGTTATGTTACATACTAGGTTACATATAGTGGGAGATTCTACACCTCAGCCATTGATGGATGAAACTAATACAATTAGTTTAATTATAAATGGTGAAATTTTTAATTGGAGAGAACTTGAAAAAGAGCTTGATTACAAATGTTCGAAATCTGACTGTGAAATTATTATACCGTTGTATAAAAAATATGTTCAAAAGTTAAATGACTTTGAAACCTTTTTTAGTAAAATAAATGGACAATTTTCATTTGTATTATATGATTCAACAATTAATTATTTATTTGTTTCAAGAGATCATATTGGTATAACTCCATTATATTGTGGGTATGATGAGAATAAGATAGTGTTTAGTTCAGAATTAAAATGTTTAACAATGTGTACATCAGTAGATAAGATTTCATTTGTATCTAGTGTAAAATTGTTCTATCCTAGAACATATTTGTATACAAATTTATACGACTGTGTACATACTGTTTTATTAGATAAAAGTGTTCCGTATTTAAATTATTACGAGTTAGAACGTGAAAAGAATGAGTATAAGAACGAGTATATGAATGTAGAAACAATTCATAAGGATTTAAAGTATAAGTTAGAGAGTAGTATTAATCTTCAATTGGAAGACCTTTTAAAAGAAAATTCACCTGAATTTGGTGTGTTATTATCAGGTGGGTTAGATAGTAGTTTAGTATCTAGTATAGTAAGTAAGTTAACGAATAAAAAGATAAAAACATTTAGTATAGGTATGACTCCTAATTCTACTGATTTAATAGCTTCTAGGAAAGTGGCAAAGTTTTTGGATACTGACCATCATGAATTTTATTTTACAGCTGAAGAAGGTATAAAATCCATAAGAGATGTTATTTGGTATACAGAGACATATGATACAACTACGATAAGAGCGAGTACAGCGATGTATTTATTGACAAAGAAGATTAAACAAAAGTTTCCAAATATTAAGGTATTATTTTCTGGAGAATTAAGTGATGAAATGATGAGTTATTTATATGGAGGGAATGCTCCATCAGAAAAAGAATTTCAAATGGAAACAATCAAATTAGTTAGTGATGTACATATATTTGATTGTTTGAGAGCGAATAAAACATGTATGGCAAATTCTATTGAAGTACGAGTACCATTTACTGATCCAGATTTTGTTAGGTATATGTTGAGAATGCCTGTTAAATATAAGATTTTTGGGAGGTTAAATAATTATAAGACTATGGAGAAGCAAATTTTAAGAGATTCATTTAATGTAAATGATGATAAGGGTAAAATGTATTTACCAAAAGATATTCTTTATAGACGAAAAGAGGCGTTTTCAGATGGTGTAAGTAATCATGAAAATTCAGAGGAGAATTGGGTTGATAGTTTAATTAATCATTGTGATTTAAAGTATGGTGCTATATCGTTTTTGATAAGAAAGGAGAAATACACTCATAATAAACCATTAACAAAAGAACAATTATATTATAGAGAAACATTTTGTGAACTATTTAATAGAAATTCTTATACTAATACTAGTGAATTTACAGTTAAATTATGGGAACCTAAATGGTGTGGAGATTCTGTAGATCCATCAGCTAGAAAACATATAAAGGAACAGTTTGAGACTGGTAGTTTTGAAAGAATTGATACGTCATCGGATGTTTCTGTACCTCAAATTCCAAAGAAAGGTAAAAAGCCATTAAATTTATCCCATATTATTTAAATATTATATTATAGTCACTATTTTAGTTTTTTATAAATTTTGATATATTATCTCGAAATTTTATTTTGTCTAGTTATTATATAAAATCAAGATTATGCAAATAATAATTAAAAAAGACTTACTTTCTAATTCTGAAGAAGTAATTAATATTTTCTATGGAGAAAATAACAGTTATATTGAGGATTGGATTAATACTTATTTTCACCAAGAGATGGATGCATTAAAAATGACACCTTGTGAAGAAAACATTAACCCTGAAAGCTTAGATTATTTTGTTGAAATAAGGGATAATATATATTATTTGATTAAAAAGTATAAGGTGATTTTAAAGGGTTATATTTATAACTCGTCAGAAAAAAATTCAGATAATCTGTTTTCTATCCGTTGTTTATCTTATAATAACATCGACCCGATTTTGAATAAAATACAAACCCAGCCTTTATGGAATGGTGTTAATTCAGAAGTAACACATCGAGTTATGAGACAAGTAGATAAGGATACGTTATACCAAATTAATATGAAATTTGAAGGTGCAATTAAAACAAGAGATACGTGGAATTCAACTGAGTTAGTCATGTTACAAAACGAGATAACACGTACTCATAAAAAAGAATTGTATACTTCTATTGTTAAAAAGATGAAAAAGATTGAAAAGAAACAACAACCTAAAAAAGAACCTTTGTCACTTCCATGTAAAACTACAGAGAAGTTAGCTAATGGAAATCAAGTAAGGGGTATAGGCGGTATACCAGACTTGTCGCGATTTTCTGGTTCTTCATGCGCACTTGAATATCATATAATTAATAAAAAAGAAAAATACGAGTAATTTGATAACACCGTTACTGTTAATATCATATAATAGACCACATATAGTATATATTATATTAAAAATGACACACACTTAATGTCTCATAAATCTGTTAAATTCATATTGGGTTTGTAATTCTATACCATTACGTCTATAATTTTCTATATCTGCTATAGTTATATTGTCACTTTCCGATAATTCACCGTCAATTTTAAAACATTCATGAATTTGTTGTATATTTTGCATATTATTAATTCTGAATTTATTTGATGTATTTTCTATATTTGATGTATTTTCTATATTTGATGTATTTTCTATATTTGATGTATTTTCTATATTTTGAAACGTATAATTATCATTGTTATCAATTTTATCAACTATTACTTCAATTTCTCTAAATTGATTTATTGGCATGCTAATATCTTTATATTTATCATCTGTTTTAATTTTATTTTCCATTTTTGTGATAAATCTAGAAGGAATTTCAGGTGAAGAGATTTCTAAATGGTCATAATCTTTTATAGTTTGTTGCATATATTTTATAGCATTCATTCTATCTTTTTTATAGACACACATCATATTTCGTATATCATTGTATATTATATTAAATGAATTGGCTGCTTGTAAATGTTGTTCAGATAGTTCACCATATTTTAAAAAGTTATTAATGATAGAAATGATAGCTATAATAAAGATAATAACTTTTTGAATAATAATTAGTGTATCATCTTTTAATAAATTAATTATTGAATCAGTTGTTAAAAAAATACTAAAAATTAACAGTGACAAATTGATTCCTTTATTAAACTTTTTATAGTATCTTGATGATTGTTCATGTAATTGTTTATAAATACCACAATTATAACCAATTCCTACAATAAGTTTTTCATTTTTGTCATTCCATCCATTATTTAACATAAGAATATCATATTTATTGAGAATATGACTAGTATTATCTGGTTGTGTGGCGGAATCTGGACTAGTGTGAATTTCAGGATTTTTTTTTTTTTTTAAAGACATATCCATTTAATTTAAAATTTTTTTTAAGTTTAAATTAAAGTTCCAAATTGGTGACGTTATTTAAATATAAAAAAAAAACGAAAATAAAATTATTATACAATATTATAATTATAATGAAAATCAAAAAGAGAGATGGGAGATTGGAAAATTTAAGTTTTGATAAAATTGTTTATAGATTAAAAAAACTTCAAAATGACAAGTCGCTTGGTCAATTAAAAGCAATTGACATAGACATTGTAGCGCAAAAAGTTGTTTCTACTATTTATGACGGTGTTAGTTCTACTGAATTAGATGAAGAAGCTGCTAGAATTGCTATTAGTATGACTGAGAATTTAGAATTTTCCAAATTAGCCACCCGTCTTGTTATCAGTAATATGCATAAAAATACTACCGAATGCTTTAGTGAAGTTATGGAAAAATTATATAATAATGTCGATACTAATGATAATCCAGCACCAGTTTTAGCAGATGATATCATTTCACTTGTTAGAAAATACAAAGATACTCTCAATGAAACCATCGACTATTCTCGAGATTATCTATTCGATTATTTTGGATTCAAGACACTTGAAAAAAGTTATTTGATGAAATTAAATGGCAAGGTGCTTGAAAGACCTCAACATTTATACATGAGAGTAGCTATTCAAGTTCATAAAGATTCTATAGAAGACATTGTTAAAACATACCATTTAATTTCTCAGCATTATTTTACTTTTGCTTCACCAACGTTATTCAATGCTGGAAGTAGATTACAGAATCTTAGCTCATGTTTTCTTATTGGAACAGATGATTCCATTGGTGGAATATACAAAACAATAAGTGATTGTGCACAAATTAGTAAAGTAGGTGGAGGTATTGGTGTACATATTAATAATATCCGTAGTAAAGGAAGTGTTATTAGAGGCACCAATGGTCATAGTGATGGTATTATTCCCATGTTAAAAGTATATAATAGCACGTGCCTATACGTAAATCAGAGTGGCAAGCGCAAAGGGTCTTTTGCCATGTATTTATCTCCAGAGCATCCAGATATTTTTGAATTTTTAGATTTAAGAAAGAATCAAGGTAGTGAAGATATGCGTGCACGTGACCTGTTTTTAGCTATGTGGCTTTCTGATTTGTTTATGAAGCAAGTTGAAAAAGATGGTGATTGGTATTTGATGGACCCAGATGAATGCCCAAGATTATCTGATTGTTATGGCGAAGAATATGAAGAATTATATTGGAAATATGTTGAACAAGGTAAATTTAAGAGAAAGGTTAAAGCACAAGAAATTTGGATGAAAATTTTGGATAGTCAAATTGAGACTGGTACACCTTATATACTTTATAAAGACAAATGTAATCAAATGAGTAATCAGAAAAATATTGGTACTATTAAATCAAGTAATCTTTGCAGTGAAATATTATTGTATTCTGACCACCAAGAATATGCTGTCTGTAATTTAGCAAGTATTGCATTACCTAAATTTGTTGAGATTGATCCAGAAACAAAGTCCCCAGTTTACAATCATGAAAAATTATTTGAAATTGCAAAACATATAGTACTTCCAATGAATAATGTAATTGATTTTAATCATTACCCTGTTCCAGAAACTAAGAAAAGTAATTTAGCACATAGACCAATTGGTGTTGGTATTCAGGGGCTTTCCAATACATATATTAAAATGAGATTACCATTTGAAAGTGATGAGGCTAAAAAATTAAACAAAGAAATATTTGAAACCATTTATTTTGCTTTATTAACTGGTTCTATGGAAATGGCTAAAAAGGATGGTTCGTATAGTACATTTAAAGGAAGTCCTATGAGTGAAGGTAAATTACAATTTGATTTATGGGCGGATCATAATGGTATTGATTTAAGTGAATATTTATCAGGAAGATGGGATTGGGAAAGTTTACGTTCTCAAATTAAAGAACACGGTGTAAGAAATAGCACCTTGACTACTTGTATGCCTACCGCGAGTTCAGCACAAATTATGGGTAATACTGAATCATTTGAGTGTTTTGATAGTTGTATTTTTACAAGACGTGTGCTTTCTGGTGAATATATTATTATTAATAAGCATTTAGTTGAAGACCTTACTAGATTAAAGTTGTGGGATAAGAATGTAAAAGACCTTATTATTGCAAATAATGGTAGTGTTCAAAATATTGATATTATTCCAGATGACATCAAGGCTTTATATAAAACCGTATGGGAAATTACTATGAAAAATTTTATTGATCAATCAGCTCAGCGTGGTCCATTTATCGACATGACCCAGAGTTTGAATTTGTTTATGGCATCTCCAACTATTAAAAAGTTGACTAGTATGCATTTTTATGCCTGGAAACAAGGTTTAAAAACTGGCATTTATTATCTTAGAAGTAAGGCTAGTTCAAGTGCATCTAAATTTACGATTGACCCAAATATGGAGAAAAAGATTAAAGAAAAACAAAAGAAGGGTAAATCTTTAACTAAAAAAGAAGAAGAAGTTGTACTAATGTGTTCTATTGAAAACAAAGAGGATTGTATGATGTGCACTTCGTGATTAAATTAGTTCAAATTCTTATTTAAATATAAATAATTATACCATAATATCAACAAATGACCCAAATGATAAAACCTGACTCGGTTGACTTTAATGCACTTATAAAAAATAGTACACACTTAACTATAGATTGCCAATCAAAAATGATTGATACCCTTACTAAAGAATTTACTGAAGAAGAAAGTCGTTGGTATATTGCTAATCTATATATTTATATGAATTACCATCCAACAAATGATTTTCCAATTAATTTAGAGACATTAATAAAATTAGTTGATTTTGCAAATAAACAAAATGCGAAAAGAACATTGGTAAATAATTTTACAGAAGGAGAAGACTATAAAATTTTGCTAATCCCTAAAGATGAGCAAAAAACTACAGATGAAACAAGAGGTGGTTATAACAAAGAACGTATTATGTTGAATATAGATACATTTAAAAATATGTGTATGTTGGTGAAGACAGAAAAATCAAAAGAAATAAGAAAATATTATGTGAAATTAGAGAATATTTATAATAAGATAATTAAAGAAGAAATAGAAAATAAAGATAAATTACTTGAAGATAAAGATCAAGAAATTAAAAAAATACAAGATGAAAGAATGGTTGATAAAAAACTAGAAAAACACAAAGTATTATTAAATATGTTAAAGGATAAAAATTGTATTTACTTGATAGAATTATCTGAAAATTTAGTTAAAATAGGTTCTTCATGTGAAATTAAAAAAAGGCGAGATAGAATTCAAACTGTATATGGTGGAGAGGGGCTTTTTTTAGATGTATTTGAATGCAATGAATTTAGAAACGTAGAACGTAACATTTTAAATGATAAAGTCATTCAGGAAAATAAATTTAAAAGTAAACTAGATACTGGTCATACATCTAATGAAGTTGTTATATTATCGAACACTTTTACGTATAATCAATTATTAGAAATTGTTGAAAAACATATACATACTTATAATTTTTTAACACCATCTCAAATATTAGAAAAACAAAAATTAGATATCATTGAATCATTAATAAATAAAGGCGAAAAATTATCTGATATAATCAATGTATTTTCTACACCTTTGACTATTACCCAAAATATATCTAATGTCATTCAAACTCAAGAAAAAGATGTAGTATTAAAGGACATTATTACATTAAAACCTAATTATGGAAGACATATTCAAAAAATTGACCCCAATAATTTAACTCGTATTGTACAATTGTATAAAAATATGGAGACTTTGATGGAAAATAAAAAATATGATACATTTTCAGAAACTGGAATTCGTGATGCTATTAAAAATAATACAATTTATAAAAAATATAGATGGATGTTTGTTGATAATGATAAAAATCCAATGATAGTTCATAATATTCAACCTACTATTATTTCTAAAAAAAGTGGTTGTAGTGTAATATTAGAATTAAATCGAGACAAAAGTGCAATAACTAAACATTTTAATTCTATTAATGTAGCAACACAAGAACTAAGAATGAGTGCTCATTCGGTTAAAAAAATGATTGAAACTGCAAATTTATATAATAATCATTATTATATTTATTTAAACAATTGTACACCTGAATTATTAGATACATATGACACAAAAGTGTTCAAGTATGTCCCAAAATGTGCAATAAAAATAAAATGTATTCATCCAGAAACAAAGCAAGAACAATTTTTTCCATCTTTGCAGCATGCTCGTGAGTTTTGTAAAGTTCATCATAAAACTGTACATAAAGCTATAAATGAAAAGAAACTATTGAATGGATTTTATTGGGAATTTGCATAAATCTCATGTAAATTCACTAACATTCTATTTATTATCTTAGAAGTAAGGCTAGTTCAAGTGCATCTAAATTTACGATTGACCCAAATATGGAGAAAAAGATTAAAGAAAAACAAAAGAAGGGTAAATCTTTAACTAAAAAAGAAGAAGAAGTTGTACTAATGTGTTCTATTGAAAATAAAGAGGATTGTATGATGTGCACAAGTTAATTAACTAGTTTTATTATTTCGTTTAAAATCTTAAATATAACTTTATTAAGATCCATCGCAACCAATCCTACTTGGTGACTTGATTAGTGATTTATATAATTAATAAATGAATCAATTGATTAGACCAGAAACTATTAATTTTAACGAATTAGTTAAAAACTCCAATACAACACTTTCACTTAACTCTAAATCTAAAATGATTGATTTATTAAATACAGAATTTACAGAACAAGAAAGTCAATGGTATATCACTAATTTATACATTTATTTAAATTATCATCCAACAAATGATTATCCAATAAATCTTGAAAATGTTTATAAAATGTTGGGATTTGCGAATAAAGGAAATGCTATGAAAACAATTAAAAGTAATTTTACTAAGGATGAAGACTATAAAATCACGCTTTTCCGTATGGAAAAGCGCAAAAACGAAGGAGGGTTTAATAAAGAAGATGTAATGTTAAATATAGATACATTCAAAAACTTATGTATGATAGCAAAAACTGATAAGGGTAAAGAAATTAGAAAGTATTATGTCAAATTAGAGAATATACATAATAAAATAATTAAAGAAGAAATTGAACAGCATAAATTACTATTACAAGAAAAAGAACAATTACTTGAAGAGAAAGATAATATTATTACAAATAATGAATATGTTAAAAAAGTTGAAAAACATGAATTTTTAATTGACAAATTTAAAAATAAAAAATGTGTATATATTGCTGAAATTAAAGAAAATTTAATAAAAATAGGTTCTACTAAAGATATTAATGAAAGGTGTAATGGATTATCTCGTATTTTTGGAAACTGTATGTTTTTGGATATATTTGAACATGTAGATTATCAACAAGTAGAATCGAATATTTTAATTAATGTAAAACCGCATTTATATAGAGAACCTATTAATAATCATGTATCAAAAGAAGTTGTTAAATTATCTGATAATTTTAATTATAAACAATTACGTGGAATAGTTATATATTATGTAAATGGTACTGATTTTCTATCACCTTTAGAAATACTAGAAAAAGAAAAAGTACAAAATGAAACTCAAAAATTAAATATAATTCAAGAATTATTAAATAAAGGAGAATCCTTACAAAATATTATATACTTATTTTCACATAATCAAAATATACCAATTAAAAAAGAAGAACAACAACAACAAGAAAAAGAAGAAGAACAAAAACAAATACATGTATCAAAACAAATGTTAAATTCACCAGTTCTTTTTAAAGGTAAAAAACCGAGAGGTCAAAAAATTCATAAAATTGATCCTGATAATTTACAAAATATAATAAAAACATATGATAGTATGGTATATTTACTAAGATCACCCGAATGCAATGGTTATAATAAATCAGGTATACTTAAAGCTATATCAGATTCTAGAATTTATAAAGGATATAGATGGAATTTTATAAATAAAGATACTACGCCTACTGTAGAATATAAATCATCTGTACCTATTCGTGATGCTATTTTAAAATTAAATGACACCAAAAATTTAATAATAGAAACGTTTACAACTAAAGATGAAGCTGCTAAAATCCTTGGTATAGCAAAATTAACTATGAGAAATATTATTAAAAATCAAGAAAAACATAATATGTATTATTATATAGAGTATAGTAAATGTCCATTACATATAATAGAAAAATATGATAAACCAATATTTGGAATTAATTCTATACATGCTAAAAAAATTAAACAAATAAATCCAATTACAAATACCTACATATATTTTAATAATCTCAACGAAATTCAATTAAAATTAGGTATATCTAGTAAAACAATTATAAATTCAATTAATGATAAAACTGTACATGCTGGTTCTTTATGGGAGTTTGCATAAATCTCAGGTACGAACCCTACGGTTCCACTAATATTCTATTAATTATTTTAATAAAACTTGAAATTAAAATAATAAATTTATTAGTATATATTATATGAGTAAAGTTTACGAGTTTCATGATATTTTTATAAAAACATGTGAATACAAAGATGGTGTAGGAGAATGCAAAAAGAAAAGAGAATCCAAAAAATGCATAGATGGAGTATGCGAAAAAGTTAATATACCAGAACGTAAATTAGATGTTCTTAAGGATTACTACTCGCAAATTCAAAATGGTGGTACATGTGATAAATGTGATAAAACATATACTACTTTATCTAGTCCCGGTCAATTAAAACACGATAAATCTATTTTTAAATGTCCAGAGAAAAAGTGTAATTATTCAACTTCAAAGTTTCATAAATTTAAAAAACATGTAGACAAACATAAAATTTATAAAAATAGCATTCGTAAAAGTCATGAACTTAATAATTCAGATAAATTAGATAAACAATGGTTTGAAATGCAAAAAAATTTTGAACAAACTGGACAAGGTAGTCCACAGCCAACAAATAAAGCCTTGTATAATTATGTTAAACAATTAGCAAATAAAAAATTTAAGTCAAAGTCTGGTATTTATAGGTCGAGTTGGATTGTTCGAGAATATAAAACACGCGGTGGTAAATACAGTGGTAAAAAAACATCAAGTAGTGGTTTAAAAAGATGGTATAAAGAAAAATGGATAGATTTAAATAGACCGATTCGTAATTCAAAGGGTAAAATTATCGGATATAAATCTTGTGGACGTTCTAAAGTTAAAGGTTCAAAAGATAAATATCCTTTGTGTAGACCATCAAAACGTGTGAATAAAGGGAGTCCTAGAACATATCGTTCAATATCATCTCATAGTATATCAAAAGCAAAGAAAGATAAATCAAAAATAAAACATAAGGGAAATATTAAGTTTGGTGCAGGTCAACACGGAGGTGATTGTGACATGTGTCAAACAGGTGGAAGTGATTGTGACATGTGTCAAACAGGTGGAAGTGATTGTGACATGTGTCAAACAGGTGGAAGTGATTGTGACATGTGTCAAACCGGTAGTGGTAAAATCAGAAGTCAATATTATGGACGTAGAAGTAAAGTTATGGTAAAGGTTCCTATAAATGTAAAAAATGTCGCACTTTATTCCTTTAAACTTAAGAAATTAGGTTTTGGCGGAGGGGTTGAAACTGGATGGAAACGTGCAAAACAACTGGCAACAAAGGACTCTATACCAATTGAAGATCTTAAGTATATGAGAGCGTGGTTTGCTAGACATTTATATGCAAGTTATCCTTCTTATAAGATGTGGAAAAAAGCTGGAAGACCAAAGGATTCTAAATGGCATAAGAAGCATGGAATAATTAGCTGGCTTATTTGGAGCGCCGATGCTGGATTTAAATGGGTAAATTCTCAAAAAAATATAAACTTATTAAATAAACATTATCCTGGTAAAAATTACAAATCTATGAAACTTCCTAAATAAATTGATTTTCAAGTATTTTAAATACAATTTAGAGCACTGCGGTTTTTAAATGGCACTAATTATTTGTAAATTTTTGGCGACCTATGTTTTTCTTCTCCAATATCGTTAATTGTTTCTTGTCATAAATCATACAACTCTCTTAAATTAAAATAATTTTTATTCAAATAAATTGTATATAAAGATATACAATTAAAATTCGCATTTATTCTTAAAATGTTTCATGTAAATATGTCTTGAGATCTAAATTAAAATAAAAGTGAAATAAAAGTGAAATAAAAGTAATATTACATTTATAATCATGGTTGAAACTCGCAGTCAAAAGAGAAAGTTAGAAGAAGAAGAAGAAGATGATTCTTATTTGGTTGTAAATGATACAAATATTAATTTAAAAATTATTAAAAAGAAAAAAACTTGTCCAGAAAATGAAGAATCGGTGAAATCTATTGTAACTGAATTTTCAGAAGATGAATCTGATAATAATCAAGATGAAGATGAAGACTTTGATGAGTCACAATTCGACAATAATATTTTGAATATGAAATTTGATCCAAAACAAACACAAGAAATTATTAAAGATTCTATTAAGACTTTAATAAAGAGATATGCTAGAGATGGTAAAGTATTTTTAAAGATGACAGGAGAAACTGATACTGATTATGATAAATTTAATGAATTGATTGATTCAATTTATGATGGTGAATTTTTTGAGAGAGTACCGTTAGAAGACCGTAAAAAAAAGTTGAAAGATTCATTAACTCAAGACGAAATTAAAGAGATGACAGATGAGTTACAAAATATTAAATCACATTATAATACCAATTCTCCGAGTATTATAGATATTTTAAGAATGAATGTTTCGATGGAGCAAAAGCAAAAATTATTAGAAAAAGTGCATTGTTTAGTAAATTCTGAAGTATTAACACATGAATATAACTCAAATTTAAAATTTCTAACATCGAATATTTCAAGTGCAAATGACCCTGAATTAATGAAGTTAGAAGAGCAAATTTTGAAAAGTTCATTGAATAATGGATTTGCAGATTCGTATAGAACTAAAATTTTAAAATCAAAGATGTCATTTGCAAATAAAGTAATGGCTTATAAAAAGTTGGAAATTATGGAAACTTATGAGGAAACAGATACTTCAGAATATGCCAAATATAAAGCTTGGATGGATGGGTTATTATCAGTACCGTTTGGTGTTTATAATGATAGTGGTATTACAAAAGAATCATCTCTGGAAGAGATTCAAAAATATATTAAAGATGTTAGGGGTACACTAGATAGAAAGCTATCGTTTTTAGAAAAACCAAAGGACCAAATTATTAATATTGTTACTCAGATGATGAGAAATCCAGATGTTAATATAAATGCTATAGGTTTGAATGGACCAGTAGGTGTTGGTAAATGTATGGGGATTAATACACCTATTATGATGTTTGATGGAACTATTAAAATGGTTCAAGATGTAGAAGAAGGAGATTTATTAATGGGTGATGATTCTACACAGAGAAAGGTATTATCATTAGGACGTGGTAGAGATACAATGTATAAAATTACAAATGTTAAAGGTGAAAGTTACACTGTAAATTCTGAACATATTATTTGTTTAAAATACTCAACACGTAAAAATATAGTAGATGATAAAAAATATAAAAGATTTAGAGTAAAATGGTTTAATAATAAAGATATAAAAATTGATATGAAAAATTTCTATTATAAAAATAAAGATAAAAATGTAATTTTAACAGAAGCGAAAGAATTTTTGAATAATTTAAAGGAAGATAAAATTTGCGAAATATCTATTAAGAAATATTTGCAATTAACAAAGTCAATTAAGGATAAATTAAAAGGTTATTCAGTACCAATTGAATTTTCAGAAAAAGAATTAGAGGTAGACCCATATATTATAGGTTTATGGCTAGGTGATGGTACAGGTATAACAAATCAAGATTCTACTATTATTAAATATTTTAAAGAAAATTTAGAACAAACGAAGCTGGAAAACTCGTGTGTTAAATGTTATTTACAACATAGGCAAAAGTATAATTATATTATTAATGGAAATGGTTCTGGAAAAGCTGGTTCTAATCATTTTTTAAATACACTTAAAAAATATGATTTAATTAAAAATAAACATATACCTCTTATTTATAAATGTAATAGTCGTGAAAATAGATTAAAATTATTAGCTGGTTTAATTGATAGTGATGGTCATTTAGATAATAAAAATAATATATATGAATTTTCTCAATGTTTAGAACGTGAAGATCTTATTGATGATGTAATTTATTTATGTAGATCTTTAGGATTTGCATGTTATAAAAATAAGAAAATGACAAGTTGGACATATAAAGGAATTAAACAATATAGTGAAGGATTGCGAATTTGTATTAGTGGTGAAGGAATTGAACAAATTCCAGTTCTTTGTCCTAGAAAGAAGGCAAATCCACGACAACAAATTAAAGATGTATTAGTATCAGGAATAAAAGTGGAAGAATTACCCGAAGATAATTATTATGGTTTTGAATTAGATAATAATCATAGATATGTATTAGGTAATTTTATAGTTACACATAATACGTCAGTAGTTGCAAGTATAGCGGAGGCTTTAGGTAGACCATATGCAACTATTTCTTTAGGTGGTGAATCTGATGCTTCTAGTTTAACTGGTCATGGTTTTACATATGTTGGTTCTGGTAGTGGTAGATTGATTGATATTTTAAGACATACAAAAACAATGAATCCAATTGTTTTGATAGATGAATTGGATAAAGTATCAGAAACCCAGCATGGTAAAGAGATTATAGGTACATTGATTCATTTGACAGATTCAACTACAAATAAAAACTATAATTATGACAAGTATTTTTCTGGTATTGAGTTTGATTTATCTAAAGTATTGTTTGTATTTACATATAATGACCCTAGTAAAGTTGATAGAATTTTAGCAGACCGTCTATTTAAAATTAAAGTTGATAATTATGATTTCAAGGAAAAATTAGATATCACAAATAAGCATATTATCCCCTATATGTTTGATAAATTTAAGTTTGATAAAGATGATATTACATTTACTGAAAAGGCTGTTAAATATTTAGTTAATTCATCTAATAAAGCTGATGGAATGAGAGATATTAAAACAAAAATTAAAATTATATTATCACGGATTAATACATTGTTATTAACAAATGAAGAAGACTGTATTGTTAATCTAAAATACAAGAAACTTTATCCGTATTATAAAACTCTACCAGTTTTAATTCCAGATGAACATATTGATACGTTTTTAGATGAAAGTATTTCAAGTGAAAAGAGCAATGAACCACCATCTCATATGTACATATAAAGTAATGTAAATCGTATATGTAAATATTTATTTAATTAAACACAAGATTAATTAAATTTATTTTTACCGGTCAATTGAATTAGGCATACCTCGCTGTCGATTCTAGAGAAGCTTGTTGAGACTTCTTTTTTGGTGCACGTTTAGCTGGTTTCTTCGTAGTAACAACATCATTAATAATATGATGAATTTCTTGACTAATATCATCTTCTTTTTGTTCAGAAGCTACAGATTTCTCTTTTTCGTCTTTTTCGTCTTCATCTTCGTCTTTTTCTTCTTCGTCTTTTTCTTCTTTTTCACTAATACCTTCTTCTTTGCTCATTGCGTCTAACATTCTTTGTTGATCAGAAAATCTAGCTTGAGCAATTAAACTATCTATATATTTTTGAGACTCATCATCCAAATTTTCATCTTCATCTTCATCTTCATCACTACTTACATACTCTACCTCTTCGTCTGTATCTTCGTCTGTATCTTCATCTGTGTCTTCGTCTTCATGTACTTTAGATTTCTTACCACCCTTAACTTTTAACTTGGGGGTATGATGCGCATCTTGAAGATTAAAAAAATAAAATGCGGCTAATAACAAGTCTACAACAACTATATAAATAATAAATTTGTTAAAAATACTTAGATATTCCTCATTATAAAATAACAAATAAATATATATAGAACTATATAATATTAATCCTAATGCGATAGAATAGGAAAGAATTTGTTGTGTTTTACACATTCCAGATGTATTAAGCAAATATTGTGACAAAACAAACATTTGATTTTTATTATTGTACAATAAAAATTAAATTAAATTCAAACGTATTTTGATAATCAATGTTTATTTACACAATGATGATACACCTCACAAACTTTATCTAATAAATTACTTTCATCTCTACCACCCTCATAGTCTCCGATAATTTTTCCATGTTGATCAAAAAATTTAAGAGTTGGGAATCCTCCAATATTTAAGGCACTTGACAATTTATCACCATCCTTGCTCAATTCTTCATTTTCTATTGCGATACAAGGAAAGTCATCTCCTTTTTTATTTAATTTTTTGCATAATGATTGATATGTTGGTGCAAATCGTTTACAATGCCCACACCATGATGCATGAATTAATAATAAACCAGGATTACCAGATGGATTATTAACATACACGTCTTTTTCATTTATTGTAAAACTTTTTGTTGTTAAATTTGCCGTGATTCCTTGGATAGACATGTTTTATATATACTAATATATTATATTTTGATAAATAAATTTTTTTAAATTTAAATGTTCTGTACATTCAAACCTCCTTGATATTCAAATCGATTCCGTTCACGAAGTAGGCTCGATGTGATTCAGATAAAACTTGTAAAGGATTTAATTTCCAAGCTAAAGCGTGGCCAAATAACAAAGGTAGTTGCCAGATAAAAAATAATGTTATTAATAAGGTTAATGCCGGTGATTGGCATTTATTCAATAAAAATTATTAATTAAAAAAAAATGAATCAAAATTATTTACAATCAAAATTAAAGATATTACATAATTATCTATACACAAATGTCTCACGTTAACCTTTTGGATTTGGACTTGACCAAGCTTAAGATTGCTAAAAGTGGCCGTATGATTAAGGTTCTTTACGGTAAAGAACCACTTCAACTTGTTACCGGAAAGTTATATACACCATTCGGTGTTAAAGTGAATCAAAACAGTTATTCACCATTTGCTACATGTCATTTAGATTGTTCACTTAATCAAAGTAAGTCTGAAGCAAGTGTAAAGTATCGTGAATCTCTCGAGGCATTAGATAGAAAGATAATTGAACTTATTCAAGAATCTCTTTATTTGTTTAATACTGGAAATATGACTTTTCAATCTGATGACATTCCAAATGTGTATTCATCTATTTTGCGTGAAAATAAAACTTATCCTAAATTGATGAAGATTACTCTACCACGTGACTCTAAAGGTAATTTTGAATGTGTTATCTTTGATGAGAATAAAAATAAGGTAGTTATTGAAGAAAGTACAGTTGAGGAAGTATTATGTAAAGGAAAGATTTTCAAAGGTATCATTGAATGTGGAAAGGTATGGTATTATAATGGACGATTCGGAACAACGTGGAATTTAAAACAACTTAAATTTATGGAGAATACTCCCGGCGAAGTATTAGATAAAACAGACCGTTCTCAACTATATCAAAATAGTATGCTTTTGGATGACTGACTAATAAATTAAAGATAACGTATACCTCCAGATAGCGAATATGCTATGGTAAAAAAAATTATTAATTACTTAAATCAATATAGACAAATTGATTTAATCTAAACATACATATGACACGGTGCGTCATCAGATTCCATAAATATAAATTGTGATTTTAATTTGTTAAAATATTGAGTAAATTCGTTAATATTTATTGTTAATTTATTTGTATCAAAATTATTTAACAATATTTCCTTATTTATTTCCAATACGACTTTCTCTAATATACGCATTGATTCACGAATACCACTTGATACTCTGGAATCAATGTTTTTATCAGTATAATCAATAACTATACTATAACAATCGTTATCAAAATCTATTTCTAGAGGTATACCTACATTTTCTTTGATATCTTGAAGACAGTAATTTTTAAGAATAGTTACTTTTTCTGTTTTAGTTGGGTTAGATACATACACGACATTTAGACGGTCCAACAAGACT
>Ga0208797_1000069_pt1 | contig 26601 bp, 30 predicted proteins | sample ColrivemetaGS555_FD_187608 | JGI IMG/M metagenome (GOLD analysis project Ga0208797, IMG submission 187608) | Estuarine microbial communities from the Columbia River estuary - Ebb tide non-ETM metaG S.555 (SPAdes) (version 2) | ecosystem: Environmental > Aquatic > Marine > Intertidal zone >...
TGTAAGCCGTCAAACAATTAGAATCACTGAGATCAGGGCGCTCAAGAAACTAAGAAGGAATCCAGTGTTGAAACAGCACTTCCTTGACCACATTAGTTCCAGCTCTGAATCTCGTAGTCAGGATCAAGTTCCTTCTGCCTAACCTCATCGCGGTAATGCGCCGCGATATCTTTCCTCAGCAGTTTATTAGTCTTGTAAATCTCGTTGCGATCCATCCTTAGCTTATCCATGTGCGCTTCACCTAGCTCGATGTTTAGCCAGTCGTGGAATGCTATTGGGTTGGAAGTGAAGTAGCGGTGACAGGCATGACACAGGGCCGTAGCGTTTGACATAGCCCAGCGGACTCGCTTGTTAGCCCTTCCATAGATGTGAGCGCATTCCAGTCGATCAGTCTTGTGGCAGTGCAAACACTTTTGATCCCGTAGCCTTACCGCCTTGCTAAACCAAATGTCACAGGGTTCGCGCTTGACTGCCATCTGTTTCCCTCGTGTATTGTCGCTCTCTGAGAATAGCTTTCTCGCTATGTCCGCAATCGCATGACCAGCCATCGAGCTTGTGGGGGTATTCTTGCTTGAACTGCGGCACCATTATCTTATGGCATTCAGTGCAGGTCATCTGAGGTAAATACGATCTCATACTCTGGTGTTTCTCCCTCATCAAGTAATGCAGAGACCCATACCTCTGCGAATTCTTCAACACTCAAATCTATCGTAATCCCTTCTTGCGCCCAGCCTAGAACGTAGACATCACACTCTTGGGGATTCTTGGCAGTCGTTGCGCCGCCTATGTCGGAAGTCTTTAGCAATGCCCTTCCACCGCCGGGCAGAGGACAGCTAATAATTTGGATCACGCTTTAACCTCATCAATGCCCACTTTGAATCGGCTGTGTTCGCCGTAGTTCTTATCGAGTATGACACAGGACATAGAGCGGGCGGAGCCGTAGCCAGAAGCTGAGTGGAAAGAATCGGGTGGACAGAGGACCCCAAAACTCTCCAGATGCAACCCGCCCATTTCTGTTACTGTACGGTGGTGGATATGACCGTGATATAAGTACCGGTATTTAGTTCGTCCCCATTCCTCTGCGTAGTCTCGCGTCACAGCCTCGTAAAGCGCCTGAGTCTTTACCCTGTCGCCGTGGTGCATAACAACTAGAGTTTGACCCCACTCGAAATGTATCCACTTGCTGAAGTTATCAAAAACCTTTACCCGTGGTTCATTGTGGAAGTACAAGCGCATCATCTCATTCAACCAGAGACTAGCATCGGGATCGTGATTACCTCGCACGTTGATCAGCCAAACTTCTTTGTGCGTCTCCAACATACGAGTGATTAGAACTTTGAAGAGGTTGCCGACAACGCGAATGACCCGGCCCAATCTTCCGTCAACATCGACGGGCGTGCCTTTTGCGGTCTTATTATCCCCAGAATTTGCGTGCAAAAAATCTCCGAGATTGATTAGCGCGCCTACCTCTGCATCACCTGCCGCCGACACCAGCTTATCGACTGCCTTTATGAGTACGTCTTGAGCAATGTTTGTATCCCAGTCATCGCCACCTGTCTCAGGAGACCAGCAGAGCGCGTTGAGGTGGTGATCTCCGATTAGGTAGGCTGATAGCCTGTCTTCGTTCTTCGTTGCTTCTGGAGCCTTTACGGGCCTGTGAAGGCCGTCAATCTCATCTAGCAATCCAGCCTTGAATGCTTCCAGTGCGATTTCAAGTTGTCGTTCTTTGTCACTGGCAGACTTGACCCATTGACCAACCGGCTTTCCTTCGTCGTTGTAGTAGGTTGAGACGCCCTTTACCGCAAAACCATCGGGGACCGTATGAACCATGTCGTGATCGGGGGAGTGACCTTGCATAGCGGCCCTACGCTTTATGTTTTTTATAATGTCACGCGCAACCCACTTGCTTACGCCAAGCTTGTCGCCAATCTTTTGATAGCCAAGCCCCTCTAAGTGCAGAGTAATAATTTGTGTTTGACGTTCAGTTGTACAGTAATCAAGTAAGCTCATAGTTCCCCCAGGGACTACTTGCCAAACCTTACGTCAATATCGAAGTTCTCTGCGACGTGTCGCGACATCACTTGATATATCTGATCAACCTCATACTTGCCGACCTTTACGAGATCGGCTTTCTGAAGCATTGCGTTTTGGATTGGCTTCCACATAACGTGGTATAGCATTTTGCCAGTTGGCGGTATGGATAATTTAGCTCCGTTTAAAACGTGTTGCATATCGTGACCACCCGCATTCATATCTCGCGCGACATGATCGCAATACGCATGGACGGCTTTCAGTTGTTGCCTGGTCAGATTTGGCTGGTAGATTTCGTACGTCTTACCAGCCTCACAGTTTTCCATGACGTACTTACAAAACTGCTCTGCTTGGAACTTGCTATTGACAGTCCATCGCTCGCTCATTTAAGCACTCCCCCTAAAAACCGTAAAAGGGAACAAAGCAAACAAAGGGAACAAAGCGAACAAACCGCATAGGTACGGGGTTTGCATGGCTTGTTGGGCTTGCACGGTTTTCGGTTTGTCAGGGGGAGTGCTCAAGCTGTCACCCGCTCGCCGCCAAACGTGACGTACTGGCCGTATTTTTCCAAGCAATGCGACCTGTAACTTTCTGATTTCATAAAATCGTGAGTGCAATCGTCTACCGTTGACCAAGCTTTCATCGCGATTTTACCAGAATTTGTCGTCATTTTCTCCGCAAATGGTGACACCCCACGTTCCTGCTGAGATGCTCGGCTTAACCAGCTATTGGCAAACCGCTTACCATCCTTCTTGCGCTTCTTAGGATTAGCGTCACACCATGCCGCCATCGCACTTAATTCAGCAAAGACATCGACCTTTGGAAAAGCATTCTGCCAATAAATGATTTGCTCATCATCGGGTTCGTAGTAAGTACCATCGTTTAAAATTATCATCCACACTTCCCTTTTAATGCCGGAGCAAGCTCCAGCAAATTAGTTAATTAGTAATGACGAGCTTTGATTACTGTATCGAATCTTGACATCTATTCCCTTTACCAGCTCTCGGCACAGGGAGGCGCATCATAGAGAGGGTCAACTCTGTCTCCGAGGTTCTTAGGTTCCTCGGCCTAACGCCCAGTAATCTCTGACAAAAAAGTAGATGAGGGAGGATACGGAATGGTTTTGTGGTGTATAATCCATTCATCTTCTTAACTGACCCTTCGAAGATATCACGAAAGTCCCTCCCTTGGACAGTGATTGGCCCCTCTCGCGAGGGGCTTTTTTTTGCCTCTACTTTTTCAGCAAGTGATACATCGCATACCGCTTGCCATCCTTGTTCTTTATTTCTGTACGGATATCGTGACCGCCCATGCGAAGCTCATTGATCCGCGCCGCCAAACGAAAACAACCGTAGTCGTTCAAGGCATCCATAGCCGTAATCGGTTTGCTTTCTAGGTGGTCAAGAATTTGCATTGTGTGGCTCATGTCATCTCCCTAAATCTAAAAAAGATTCGCAACTCATACCGAAGTATTCAGAGAGAGCAAAGACAACGCTTACCTTTTGATCTGCCTTTGATCTCCACCGGGTTGCAGTTTGCTTGCATACGCCAAAGTCTTTTGCCAACTTTAGATTCGATATGCCAGCCTGTTTTTGCGCCGCTATTAACGACGCGCCTACATCAAAATGGGATGTCGTCATTGAACTGTTCAGTCGGGGTCTGGGTTGCAAGGGTTTCTCGGACTTGTTGAACGCCATCTGCATGAACTTTTGACGGGTCTGGTTCCCAGGTATCGAGTTTGGCATATATCTTGTCGCTCGCTTTTGCTTTAAGAACTTGAACATTAACCCAATCACCTGACTGAGCATTTAAGAAGGGGATCATCTCCGACTTCTTTACTGAGATGTTGCACACCACAAAGTCCGGTGCGTTTTGTTGGCGCTTGCAGATCATTCCATCTACAAAAGTTATGTCTTTATTCATGCTGTCTCTCCCAAGATTAATTTACGTGCTTCGTTAAACTCATTGCTTTTGAGATCACTACGCTCGGCAGTTGTGAAGATGCCGCCCTTACTAGGTGCAACCCACAAGGCTTTCTTGTCGTCGTTGCTGATCTCGCCCCACGCCTCTGCTACGGCTTCCCACGCCTTCAATGCGAGGTGTTCTTTGATGAAGTACACAGACGCATAGTTGCGCTGTAATGCTTCGTTGTGAGCCATGATCGGCCCGGTGTCTTGTTGTTGCTGGATAGCGTGTGCAACCTCATCGGCAGACGCGATAGAAAGCTCCTCGCCAGCCAGTCCGAAGAAGGCCAATGCGCGACCCACCGCCGAACTCTCAGCCACTTCCATAGCGGCCTGACTATTGATCTTGCTGGCGGCGCGTACCTCTTCAGCGTGACCAGTAGCGATGACCATTCCAGCCGCCGAGACAGTTGCTTTCATAATGACTAGAACGTCGTTAGCTTCGACCAGCTCGGTCGAGATCGTGTAGTCGGGATGGGCCGCTCTAAACTCTGCGACCCGGAGTGCCACGGTCTTATATTCTTTTCCGTGGATTTTTACGATGCCATTCATAATGTTTCTCCGGCGTGTTGAGATGCTTGGCGCATCTGGGTTAAGGCATAGCCGTCGGCGTAGCCTGATAGGTAGGTGTCAGTTGCTGGGTAGGCTTGGTCATTACAAGCCACGCCATCCTCGAAGCCGTTACGGAAATCACGACTAGCTACGGTCAGATAATCCTTGAACCGATCGGACAAGAAAGCCTCGTCGCTTTTACTTAGATCAAGCATCGTAAGCCTCCGCGTGTTTAGCGGCTTCAGCTTGAACAAGATCGACGATCATGGACTCTGAGTAGTTCCATAGAAGCTCGCGGGTTTTAGCAACCACGACAGCCGGGTCAACCTCATCGTTAAAGATTAGGTCTACCCATTCGATCTCACTGCCAGTTTGTTGCATTGCGGTAGGGGCTATCTCGGATGAGATATCTTCAACATCACACATAATCTCGCGACGGATATCGGGATCAGTAATGTCGTGGAAACTTTCTTCCCACGTCGGGTGGTTAATGAGAATTTCGTAGAAATCAAAACGTGCCATTTGCTATCTCCCTTGGTAGTTCCACATGGAACATAGACACTATAGGTCTATTTCAAGGGTAATGCAAACACTTTATGTTTATTAGTTGTAGTAGCTCCACATGACTGGTGTGGAATCACGCATATCAAGATGGATAAAATCTTTGTGAACACCTATGCCGGTGAAGACTCCCATCTTCAAAGCCTCATGCACGATGTTCATTCTTTCAAAGCCGTTGGTTACTTTAAGGTCAGCGGCGATTCCGCGGGCATGGGTGCCGGGGCCGTTGGGCTTGTTGATCTCCGCGCTGTGGTTCACAGACCTGAATCCGCTAGTCACGATCAGGGGGAAGCCGACGCACTCTCGGAGGGTATCGAGAGCCAGAATTAGGTCTTCGGAGACGTTATTCTCTTGGGTCTCTCTGCACCGGAACTCGGCCTTTGAAAAATATTTATAAGTCATTTACGAGCAACGTCCTTTGTCTTCTCTACCGTGCGCATTGCACCAAGCCCCAGCATACCAAGAAGAACAGGCATCATTTCAGAAAGATCAAGTGTGGGGACCACATAACCAGAGCCAGCCACGCTAAGCCCAAAATTTGCGAAAGGCACCAGAAGATAATTGCTAGCAAGCCCAGCGCAACAGACCCAGCCCACAGCAGGCCGCCAACCACTGACAAACATTGACGTATGGGATGCTTCTTCTTTGTTGACTGCGATCTGAGCTTTGGCGATTTCATGGGCCTGTCTCTCAGTTAATGTGGCGATCTCGTGGGCTAGACGACTGCGCTCATCCGCGTCAGGGATAACCTTGTCTAACAGGTTGGAGATTGGGCCGACTAGTAGCTCAAGCACTAGACGCCGCCTTTAATCCATATACCGATGCCGGTCATTAAGGCCGCCATGATAATGCGCTCGATCCACTGGTTCTTCGCAATGCTGATCTCGATTGCTTGGATGCGCTTCTCGTGATTCTTTACTTCATCTTTCACGATTGCTTGAATCTCATCAATGCGCTTGTGCGCGCGGGCTACAGTCTCCGCCAAGTAAATCTGCCTCTGTTCCATGCTGGATAGATCACGCAAAGTCTGAGCGATACTAGTCAGCGCAGACTTCATTTCACTTACATCTTGAGCCATTGCCTCTTGCTGTGCTTCCAACTTGGCAACTGACTGCTCGACACTCATGGCTTATCTTTTCTTGGCCGTCTTAGCGGCGTCTTTAAACGATTGTGCAGTAGGCGCACCGGCAGTACCGGGCTTACGCATACGCTCGCCAGAGCCACTAGCGATGCGATTACGCTTCGCCGCTATGTTTGCATACAAACCTTTCTTTGGCTTTCTCATTACCATTTCACCTTTGATGACCAAAACGCCGCAGACATTTTGCCCTTAGCTATGTTCTTTGCATGACGCGCTTTAAAAGACTTACGGCGCATCCTTGCCTTCTCAGACTCCCCCTCTTTAGCAGGGGAGCCAGATACACCTTGTTGGCCAAAGCGTATAGTCTCTACCTGATCACCTTCCTTAGCCACGACAACGTGTGACTTTTTTGGATGGCCGGGTGTACGCTTGGGTTTATTATAATCCGATACACCTATGCGATCTAAGAGCGACTCACTCATCTTCTTCAGCAGTCTCTTCTCTAACGATTGAGGCGTAGTGATTCATAAGAAGGTTAAGGTCTTGGCGTTGCTCTTCTATTACTAAGAGTTGCTGATTTAAATTTACCGCCTTTTGCAGTGCGGCTTTACCTTGATCACTCAGGCTTTCAACATCAATTTCACGTCCATCAATACTAAAATCAGTCATTTTTTGTTTTCCCTAAAATCATTTTTATTACTACAGTTGTTGGTAATATCGTGTAATTCCAAGACCAAAACTTGTGACCAAGAGATTCCATGTGCGCCCGGTCAACCCATTCCTTTGTCCAGTTATCAATATACATTTTACCAACACGAAGGACTGCATGGCCACCCGTCTTGGTTTTGCACCCGCATATCTCTGCACTAAATGTAAATAGCATCCACCAAAATTTTATCCAAGACTCTTTGCATACAACGTAATACAAGACGGACAGCGCATAGTCTTCGCAGTCACCCCGATAGACTTCTTCGACTGGCTTTATTACTCGCCACAAATCACGACCGTCTGGATCGTGCTTGTAATTGTATAAAGTGTTGAAGTCTTTTAGGTTCACCAAGGTACGCCGTTAGCAGTGACAGGGTTCTTCTCTGCTTCAATCTTAGCCGCTAGAGCCGCCTCAGTAGCGTCCTTATCTACAGACTCCCATACCCAGCCCAAGGCCATTTCTTCAGTTAAGTCGGCGTAGGGGACGTATCCGGGCGCTGTAGGGTCTGGTGTAAAGCCTACAGTACCGTAGGAGGATGCAGAGTAGGTAACAGCGTCGTCACCCTCGCCTACAGTTTCTGAATCAGTAGCCCGCCAGTGTGCAACGACTACTGCGCCGTCCATGTCTGCTGGCTGAATGTCACGCTCAAGTGTTGCAATAGTCCATGTAGTCATTGTTATGCTCCGAATACTGCGTTGCAGATAGCTTGTACGTTAGAAGGCTCTGATGACCAGTCGTCACCTGATTGAATTACATGACGGTGATACGACTGAGAGATGACAGCGCCATCCTCAACGATGCGAGTAGCAATCCGTACTTGAACGACTTGGCCGTCCTCTGTAGCTACTACTTCGATTTTGTCTGCTACTACTTCTTTAGTTAGTGACATTATTGTCTCCTGTTAGTCTGGCCCCAGAGTCCACTGAGGCTATAGGGTTATTAAGCGGCTTGATAAACTAACGACATTCGCACCTGAAAATCGTTGTCAATGTCTGATGCGCTCAACGGTGTGTTCATGTCTGTTAAGGCCGATGCAATTTTGTTTATCGTAACAGTGGCTTGATTTTGAGTTGCATTTCCTGTCAAGTTGTAAATCGCACTTGTAACGCCGCCCCAGAAATTGAAGATAGGCGCCGCCTCAACTGAGGTGCTTACTAGATTGTCGCCTACGATAAATGGCAAATTAGTAAGGCTTAAAGATCCCGCACTGGTTCCTTTGGACGATAATGTTAAATTCACTGTCACAAATACTAGGCGCCCAACTTTAGTGTAAGATCCTGATTGTGTTCCATAAGTAAAATTAGAAGTCGTCGTGCCTGTAAACGTAGGAGTAAACGTCCCTTCTTCATAGTGATCCAGCTTGTTCGCCGCCGCAGCACCGCCGAGGTATACTCCTTCTGACAGGAAAAGGTTTTTGAAACGTGATGTACCAGATCCTAGGTTCATCTGGCCGTCAGCAGTAGTATCGTCAACGTCACGAGGAATAATCAAAGTGTCTTCAATCTTGAGGCCGCGTGTGTCGTTACCATAGATGACGTTTGTTGATGCCGCTGAGATAGTGCCGACGGGGACGTTGTCTTTGCGGAACTCTGCAATGGTGCCGTCAGACGTCTTGCGGTTAAGGATCAAGGACCGAGAACCGTCAGTGGTAGCTACAATTAAGCCATCGTCTTTAGCCTCAAAACCTACAGTGTTTGTAGAGTCTTGAGCGGTCTTACCAACCAGCAAGTGGCCGCCTGAGGAAATGCGGAGGCGTTCGTTATTAAAACCATCTTTGTCTTGAACAAAGCGCAACTCAGCATTAGCTGTATGGTTTATATCCCAATAGTTACCAAGGGTGCCAGAGCCGCCAGATTCAGCTAGACGTAAAGTAGCGTTTGTTGCTGATTGTGAAAACTCAGAGTCTCGAATGGTTAGTATAGGATCTACGCTAACAATTTCTACTAAAGTGTCAGGAGAGTCCGTGCCGATTCCAACCGAGCCGTTTGAGGTGATGCGCATCGTCTCGACAGCATCTGCACCTTCTGAAGCAGGAGCGCCCGTTTTAAATATAAGGTTTGCATTATTACCAATGGAGGTTGCCGCTTGAGCCTCAATAATAGCTGAGTTATTCGCACCGAAACCAGAGGCGTCAGACGTATAAAAATTAATAGCTCCTACACGATCTCCAGTAGTTAGGGCCGCATAACCGTTTGTTAATGTAAGTTCTGGGCCGGGAGCAGATCCAGTGCCACTAGAAATGTCTAAAGCAGTTTTAGGAGCCTGCAAGTTGATTCCAACCTTACCGTCTTCGGTAATGCGGAGGCGTTCGTTGCCACCGCCTTTAGTTCCGATAGTTCCTGTGTGGAACTTAACGACAGACGCAGGCTCGGCCAGCCCCGTACCACCCCCTACAATCAATGTGTTGTTACTGGATGAAGCGGCAAGGTACATCATTGTGACTTCTTGATCTACTTGACTAACACCAAAGTAGCGAGAATTTTTGCTTGCCAATGCTGTAATGTTGTCTGAAGTAGTTATACCGCTACCCGTCACTTGGAGTTTTGAGTTGGCAGAAGTGTTACTAGTGAGGCCGATTCCAACCGAGCCGTTTGAGGTTATGCGTACGGCCTCCGCAGAACCCATGTTAAACGCAATAGCCAAGGGTGTAGTACTAGCGTTCCCTGCTCTGCTATAGATTCTATTTACAGAATCAGTAGGCACAAACAGTATAGCTCCGTTACCTGTCGTACTTTCAAAAGTAGCTGAGCCTGAAACGTGAAGCGTTCTACTCGGAGAATTCGTGCCCAGACCTAACCGCTCCGAGGCGGCGGACCAGAAGAACTTCGGAGTCGTGCCCGTGTCCTCAAAGAACTGGACATCGCCGTTTTGATTTACTTTAATACGGTTTTTAGTCGTTGTTCCTGTTTGTATAAATACAGAATCATTGCTATTTAATTTTGAGGAGCTAGTTTCAAAATCAAGAACACGATAGCCGCCAATTTCTTGATAAATTCTATTATCAGCAAACTTAACAAAAGTATCAGTGTCACCTGTGTGGACAATTCCATCAGAGGTCACTGTGCCAGTAACGTCGACCCCTGTGAGGGTTGTGGCTAGTTTTTCTACGCCGTTATAACGAATGCTTGCCGCACCAGCACTATCAAATCGTGCATTAGCTACACCAGAGCTATTCTGTATAACAGTGAATGCACCGTTACTTTGAAGAACTAGACTGCCTGTTCCAGTGTCATCAATGAAGCTGTTATTCCCATCATGGTAAATCTGTAGGTCAGAGCCAGCACCGAAGATAGCCTTGTCGTTGTCGCCAAAAGTTACATCGCCCGTAACGTCAAGACCATCGGTTGACAGTGCCCCACCAGCCAAAGACCAAGCGCCATCATAAGTTAGTGAGGCATCGTCGGTTTCAATTACAATGTGACCAGCAGTCTGAGGCTGGTTTGTATTAACACCGCTGGCATTAATGTGGATGGTGTTATCGGCATCAGCTCCAGCGAAATGACCAAGAGCAATCGCGTCTTCGCCTAAAGAATCAGCTCCGTAACCAATGGCAGTGGAGTAGTTCCCAGTAGCATCTGTATTACTGCCAAGAGCCGTGGCATAAAAATATGCTGTTGAGTTGTAGCCCAGAGCTGTACCGTAAGGCCCGTTATCAGCTAAAGAATCTCTACCGATAGCCGTTCCAAATGTACCGGTATTGCTGACTATCGCGTTGTTACCAATAGCAATGCCGCCTACGTCATTCGCTTGTGCCGCGTGACCAATAGCAACGCCATATGTGTTAGCAACTCCAATAGTAGCCCCTCCACCTATTGCGACTCCTCCCCCCCCTAAAGCTTGTGACGTATTTCCAATTGAAATGGAAGAGGTGTTTGGGGCGTTTGCAGACGTTCCAATTCCTATTGAATCAGGGGAACCAGCAACAGCGCCCCACCCAATACCAATAGCTTTTTGACCGGCTACCGTTAACTGTCTGCCAATGGCGATCCCGTTGTCGTTATTTGCTTCAGCTTCATAACCAATAGCAAGGGTTTGTGCGCCAGAAGCAATAGCTCCCTCGCCCATAGAAATGCCATAAGCTCCGCTACTTGCCGTGTCGCGTCCAATTGCAATGGGTACTCCTAAGCCGGTTGCACTGGCAGATTTACCAACCGCAATAGAACCTTCATATCTAGCCCAAGAATCCGCACCAATAGAAATCGAAGTGCCGCCGCTTGAGTTAGCACTTGTCCCAATAGCTATAGAGCTAACACCCGTCGTTGTCGGAGCATTGCCTATTGCAATGTTGTTAGACCCTCCTGATGAAGCGTTTTGCCCTATTGAAATGGCTTGGAGATTTAGAGCTTGGGCCGAGTTGCCTAATGCTACTGTACCGTTACTGCTGGCATTAGAGCCGTAACCAACGGCAGTGGAGTTAGCTCCAGTAGCATCTGCATTACCGCCAACAGCCGTGGCATAGGTTGCCGCCTCTGAGCTATAACCCAAAGCTGTCGCATAACTCCCTGAGTCTGCATTAGAGTCTCTGCCTAAAGCCGTACCGAATTGCGAGTTTGATGTTGCATTGTTTCCAATAGCAACACTGGCCATTTGATTTGCCGTTGCGCCATAGCCAATAGCAACGCCGTTTATGTTATTTACGTCAGACGTGGCAGAGTAGCCTATGACAGTAGAGCCTACATTCCCAGTGGCTGCTAATCGCCCAATCGCAATGGCGTTCTCGTTATTTGCCTCTGCACCGTGACCAATGCCTATCGCGTTTGCCCCAGTAGTGGTTAATTGACGCCCAATAGCAATGGAGTCAGTAGCGGTTGCAGATGCAATGTAACCAATAGCAATACCTTGTGCGCCTGACGTTACCGTTTGATAGCCTAAACCTACGCCATAAGCGCCGGTAGTGTTTGCTTGAAAACCTATGGCAATGGGGCTTTCTGATCCATTAAAAGTTGTAGCGGAATGACCAATGGCAATTGTTGATCCTGCCCCTTTGGCTTGAGCGTCTTTACCTAAAGCAATCGACCCTATTCGGGCGGCATCTGAGTCGGCTCCTATAGCAATAGCTCCTAAATTATATGAGCTAGCGTCATTGCCTATGGAAATAGAGTCAGTAGCAGTTGCCTGTGCTCCATGTCCAAGTGCTGTGGAGGATTGTGCGGTAGCTTGGGACGAGTACCCGAGAGCCGTAGCGTAAGACCCGTTATCAGCTAAAGAATCTCTACCGATAGCTACTCCAAATTGACTGCTATAGACTCTCGCGTTGTTACCAATAGCCACACCATCATTTAGATTTACTGCCGCCGCATAACCAATAGCAATTCCTCGGTCGCCGGGAATAGTTAATAGTCTTCCTATAGCTATTGAGTCACTTCCACTTGCCTGAGCTACATAACCAAAAGCAATCGAATTATTGCCGCTGGCTTCAGCAGTATCGCCTATGGATATGCTTCGAGATCCACTAGCCGTTGCATTACCCCCTAAAGATATTCCGGATATTCCAGTGCTTAATGCGCTATAGCCGATTGCGACCGGACCACCACCTGCACCGTTGAGAGTAGAAGCATCCTCACCAATAGCAATTGAAGTGGAAAGTGTAGATTGCGCTCCTTTACCAATGGCAATGGATCGAACACCAGTTGAGTCTGTTTCTTGACCAATGGCAATTGACCCGCCTCCAGAAGCAACCGCATCAAGTCCTAATGCGATATCCCTAGCGGCAGTAGCACTAGCATCATGGCCTAAAGCAATTGAATCTGTGCCAGAAGAAACAGCATCACTACCGATATTAAAGCTGTCTGTATTTGGATCAAATCCGGGTGGTTGAGCGCCTATCTCTTGCAGTGCGCCTTCAACATTATCGGAGGTGTAATAGCCGCCAGCATCTTCAATTGATACATCATCTGCATCAACGTCAGTCGTTACACCTGCGGCTAGATCAACTGCGCCATTTGCATCAAACTTGATAAACTTGTTTGCGCGAGTAGCCGCCTCGGGTAGCTCCATCGAGATAGAGTCAGAGTCGGTAATAGGCTTGCGGATAGACTGTGAGAATGAGCGGTCAGTCTGCTCACCCGCTAACCACAGATCATCAAAGTCGCTGTTTACTTCAGAGGCTAGGAAGTCACCAGAGTTTGTATAGTTCTGTGTGCGAGAGTAGGGCATGTCACGATACAGGGTCAGTACGTCGCCTGTGGTCGCTCCTACAGTCAGAGTGACGTTTCCCCCACTATCATTGCCTACGTTCGACACAGAGTAATTGGTGCCTTCTGAGAGGGCTACGCCGTTCTTCAGCACGACAATGTGGCTCTTGTCTACGATCTCAAACGTATACGCGAATACCGTCTGACCAGAAGTTGCGGAATATTGGTTACGGCTTGTGTTGTCTGCTACTGTCACTTTACTGCCTCCGGTAAAGGCTCACCGGGCTTCCACCAGTAACCTTGATTGTAGTCTTTCATTCGTTTCCGAACTATCCGATTATACTTTCGTTGAGCGTCTTCGTCCGCTAGTATTTCAAGCTGATCGAACATTGCGTTTTTTAAGATTGTCACTTGCCAAGGATCAGGAAAATAACGGCCTGCAAAATCAATTGCTTCAGGTATGACGTTTGTTTCTTCGCTGTTTAGCACTTGCTGAACATTTCCAAGCGTAAGTTTTACAAATCGGTCAACCGTGTCGCCTGTTGGGCCAAGAACCGTTGACGCCGGGCCTGATCCAAATCGGTTTTGATCTGAGAAAATAAAATCTCCAAATATTCCAAGTCCCCCGCCTTGTGACATTGCCGCAACAAGAAACTTTCCGCTTACATTGCCATCTTCATCTAGCATTGGGCGCGGCTCTCGTCCCGCCGCAAGGTCTTTCGCCTGCAAGGTAATGCCGCCCAAAATCGTTGTGATCGCCATTAACGAGCCGTAATACTGAGCCTTTTGACCTTTGGTGGCTTGATAATAACCGCGCATTCCGTGCGTCATAAGTATCGTTATAGGAAACGATTTTAATTGCATAACGGTTCTGAGCGCCATACCGCTTCCTGATGCTCTATTTAGTCCACCAGTTGTAATCCCGCGAGTTCTAGCATCTGGAGTAGGCACAGCAAAATCTGTTTCGGATAAAATCATCTGATGAAATTTAACGCCCGCTTCCTGCGTTACATCGGCGTATGGAGCGCCCCGCAACATAAGAGGCGGCGTCGACCTAAAAACATCCCAATCATCGACAGATATTCCGTAACCTCGCATTTGCTGTTGGAGTTCTGGCGCTAAATCGTCAAAAGTGTTTTTAAAGTTATCAGCAAGCAACGCAGAATATTCCATACCAAATGCCTTCCGGCCTGCATTAGTCCACGCTTCAAGGCCAGACGCCCGCAAAACCCATTCCGCTAATTTTGCGGCTTTCCCAGTGCCATAAGAGTCGGCGAATCTGTTAGCTGATGTTTGCCTAGAAGCGTTTTCGGCTGTTAATCCAAGGCGAGTTCCAAATATTCTGTCCTGCTCATTCCCTGGCCGCATCAATGAAAGTTGTTGCATGATGACTTTAAGGGGGGCAATTTTGTTGTATTTTGCAGTTATGTATTGAAACCCAACATCACTTATTGCTGATATAAACGCGCCACCCAAATTGGCGGCAGTCAAAAAGTTGCGGCTAGATTCAAGGGCGTCTGCCGCGCTAGTATAATCACCGCCATTTGTTTGTCCGGTTGCATTTCTGTATACCGCGTTAGAAATTCCTATCGAAGCATCGCCTGCTTTATCTTCATATTGTGCGCGACGCACTAAAAAATCATGGACAACAGAAGGATTAGGGCCAAGGAGTTCCATCACCGCGATATCGTTTGACATCATATCTATCTGATCTGTAATAGCGTCAAAGACGTTTCCTCTGCCAAACCTGTTTTGATATGCCATCCAAGAATCTGCATCTTTGAAATACAAAAATCTTCGTTCACCGTGACGCCGCGATAGCTTTCCGCTTCCAAAAGTGTCTGTAAGACCTTGCGCCTTGTTTAGCCCACCCGTACTAATTGTTTCGTAAACTTCACTAAGCGCAACATCAAATTCTTCGTCGGTAAGTATTTTTCCATTTTTGTTAAGCATATTCTGGCGGTCAAGTTTGTCATAGATAAATGACTTCCATTCTTTCTCACCTGCCTTTGCAACCGTCCTCATATCGTGACGTTGTGGCATAAGGTATTTTTCATTTTTACTTATGGAACCGCCGCGCTGATTAAATTTAAGACGCATTTCTTCAAAGGTATCTAAAACACTTTTTGCCATACCATTAAAAGGCTCGCCCATATCCTCCCCATAAATAGCTTTAAGCCATTTGACGAGACCTTCTTCATCGTTTGATACGCCAAACATTCGACTTCTAAACTTAGCAAGCGCCTCCGAATTCATTCCTTGATATAAGCCGCTGTAATATTTAGCTAAATATTCAATGTTTTTATAGCCCGCATGGTTTCTTGGATCTTTTGTCATAAGCGCCGTAATACCGGCGACCATTCCTTCAGGATGATTTTTTATATTGTCGTATGCCTGAGACGCGCGGACTGCTTGTATAGCGACCTCTCGCTTCTGACGGGTTAAGTCTCCAAGTAGCTCATCAATCGCTTCATTGGGATTGTCAGACTCTAGGATCTGCGTAGCCAAATCTTGATTTATTCGGCCTTGACTTAACGCCTCGCGGACACATCTATCGTATTCGTTAGCCAAGTGCGCACCTCAATATTTCTTCTACGTTGCGAATCTCTCTATCAATCGGCAACATTTGTTCAGCGGCATATTTCCGCAATTCAACTTGCGTTTTTGATAACTCTTGTAGCCCAACACCTCGAACCGGAACCTCAGAAATAACGCCCTCTTCAGTTACCCACTCAGGTAATAGGCCCATTTTTTGATCTGCAAATACGGTGTCGCCAACACTGGCTGTTTGATTTCGTTCGCCAAATGGCCCGTAGTTTAACCAGCTGTTTTGACCTCGAGTTTCTGTGGTCATTGCGCGTCTAGCTGGGCCAGTAAATAACTGCATATGGGCTTGGAATGCGTTTTCTTCGCCACGCGCTCTAAAACCAGCGCCCTCAATAGAGTGACCAAAGGCATCATGTACAGCGCGGAATAAATCGTTGTTAGTAACAATCTGCTCTTGACCGTTCTGGTCTTTCCAGCGCAATCCTGTGTCCTCAAGCATTATGCGATTGCTGTCAGCTAATTTTGCTTTAAACTCCTCCATAGACCCAAAGCCATCATAAGTTCCGTAAACAGCCATGCGCTTATTGTTACGAAGGTCTCGAATAGCATCGTATGGATTCCCGTTATAGGGGTCAGTTTTTTCATCAAAAAATGTAAACTTATAGCCGCTTTGAATTAGCTGGTCGTATTGACTTCGCGTTTGCTCAACTAAGTCACGATAAGCGGCCTGAACTTCTGGGTTAGTAGGATCGTCAGCCATTTCTTCATAAGCATCAGAAATGCGACGCGCCCTATCTTCATCAACGTCTACATATTGCCTTTGTCGGCTAAACGGGATGCCTTGATTTCTGGCGTAGTTTTGAGCGCTTCCGGTGATTCCTTCGTCTGGCCCTGTTGCATCTCGGATTTCTGGGGCACCCTCAAGGCTCTGGCGGCTTGGTATCTCACCCTCGCCCGTCTGAGCGCCTCCGCTCTCAGTCCGTCTTCTTCCGTCTCTGGTGCGTTCGGGTCGAACATCTTCAGTGCCTCCAAGGTTTTGATATGCCTCTATATCTCGGTCGTAATCGCTGGCTATACCTTGCTGATCAAGTATATCACGCTGGCGACTTGTAGATGTTTTTGGGGCCGCACGTTGCGGCTCGGGCTCTACATAATTTTCCGGCTTTAATGACGGCTGGTTATAAAGATCTAGTCGAGTCTCACGCTCTGACATCCACTCAATATCTCGATTGATCTCTTCTTCAATGAATCGCTGATCAATTTGCTCTTGATAGCCTTCAGGGATTTTGCCGCTATCTAAAATATCTAACTCACGCCTAGCAATACGAGCCGTTTCATCAGCCTCTAAACGCTGATCAACAATCCTGAGTCGCTGTATAATTTCTCCGCGTTGTTGTTCTGCAAGTTTCTTTCCTCGCAAAACTTGCTGTTTTTTTGCTCGACGCTTAGAAACACCCGGAGCTTGGAAAAATTCCTCGGGGGCATCGCTTACTTCAGTGAGTTTGTATTCAAGGTCTTTCTTTTCAGTGTTTAAGCGCTTTCGCTCCCCGCGCGTTAGTTGCGTTGCGGCTACGGCTAAAAGCGACTGTCTTGACTCATCAATAAAAGATTTTGCAATTTCATCTTTATCAACCGGCAATATAGCGCCATTTGCTTTGGCATATTCTAAGTCGTCAATAGCGCGGTCAAATACGTCAAGCGCCATCTCTTCTGGTGAATCTGCGGGAGCGGCATCAAGCCTAACGGCTTCGTCTTTAACTCTTCTTAAATATCCTGAAATGCCACCAAGAACTCCTCCGAATACCGCGCCACCAGCGCCAGCGGCGGCAATATTAAACAGGGCGTCTTGAGCAGAATATGGTGATTCAATGTCAAGTTTGTGCTGAAAAACTAAGGGTTGAATAGCCAGCTCTGTTGCGACTGCAATCCCAGCTTCAGCTTTTGCCACGCGCATTGCATTGGCTGTTACGCTCAGACTGCGAGAAATGGACAGTGAAGCACCCAATCCCATTGTCGCTATGTTTACAGGGTCCAGCATTAAGGCCGTCATAGAGCCTGCAAACTGCGCTATTCCAGACCCTCGCTCAATAACATCTTGCGCGTACTCACGCCTAACGGCTAATCGCTCGTTTCGTAACTGCCGAAGCTCTTCATCAGATTGTATTAGTCCGGTGTCGCTGGCGATTCGGTCGTAATCAATCCGACCGCTTCTTTGCGTATATTTTGCAACATTGAATCCGTCTTCAGTCATTGCCTTGACGCGGCGAGTGCGCTCTACTTCTTCATCTCTATTAATAAGAGACGAAATAGAAAGCTCTTCATCAACTACCAAGCCAAAGGACGCCTGAAAAACTTCCCCAATAGACGATGGCTCAACCGCCGTGGTCGGATCAAATAGTGTGTACTTGTTTAAGTTTTGGCGTGATTGACTGGTGATATATGGCATCACATAACCCTAGCAGTCGTTTTTGGAGAAACTTCAATCAGTCTTTCTCTGCGAAACTCTCTCAACTCTATCGCACGTTCACGCAGTTGTTCTTCGGTTAAGGGCTCATATTCAAAAGTAAAGGCATTGCCCTCTTTGTTGACAAATCGCTGATTATCACCAAAAGCAAAAAAATACTTCCCGTTTCCTTCACTTACAATTGTTGAGCTTTCAATTCTTTTTAATGCCATTGGAATGGTTAAATTAGTTCCACCATTCGCTTCAACCCATGTCGGAGTAATGGTGTCTATGAATTCTTGGAATTGATCCTCGCTTATGCCTCTAGGTAACTGGAATCGAGAGTCATTAATTATCCCGATCCCACCTGTAATTTCAGCCAATGCATCCTTAAATTGGGAGGCCCCCCCGACTTCCAAGTCAGCACTCGGCGAAACCTTGGCGAGATAAGCCAAAGACGCATCTATTATGTTGGCGTACTGATCGGAAGCATAAACCTCCCCTACTGGCCCCAAGAAATCTTCAGCAAGCGGCAAGTATTTTGACGCTGTCGGAGATTTCGCAACGCCATCTGCCAACATTTGCTGGCCCTTAAATGTAATTTCTTGAACTTCAGGATCATTTGTTGACGCAATCATGGCGAAAAGTGGCTCGCCTGCTTTATCAATCATTTCAAATGCGGCGGGGTTTTGGTTGAGCGATTGCGACAATAATAGTTTTTGCTCGTAATCTGCGCTTTCAACGGTTTCTGAGAGTTTCGTTGCCTCTGCTTTTGTCAGTGCGGGCATATCCAAACCGTAATGAAGACTTGCCGCCTCTGCCGAGGAAACTCTTTCTAGCCATGCGTCAGAGCTGGAGATATCAAGAGGCGTGTTAGGAACAATGCCTTGCTGGATAGCAAACCTTAGCGGGTCATCTGCCAGTGCAGTATTTATCCCATTTTCTGCCGTTGCTAAAGCTTGATATCGAGAAACCCCTTCCAACGTACCAAGGCCTTTTGCCTCCGTCAAAATGGCGGCTCTATCAGTAGCAGGAAGAACGGAAAACGTACTTGCCTCCATCGCATTATTTAGATCGGCTTCATACTCGGTGCCTTGTGCGCGGTCTATTACTGATGAAAGCGTAGATGGATCAACCTCATAACCAAGGCTAAGTGCAGTCCCTACCTGCCTTACTTCTTTTCTGAGAGCGTCTTTATTGTAATCGGTAGCCGCCTCATACACTGATTTTTGGCGAGCGACATAAGTTGAAAGCCCAGATTTATACGTTTCCCATTCTGACGGCGTAAATCCCTCCTCCGTTGCGCCCAAAAATTCCTGCGGCTCAGGCCGTTCAGCAGATAAAACCGTACTAAAAGCCGCCTTATAATCGTTATCCTTTATTGAATCTCTGATTTCACGCTCTAATCCAGCCGTACTAAGAATCTTTTGCCCTCGGTTCCTTGTTTTTCTTAGGTATTCTTGTGTGGCATCGCCGTTATTTACAAGCTGTTGAGCATCGTTTACAGACTCAAGAATAAGTTGCTCTGAATATGAAACATCGCCTTCAATTGCCTCTGCTTCAGCAGAATTTAAATTTGCCTCAATGCCAGAGCTAATGGTATTTACCGCTTTAGCCCGAGCATTTTTTCTGCCTAACTGCTCTACTTGTATTGAGTTACGCTCAAATGTTTCATTAAACACTCTTGTGAATTCAGGCCCATACTCTGAATTTTCTCCGGGAGAAATGCCTTGGAAATATTTAGTTGATAATTCCCTAAAAGAATTAAAATCGCCCTCTGCTTCTGCCGCAATTCTGGCAATGTTCGTTCTAATGTCGCTGGTTATTTCAGTTGTGTATGCTTTTTGCGCAGTCTCGTTAAATGACTGGTCATATATGCTGATAGAGCTTAACAAGCCTTCTTTAATTTCTGGTGTACGGCCTTCTTCAACAGCCGCCAGCGCCTCAGCGGATGCGTCTTCAATAGCCTTTCTTTTCTGTATGCGGCCACCAACCTCAAACGCAATGTCCCCGACCTGTTCAGCCAAGCCAGAGAGAGCCTGCAAGCGTTTAGCCTGAGAGGTGTCTACACCTGTAGGCGTAAACTGTCCGTAATAATCAATGCGCTTCTGAGCCATTACTATTCGCCTTATTCGCTAGGACTGGCCTAGACTTGCCGCCTTTGCGCCGCCACTTAACAATGTACTTGCCGCACCAATGTATGCTGTGCCTTTTGCTGTTTGCGCTTGACGCTCTAGTGACGCCCTTCTTAGCTTTTCTGATAGATCAATAGTAGCTTCGCTTAATCCAACGCTTTCGGCGCTTGCTAATGCTAGACTTGCTGGAGTGCCTTCCCCGCTAATACCTGCCGTAGAGAGTGCCGCGGCGTTAGCCGCTAACGCACGGTTCAATTCTTGCCGACGCTGTAGCTCTTGGCTTTGAGCCGCAAACTCTTCTTGCTTGGCTTGCTCTTTTAGCTGTATTTCTTGCGCTTTGCCAGCTTGCACTTGTCCGTAAGCAGACGTTGCCGCTCCCGTCGCAGTTAAGGCAATCGCCAATATGGTAAACGGGTCCATCTAGTTACCCTCAACTTCGTATTCAATCATCTGTATGTGCATGGGCGTAGGATCAGGACAAGTAATCGTCGGTATGACCTCACGGCCCCAGCCGTTAATATCGTAAACGTCTTCTATTATGCCAGTTTTCGGAATAATCGACCCGCCAGTTAAAGGGGATGTAGTACCAGCCTCACCAAACTCGCGAACAGGTACGGCAATGCCGTCAATGTTTATGCCAGAAGACTCGTAGACACGCAGGTTCATGCGGACGATCTTCTTCAAGCGCATCTGATTCTGGCCCGATCCGATGTTTGTATTCAGTGGCATAGGCTTAATAGTAGGAACAAAGGGTAAGCCAACCTCATACGTGGTAAAGCTGTACACCTCACTAGGATCAAGAGTGATTTCGCCACTAGCTACCGTGTAAGACGACAGCACATAGCCTTCGTTCGCATCAGCTTGGCCGTCACGAGTTAACACCTTGACCGATTCACCGTCTAAATGGTCCAGTCCGTCGATATCACCGGCTATTTGGACGCTCTTAATCGAGCAATCCATCAAGTAAGTAAAGTCCCAGCGCTCAATGAAAAGCTTCTTAACGCTGTTTACAGTGCGCTCGACAGTCATAAAGAGCTGATCATCTACAACGCAAACGCTCTTAACGTCGCCGTCTGTCTTCCAACTAGTGAAGCCGTTGATGTCCTGACTTCTTAGCGTGTTAAGGATCGTCGCCGTGCCATCTGTATTGACGATAAACAGCCAGTTAGCGTCGTCGCTCGCAGTACCCGCTAGGAGGGCCATATCGACCGGCTGGTTGATTAAGTGAGAGGCCAGTACCGATCTATCGTCTGACGTGTAAGCGTCCTCGTTAAACGAATACAGGAAGCTCAGGAGGGACTTGCCGTGTCGGTCAACGAATATGGTCGAGCCGTCTACGTCTTGGACCTCAACCTTGTTCGCGCCGTGTGAAGTCTGCGGCTGAATTGTAATCGAGCTAGGCGTTGTCGGCTTACTGGTTACAGCAAACTCCGCCCCCGATGTAAATATCTGCAAGTTACGACCGGGATACACGTCAACAATGTCATTCAGTTTACGTGAAGAGATCGTCGCAAAGATTGCCTCATCGTCATCACCGTCATCAATATCGAAGTCGAAGAATGATCCCGTCTTAGACATGAAGATTGATTGAGTCTTTGACTCAGTGCCGCCTATGACCAAGCGACCCTCATAGAAGCAAATGCTGTTTGGATATCCACGGGTGGACGACCAGACATCCTCTTTCCGGGGTGAGCCTGATTGCGTCTTTGTAAAGGTTATCTCGTGGTCGGCTGATCCTTCGGTTACATAGCCAGAGAACAGCTCAAAGTCTTTTGTTGACTCGCCCGATATGGTGATCGTGTACTGCCGTATTCCAGTTCGTGCTACGGCTACGCCCGTCTCGCCAAATACCGGCATCTCTTGCAGGTTCTTCTGGATGTTAAACACGGTTGACGCTTGCTCATCGGCAGTCGAGTCTCCAGCAAAGCTAATAGACTTAGAAAGAACCCCTTCAATGTCTAGCTCAAACCGATCTCCACGCTTCCATTGGCCGCCGCCGGAATGGTCCAGCGACATAACCTGTATCTCATTAACAGGAGTAGGGCTTAGTGCGTCGTCAAAGTCGTACTGAGGCACGTTAGTAAATGGGATAAGATCCAAAAACCAATCGCTATCCGTCCCAAGGTTTACTAATCGCATTGGCGCGAAGTCACCAACGATAAGCATGACGTTTTCAACCTGAGCCACGCGGATATTTTCTATCTCAGCCGACGTCAAACCGCTATACAAGGGCTTGATGTCCGCAACCCTAGTGGTCTGAATGTTTATGCCTACAAGCTGAGAGCGGAATATAGCGATATTGTCTCGCGTAAACTCCACAAGGTAGTGCCGGTCATCCTCAACGCTCATGTCTACTAAGCGCGGTGTACTGAGAATTGCAGACTCTTCGTACAAAGACAGACCAGCGATCGTAACCGTCGCGGCACCCAAGTCAGTCGCACCAATACGAGCAAGTCTCCAGTATCGAGCGGTCTGATCAACCAGTAATCGGAAGTTCTGCGGGTTAGTGCCAAGCAAAGGGACGCTTGCGGCATCGGTATAGGTCACGTCATCAGTTGAATACTGGACTTTGAACTGACTACTTGTGCCGGTTGATAGGCTGATCTGGCGCAGATCAATAAACTTCATGGGGAGATCAACCAACAAATCCATCTTGGCGACAACATACGGGTCAGTCGTGCCAATCGGTGTAGTTGTTGACGTGCTTGTCGTGTCATCGCCGTCATTGAGTACCGATGATGTGCCACCATTGGGCATGGTGTACGTCGGTGACTTCTTTGAAATACCTTTAACGCACTCGGTTATAAACTCAGTACCCGGACGACGGCGCATCCCGCCTTGTGGAACGATCACGACGTTCTCAGCAGTCTCGACAGCCTGATAATACTGGTTGATATCAATACGGCCCTTGAGAAGCGGGGATAACTCACCACTTACAAAGCTAGACTGGATAAATCGAGTCTTAGCCATTAGAACCTCACGTTAGTAAATGGGTTACTTCTTAATTGTTGCGTCGGATACTGCTGAGAGTCCGTGAAACGCGCCATACGGGACGCATTCACATAGGCCGCGGCCATCTCACCTCTAGCCGCAGAGCTGTCTCTAATGCTTGCGGCGAAGTCCATAGCCAGTGCGTACTCGATCATCTTGGCGAAGTACACAGGCCACTCAGCCTCGGGCGTGTTGGCAATATAGTCAGCAAACATGGCGTTATCTGAATTGCTGTACACCTTGTCGCCGTATATCTGATAGTTGGAATCAGGCGATACAGTGATTAGGAACAGTAAATCAGTCGGTAGCTGGTAAATTGTTGCCCATTGATTCGGGTTCACAGGCACGTCCGTCAAGCGGGACATCTGTTCTTGCCTACGAGCAAAGCCCCAACGATGCTTTGTCAGCTCGTTTTGGACAATGTTGTCGTATAGATTGTTCGCGACAGTTTCGCGCCGTGATCCACCAGTAAGTGAATTAATCGGAGTGTCACCAATTAGAATAAGTGCATTGCTAATTAAGTCGATCTTGCTCGCCATAACCCACCCAGAAATAGAATGGCCCCCGAAGGGGCCGTGTAAGACTTATGCAGTCTTGTCGTACTGAACCTTAACCAAACCACCTTCGTCGCGAACGACAGAGCCAGCCTTCAACATGCCGTTAGACAGCCAAGAAGTCTTCTCAGGAACGTAGTTGATCTCAGTCTTCATGTCGATACCGATAGCAAGGCCGACAGACGGACGCTGGAAGAACCAAGAGTCCACGACGTTAGCCGCTTCAGTCAGACCGCCTTCCGCACGAGTTTCAAGGATGATGAACTGGAAGCCAACAAGAGAGTTGATCTCACCAGATACAAGAGCCTTGACCGCTTGGTAGTCAGAAGAAGTTGCCTTCTCGTCAGCCAAGAGTCCACCCAATCCACCAGCTTCGATTACTGCGAAAAGCTCTGTATTTGGTACGCCCTGATCACGTAGCTCAACCTGTGCTTGGTTGACCTTAGCAATTGTGAGGTTAGTACCACCAGCGGCTACAGCAGTAGTCAGTGGAGTAGAAGCGTCCATAGCATCAATGACAAGCTGGTCACAACGACGACCCAAGGCACCGGCGATTGTAGATGCCAGCTCTTGCTTCTCGTCAAAGTTTACGTCTTGTGCGTCAAAGATGTCTGTGAACTCAGGTGCGTTCCAGTTTACGAGTGTTGCAGTCTTGAACTCGTGTCCAACACCCATTGCAACTACATCGGCAGAGCTAGCCTTCTGGTTAGCAAGACCTTTGCCCATACGACGGAATTTGTAGGTATCACCTACGACGTTGTTTCGGAGTGTGACAGCGTTCTTGAGCAAGCCCATGTTTGCGTAGGCGTGCTTCACCATGCTGTCAAATTCAGTTACCGCTACTGCGGAGAGATTAATTGACATGATTCAGTCTCCTCTATGTCAAATTGAAAAAAAATGATTAAGAGATTTTGGACTGAGTACCCGATAGTCGGTCAGTCGTTCAACCTAAAACTACCGGGCCTTGTGAAAGGGGTATCCGATCTCGCTATGATACCACACACTGCGTATTAGCCAACAACGCGTACATTGGGCTTATCACCACCAAACTCTTTCATCATGCGTTGAACCTTGGCCTCGTGGTTAGGATCGACCGCACGAAGCATCTGGCCGCTCTCATGCTTCTTAAACATCTCAGCTTCAATGTCAGTCCATGTAATTCCACCCGGCTCAATGTAGCCATCAATCGGCAACTTAGCAGGGGCGGTTGACTTCACTAGGGCTTCGATCAGCTCGACAGCTTCGGCACTGTTTACGGCATAACGTAACCGCTCGTATGTATCGCCATCGAGATTGTTCTTCATGTACTGCTCGACAACCTTGACACGCTCTACACCGTTATCGCCTAGCTTCTGAAGCTCAACTTCCATTGATACTTCTTCAGCCGCTTGATCTTGTGCGGACAATAATTCCCATGCGTCGTTCATTGCAGACTGAGACATATTGGTCTTCTCACCAAACGACACTAGCTCCTGCCATAACGCGTCGTCTGACTCTACACCTTCAATAACGGAGTATCCGTCTTTAGGTGCGCCAGTGAATCCCCCGAACTTCTTCTCTAGCTCGGTATATGCCTTGGCTTGCTCTGATACTGACTTGTACTTGTCGGCTTTGTACCACTCGGGTTGATCGCCAACGCCCTTGATCCCATCACTCAAAAAGAATTCGCCTTCACCTAATGTGGGTTCTGCGACGTCTACTAATGATTGCAGGGTGTCGTTACTTTCTACGGCCTGTTCTTCCATGATTATCTCCAAGGATATTGAATTACTGCTCGTTTAACATTTACGGGTTGGTGTCTTAGCAGGATAGATTCCACCCTGCGCTTGCCATTAATCACAGCAAGATCGTTTACGTCGATCCAATCAACGTGTTGACCGTCTTTGTAGCACCTGAAAGCTCGAAACTTATGGATGTACTCGAACTTCTCAAAGCCATATCGGTCATGTAATCGTTCCAGCCAATCAAGTTCGCACCCAATAGTTGCTAGGTGGTCCATGTCATTGCCGGATACCTCGTACTTGGGCTTCGCCTTGCGCCCACGCTTCTTGGTTTCTTCGGTCATAGTCTCTCGGTTTGCTGTATGTAGTGGATGATCATGCGGATAACGCCAGCTTCACCATTGTGATACGCCGCTTCATACGCGACGTTCTGGCTAGATAGGGCGGTTGAGTTATCGAATAGAAAGCGACGGGTCAGATCCTCTAAGACCTTCTGCCCGTCTTCAGTGTTGAAGCATCGGGCATAGGCTTTGGTGAGTTCCGTTATCTGTTCTTGTGCTTTGGCTTTCTGTCTCTTGGCATCCGGGCTTGCGCCCTCAATTGTTTCCCAAGTCATTCAGCTTCCATTGGTTGTGGTTGTTGTTGTTGCATCTGGGCTTGTGCACCGGCTTGGATGATCTGCTGTTTTTCTACCTCAGACCGTACCAATTCAGAGGGCATCCCTGTTTTTTCTGCCGCCCACGTACCGAAGTCCTCAGTCTTATAAGCCATGAGCACCTGTTCGGGGCCAGACGTACCCAATACGAACTGTACGGCTTGTTGGACAGCCAGTAAGTCTTCGCCGTCTTGCGCTCGTGCCAGTGGAGATGTGAACTTAACTCGTACATCGCGGCCATCAAGCTCAATAGGCACGATCAATCCGCGTCGAGTCAGTATAGCGACGACGCGCTTGAGTATTGGTATGAGTATCTCGGTCTGAAGTCGCCCAAATGCCGACCCGATCCGCTTTGCAAGCTCTCTGGATTCAATAGCAACTTCAGTGGCGCTACGAACAGGACCAGCAGGATCACGCAAGTCGTTGAACATTGCCAACTTGATAGCGTTCTGAAGCTCGACGATTTCAAATTGCGCGAGAGCAAGGTTCGATCCTGTATCGAGGCGCTGAATAGAAGGGTTGT
>Ga0208797_1000072_pt1 | contig 25735 bp, 20 predicted proteins | sample ColrivemetaGS555_FD_187608 | JGI IMG/M metagenome (GOLD analysis project Ga0208797, IMG submission 187608) | Estuarine microbial communities from the Columbia River estuary - Ebb tide non-ETM metaG S.555 (SPAdes) (version 2) | ecosystem: Environmental > Aquatic > Marine > Intertidal zone >...
GTTACATATCAATTTACACAAGAATTAATGCAACTTGATATGACACAAAATTATCCTAATACAAATACTGCTGGAACTATCGGAGATTCTTTTAATGCTGCGAGATCTGGAACATTTGGAAAGAGATTATTAATAGGAAGAAATATTTTATATTACACTCCTGATGAATTAAACGTAACAAAAACATTAGAATTAGATTCCGCTTCAGCCCCTAGAATTAGACAAGAAAATGTAGAGCAAAACGCAAGCATTACAACTAGTGGTTTAGTATTTTATTTAGATGCAGCAAATTCAGCTTCTTATCCTGGGTCTGGTACAACTTGGTACGATTTATCAGGTAGAGGTAATAATGCATCTCTTGGTAATGGTGCTGTATGGGTTAACGCTGGTGTAAAGAGCTATATGTCATTTGATGGAGTAGATGACTTCTTATCTTTTGTTTATGATAACTCTTTATTTACGAATGAAGGTACAATTATAGGTTGGATGCAAGTATATTATCCTCTTTCTGGCAGTGGCTTTTTTGATATTGGTACAACTGATACTTATTATCCATATGTTGATGGCAATATCTATTTGGGTCCATTTACGGGTGGCAGAGTTTTTTATGGAGAATCAAACCCATTTAATAAATTTGAAAATCATATGGTTGCAATCACTGTTAAACCAGGAGCAAATAATTATAAACTTTATCAAAATGCTGTCGTCACAAACAATAAAACAAATCCTAATTCTTTTACAGTGGCAAATTATAAAGGATTTTCTTTAGGTCAAAAATTCAAGGGTAAATTATTTCATGTTCTTTTATATAACAGAGCTCTATCTGACGCTGAAATAACTTCTACATTCAATTCATTAAAAGGCAGATATATTTCAGCTGCTCCGCAATATATCCCATCAAATGGATTGATGATGTATTTAGATGCAGCAGATTCAGTGTCATATCCAGGTACAGGCAATATTTGGTATGACATTAGTGGAAATAGCTTTGATGCTACATTATTGAATGGAACTACATATGTTAATGATGGAACAGCTAAACATTTTTATCTAGATAATATCAATGATAGAATTAATTTTAGTATTACATCTGCTTCATTTGGAAGTTCAGCTACAGTTATATTCTGGACACAAAAAAATTCAGTATCCATCGATTCAGGATTTGTAGATATAACTACTGGTGATAGCTGGTATACATATAGTGGAGCTGCTTATATTGCTACATTTAAAAATACCAGAATTAATAATGGTCAAGGAATAGCAACGCCAATAAGTATAACGTCTAATCATATGGTTTCAGTTACTACTACTTCTGGAACTAATGGTTATAATATTTACCAAAATGACACTTTAATTTGGAGTGAAGCTGGTGGAGCAGTAAACATAGCCAACTCTGGTTTTGGTATTGTTCGTCCATTTGGCGGTAAGGTTTATGCTGTAATGATCTATAACCGAGCTCTATCTGCTAATGAAATTTCAACAATATATAATTCACAAAAATCTAGGTATGGTTTATAATGGCAATTTATCCTTATTTCTCAACAACTATTTTAAACAAAGATGTCTTAACAAATTCATCATTTAAAGCTGGTATGGCATTAATAATGAATTCTAATGGTGTGGCAATTAAAGCTGATAGTCAATCTTTAGTATTTGATAGTGTATATCAAAAATATGGAAGATTTTTAGGATTTGCTGCTTCTGATCATGACATCTCTGGAAATACAATTATTATTCCAGATGTAATTGGATCTAATTATATAGATAGTAATTTTAATTTTATAAAATCAGAAAATACAGAATATTCAGTACCAAAAAGAGCTATATTAGATTATCAAGATTCTGCAGTAAGTAATTTTTATAATACATCTGATCTCACTAATATTTCTAAAAGAGGTATCGGAGTTTATAATACCCCTGGAGATTATTTTGTTACAGATCAATTCAATCCAGTACTTCATGGTGATTATGGAGTAGATTCAACTACCACTACAACATTAAATCCTGGAGATCTTCTTACATTTGGTGGTGGAATTAATGCTGGTAAATTAGTAAAGGTTAATTTAGATTCTTTTGGGCCTGATGTAATTGTTTTAGGTCAAGTCTTTAAACATTTACCAAGCGCAGGACTATTGTACTTTAGACAAGTTAATTACAGATTAAATTATGGCTCAAATTTAATATATGATTTGAGTAGCCCTTTAGCTTTATCAGGATCAACTATATATGATTTTAGTGGAACACAAACTAATGGTACTTTAATAAATGGTCCTGTATATTCTTCAACTCCTTATCCTTCATTATTTTTTGACGGAGCAAACGATTACATAAATGTTAGTAATTCATATTCTGCTAATTTTACAAATGGAATAACTATTGATTTTTGGGTTAGATATAATGGTAATGGAAATTTTGAAAGAATTATTGATATTAATAACGGTCCCAGTACTGTAGTGATATGTGTTTTCAGATATGCAACTTCAGGACAGTTAGGATTAGCCACGGCTATTTCTCCATTTACAAATCTTCAAACTGCGGGAATGTTGAGCAATTCAAATGTAATTGTAAATGGAACAATACAAAATTTTACAATTGTGATTGGGCCAGGGGCAGTAGGATCAACAGCTCCTTATAATAATATGTATTTAAATGGTGTTCTTGTACCAACTTCAGATTATTTAACTGGAAGATCGCAAATCCCAGATGTAACTAACAGAACATTTTGGATAGGTAGAACTCCTTTTGGTGATGCTTATTTATCTGCCAATTTATTTTCAGTCAAAATGTACAATCAGGCATTTACAGGAACTCAAGTACTTAATCAATATAATGCCAACAAAGGAAGATACGGTTTATAATGGCTACATATTATATTAAACCAGCTGGAAATGGTGGTAGTGATAGCAATAATGGATTATCCCCTTCTACAGCTTGGGCAACAGTTGCTAAAGCATTAGGTGCATCAGGCATATCTTCTGGAGATACAGTTTATGTTGCACCGGGTGTATATTCAAATTTAATTGATGTCCAGATGGTAAGTGCAACAGTTCCAACTTATATTATTGGCGACCCTAAAGCATTGCAGTTTCCGGGTATTAGTCCAGGTCAGGTTATATGTACCAACTACAACACAGCTTTAAACGGCGCTGGTTTTTCAAACCATGTAATTACAGGAACATCTAAAAACTTTTTAAATTGGTCAAACATAAACTTTAAGTTCAATCCGCCCTATGGAATTAACGTCGCAACAGTGCGTAATTGGACATTTGAAAAGTGTACATTTTCGCAGCGGGCTGGAGGTGGCTCACTTATTACAATGACTAGTCCAGCATCAACTGCTATGAGTCTAACAGTAAATAAGTGCATTTTTCACGGTGGGAATATTGGATTGCAACTTACGGGTGGTGGTGTATCGGATACGACATCAATCCAAAATTCTGTATTTAGACATTGCGCCCAGGGTGTTTCTCAAGTGGCCTGTCAAACCGCTATATTTAACTGCTTATTCTTTGTATCTCTATTCGCTGTTAATCAAAGTAGCGGGAGTTTAGTATTTCCCGCAACTATTACAAATTGCATAACCGCAAACTGTAGCAATGATCTAATCGGTGGCACACTTGGAACGCTTATAGAGAGTTACAATAGGCTCCTCGGAGCTAGCGCACGAAGTAATGTTGCAGTAGGTACAGGTAGCGTAACTGAAGGTGATATCGGCGTGGATATTGGCGAAAGTCTGTTACAAGGTTTACCAAATATTGCACAACTTACATCATTTTTAAATTCTCCCAATGCAAATTTTGGAACACTTACAGGAGCTCCAACTACTGACATTTATAGTAATCCTTGGACTGGAGCTAACCCTGATGCTGGATCTGGTACATATAAACAATTATCTAATCCTCAATATGTAGCTTCAGATTCAGTGGTGAACATTAGACAAAATACAACCTCTAGAACTGAATTTATTAACCTTAACTCTGTCGGATATAAATTTAATACAGCCTCTTTAGTCGCTTCTTATATTAAACTAGGTGGAACAAGAACAAGTATTCCCCTAGTGACACAAACAGTAACAGGAACTTGGACATCTGGAGGGTTTGTTGAAATAGATCCAATTAATATGCCTGGACTCTATAGATTTGACATACCAGATACAGTGTTTGCTAGCTCCGCATCAGCAATTCAAATTATAAATACAGCTAATTCAGATAAAGCTACAATTACATATAAATTTACACAAGAATATAAAATAGATTTAACTCAAGCTGTTCCAGAAATTAATGTTCCTAATACTATCGGAGATGCACTTAACGCAGCCAGAGCAGGAACATTTGGTGGCATGACAATTGGAAATAATGAACTTAGCTATTACAGTCCTACAAATGCTATTATTAAAACATTCACTGTAGATTCTAATACATACATCAGATCTAAAAAAGAAAAGAACTTTATTCCTTATGATGGATTAAAGTTATATCTAGATGCTGGTAAAGGTTTATCATATTCTGGCACTGGCTCTAACTGGGTGGATATTAGCGGAAATTACAATAATGGATTCCTAACAAATGGTCCTACATATAATTCAGCCAGCGAAGGAACTATTGTATTTGATGGCACTAACGATTATATTTCTTTTAATTCTCAACCATTAAGTCCCACAGCTTTTACAATTATAGTGAATTTTAAAATATCAACTTTTACAAGCCAAGGAACTAAATTTAGAAGATTAATCGCTATCAATCAAACAGGATATGCTTTTGACAATCCTTTTGCTTTCTTTGTTAACGATACTGGGAAATTAGGATATTTATTTGGTAATGGTGCTTCTAATACTGAAGAAATGCTAACAATTACAGATGGACCAACATTAGAAATAAATAAATGGTATCACGCTACTCTTACATTTAACGGTACACAAAAGAAATTATATATTGGTGGTAATTTAGTATCAACAATTACAAACTCTACAACCTTCACGAATTCATTAAATAACAAGCTAATTATAGGCTCAAGAAATGGCACTGATGGTTGTATGCAAGGTTCTATCGGTACTGTTCATATCTATAATAGAGCTTTATCTGATACTGAAGTGATGAGTAATTATGCAGTATATAGTAACAGATATGTTTCAGGAATTGTTCAATCAGGGCTAATGCTTTACATTGACCCAAATAATTTAAATTCCTATCCTGGATCTGGAAGTATTTTATATAACTTAGTAAATACACAATACAATGGCGTGATGAATAATGGAGCATCTTTTGGTACTGATTCCTCTGGAGGATATATCGCTACAGATGGGATTAATGATTATGTAAAATTTCCTCTTACAAGAAGTACAGTTCCATATACAGTATTTGTTTTTGCTAGAATTTTAAGCAGCGGAAGATTATTATCTGATGATACTAACTGGTTAATGGGTAACTGGCAAGGAAATCAAAATGCTTATCATGCAAACAACTGGGTCTGGAGCAGCGGAGGCCCTACTGGTAACGGCTGGAGATCTCACTGTGTAACTGGCGACTATGTTAATGATAACTGGAAAGTTTTTGCTAATGGAGTTAAATTAACTGAAAATAATGGTGGAAACAATGGTTTTACTAACATAGCTTGGGGAATTTGGAATACTAATAATGAAGCTTGTGCTGGGAATTTCGGTGTATTTTTAGTGTATGACAGAGTATTAACAGATGCAGAAGTGTTACAAAACCACGAAGCCTTCAGAGGAAGATATGGTATTTAATCTTTCTTGAATAAATACCTCTATTTTTTAACACTATATTATTGTCTTATCTTCTTATAGACAAAAAAGGAAAATAAATAATGAATGGTTCAGATTTCATTTACAACTGGCGCAATGATTTAAAGTCACATTCTTCAGGTATGGATTTTTTGGTGACATCAGAAGCGGAAAACTTAAAATTACAAGGCTACAATAAATCAGATATTATTGAAGTATTAGCAGCAAAGAATTATGATTTAGACCTTGTAACAAAAGTAGCCTCTAATATCTTTCCTGAACAGACAACAAAAATCGCACAAAATGTAAATGTTGTTCCTTCAAAATATAATGATGTAAAACCAGTAATCGAAAATTCACTTAATACTCTTACAGCTAAAGAATTTGTCAAAAGATTAACATCATCTAATCATGCTATTGTCAAAGTCTCAAACAAATCACAAATTGATTCCTGGGTGAGAATGGCAGAAATCGCAAAATCTAATTCACATGCTCTAGAAACATTACATAGCGAATTAAAACCTTGGGTAGAAGAAGCATTATTACAATCTGTCCTAATCGCTGAAAAATCCAAAGCAATCGTAACAGCTTCAAATAATAATAGAGTAACAGTGCAAATCAAAAATTATGAAGCAAGCGTAGATCTTAATACAGGTACTAGCGATTCTGAAAAATATCAACTAGGAAGCTATAAGACATTCGGACTAGCTGATGAATTTATGATTACAGCAGAAAAAGCAACTTCACCATATGAAAAGCTAAAAAAAGCCTTATCATAATAAAATATAAATAAACCATAAATTACAAACAGGCTAAATTATCTTTTAGCCTGTTTTTCTTTTATAAAGTTAAGTATGAAAAAAGATGATGATGATATTCTTGACTCCCTTATCAATATAGAAGTAGAAGTTCCAAAACAATACATCACGATGACGGAACTAAAACATGATACACCACCGTTAATTCCTCTTCCAGTAGATACATTATCAGACGTTACATATCCACAGTTTAATGAAGCTAGATGTGCTATTTGTAATTCACCATTTAGAGAAAGAGCTGAACATGTATTTCTTGAAAATGGAAGAAAACCACAAGCGGTATATAACTTCTTTATTAGACACTTTAACGTAAAAATGAACTGGGTACAGATTAATACCCATATGGAACAACACTGCGACTTTAAAAGAGTAGCATCGTCCGGACTAAAAAACTACGAATCTAAAGAAGAATTAATCGCACCTTGGATTTTTAGAGAACACCAATTAGCTCTTACAGCCCTACTAACAGAACTAGACGATATTAGAGGTATGGACTGTACTAAAAATAATGAACTAAAATTAAAAAGAGCTGCTATGGTTGAAAGACTTATCTCTAAAATTCTAGATCTAAAAGAAAAAAGAGATAATTCTGGATTACTCAGCTTTAACATCTTCGAAATTCTTATGAAACTACATGATCAATTTGATTCTGATTATGACAAGAAATTAGTAAGAGACGAAATTGTTAAAATGAGACAGAAACTACAAAACGATCAATGAGAAAAAACTCTAATAGCCAAAAAGATATTGAATTACGTAACCAATTAATTCAACAAGCAAATAACGCTACGTCTATTCTTGTTGAAAAAGGATTAGTAACTCATGATGAAGCTCCAATAGCAAATATTAGAAGCGATGTATCTCCTCCTGCTAAACCAGATAAAAGCAGATTTAATCCTGACCAAATTGTAGATATCGTAACATTTATTGAACATCCATATTTTTGCAACCTAAAACCATATCCCTGGCAAAGACTTATTCTTAAGTGCTTCTATATGGGACAAGAAGGCAACACTAACCTAAATATCCAAGACGTAGAAGATAAAGAAAATGCTGGATGCTCTGGATGCGTATGGGAATATATCAAAAACGATGAACTAAGCTTTCACAAATCTATCAAAGCTGAAAAAAGATCAATAACCAAATTTACCGTAGTTAATAGCCCTTGTTTAACCTGCAAAAGATTTCCAGATGATATCAGAAGCGATAGATATGAAGACGCTAGACAACAAGCTACTAACCCAGATGCAGAAAGACAAGTAGAAGAATTAAGCATCAGACCTATTATTGATGGATTCCAAACTGAAAAAGATCTACTGTATTCCGATGAGTTTGATCCTAAGTTAAGATACCAAGTAGAAGACAAATGTACCAAAAGATACAAGTTTGAAGAGCTAGTATTAGTGCTTGGGAGACGTTCTGGAAAGCTTACTTGCCTATCTACACCATTATATACCATGGGAGGATGGTCTACAATGGGTGATGTTAAGGTGGGTGATTATGTTTTTGCACCTGATGGAACTCCTACTAAAGTTGTAGCAAAATCTGATATTGATTATGATGAACAAGCTTACGAGATGATCTTTAGTAATGGAGATAGGATTGTTGCTGGAGAAAATCATGAATGGGTAACTCTAACAAAAGCACAAAGAAAAAATGCATCTAGAGGTGTACATTCTAAAGATCCTTTGCCACAAGTATTTACTACAAAGCAAATATACGAATCATTAACATATGGCAAACCTAGGCAAATGCTTAAAAAAGGTTCAAAAACAGAAAGAAGAGAGAAATTTACTGTTGAATATAATCACGCCATAGAGATAACAAAACCACTTCAATTCCCTGAAAAAGAGCTATTAATTCACCCATATTTATTAGGGGCCTGGTTGGGAGATGGAAGTAAATCATCTTATGGTATTACTGGAATTGATATGGAAATATTTGATTACATTGAAACCAATTGTAATCATACTATTAAACATTGCCCAACAATTGAAAAAGCCCATTACATTCATCCCAATACAGAAACAAATAAAATATTCTTACATTTAATTAAAGAAATAGGTGTATATAGAAATAAACATATTCCATTAATCTATAAACAAGCTTCTATTGAACAAAGATTAGAGTTAGTTCGTGGATTGAATGATACAGATGGTTATGTGGATCCTAAGAAGTTTACAGTAGAATTTTGTAATACTAACGAAACTCTTGCATATGATTATTATGAATTGGTTTGTGGGTTAGGATTTAAAGCTAGCATAAAAAAATCAGATGCCACATTATATGGACGAAAAACCTCAGATAGATGGAGAATTACATATTCAGTAAGACCTGGTGATAAAGTATTTAATTTATCCAGAAAACAAGCTGTATTAGATAATAAAACTACTATTGATAAATCTGATAAATATAGAATTTTTATCAAAGAATGTAATCCTGTACCTAACCCTGGTATGCAATGTATCCAAGTAGAGCATCCTTCTCATATGTATTTATGTGGTAAGAGTATGATTCCTACACATAATTCATTCCTTGTATCTGCTATGGCTCTTTATGAACTATATAGATTAATTGCTATGGGTCATCCTCAAGCTAGATATGGTTTGATGGAATTTGATCAGATTGTTTTGCTTAATGTTGCTAGAAATGAAGAACAGGCTAAGAGTGCTATTTTCGCCAAGATTAAGCAGACTGTATTAGCTTCTCCATTTTTCCAGCCATATATAGGTAAAGATACAGAATTAGAGATGCGATTTTATACAGAACATGATCGCAAGGAAAATGAAAGAAGAGAGTCTAGAAATTTAAATCCATTTTCGGGTTCTCTTGTTTTAAGATGTGGTAGTAGTAATGCTTCGGGTCTCGTTGGTCTTACATGTTGGTGTATTATCATGGACGAAGTTGCTGCTATGGCTGGAGATAATCCTGATTCTGGTATCGACTATGCTCTTTATGATGATCTAAAACCTTCTCTTGCTACGTTTGGCAAGGATGGGAAGATTATGTTACTTTCCAACCCTAAAGGCCCTATTGGATTATTATATGAATTATATGAGCAGAGACAGGAAGATCCTACAACATTAATTATGAGATTACCTACCTGGCTTACAAATCCAAATATTGATAAAGCTTGGTTAGAAAATCAGAAGAAAAAAGATGCTAGTGAATTTCAAATGCAGTATGGCGCTGAATTTGGAAATAGTAGTAGTGATCCAATGTTTACAGAAGAAATGGTTTCAAGATTATTTTCTTCTTCTAGAATGCAAAAACGAGTGGACTTCCCTAGTCCTTTAGTAGAATATTATTGCCATTTAGATCCTGCAAGAACTTCAGATTATTATGCTTTGGCTGTTGCTCACACTGAAGTTATATATGGTGTTACTGGTCCTGACGGAAGACCTTTAAAACGAGTGGTAATTGATCATATTCATTTCTGGAATCCGGCTAGTAAAAATCAGCCTATCGGAGAAAAGGAAGTAGAAGACTATGTAATTGATTTACATAGAAAATTTAGATTTAAGCAAATTAGTTTTGATCAATGGCATTCACAATCTTCTATTATTAGATTACAGAGCATGGGTATTAATGCTATCGAAAGACAATTTAATAAAGAATATAAAGAAAAAATCTACACTGAATTATTGCATTTAATGAGAGATGATCGAATTGATATTTATGATATCTCAGGTGGTGTTTATAAAGATATGCAAGGTAGAACATTTGAACTTAATGAAATAACAGAAGCTCGAATGCAATTTACATTCCTACAAAAGAAATGGAAAGGGAAAAGATATTATATTGAAGCTCTTTCCGGATATAAGGATGATCTTTGTGATGCTATTGCTGCTGTAGCTTATGAATCTATGGTTAGTAAAATGTCTGTAAGATTACCGAGGTCAAGGGCTACAGACCTCGGAGGCAGAATTAGATAGATATAGATTTTAGAATATTATATATGGAAAAAAAAACAAATGAATGAATATTTTGAGTTAGGGTTAGAATCTTATAATGTATTTCCAGATGGAATGATTATGATTTCATTTAGCGACAATATAGGTTTCCCATATATGTCTGAAATTACATTAAAACAAGATTGCGCAATGTACGATAATCAAGTAATCGAAAACTTACGCAAATATATTGTTTGTTATTGTGCTCATTTTGGTGAACAGTCATTAGCTGGAAAAAAAATGATATTTGATTTAACAGAACCTAATGGCAATATTGTAAGGATTGTTTAATGGCAATAGTTACAGTAAATGCTAACTTAAGGTTAGGCTATGACCAGAGAATATATCAAGCTGGCTCTACTTCAACTGTTAGTTCAGCCACAGGCGGTTTAGCATTGTCATTTTTGTCGCAGTTTACTGGCTCAATAACAAGAGTTATATTATCTGCAATCATAAATACAAGTGTAACTGATCTTGACGTTGGCATTATGGGCTTAGATGTTGCTGGAGCTTTGCCAACAGATACTTTTCTTGCTACACCTGAAACAATTTCATTGACAGTAAATAGTACATCAGCAAACTATATTATAAATTTGACAAATCCAGTATCAGTTGTAAAAGGATCAGCTTATTGGTTAACATTTAAACCTAAATCTTCTTTTACTGGAAGTTTGGCAATATATAATAGTCACTACGGAAGTTCTCAATATAATGGCTTATGTTATTCAGCAACGAGATCTAATTCAACCTGGAAACGGGGAAGTAGTGGAAGTAATGTTATATATGGTAATAGTACTCGTTGGTTTAGTACTGATATACCTGTAGTACCTATTGACACTTCTTCTATTACTGCTTCTGCTGACCAAGAATACGGATTTGCTTTTACTCTTAATTCAGACCATCCTGCTGTACGAGTAAAATCTATAGTTTTTCCTAATGGATTAAATTTGTCACCCTCCTATCAAGGTAATCCAAATATGTTTCATATTTGTAAAATTTATAATAGTAGTGGATCATTACTTTATACATTTGCCACAGAAGACACTGATAGATTTAGCAGTTTTGGCGGAGAAGGTACTGCATATTTCACCAACAGGACAACATCAGACATTTGGCTTGAACCAGCAACTAAATATTATATAATGTTTGCATATTCTGGTACGTTCACCGTTGCTCGGCCAATTAATACATTTCCTTATGACGATGCATTATCATCAGCCGGAGGAGCATATAGTGCTAACTTTGCAAACAGATCGTCTTCTGGAATAATAACAGAAACAGCTACAAAATTTATGATTTTTGAACTAGAAATAAATGGTATTAGATTTGAAAATGCTTATAGTGGAATAGGATATTATTTTTATTCTTCATCAATGCTTAACGGAGGTTTAAGCTTATAATGCCAATAATAACAGCACCAACAGATAAACTTGTAATTCCTCTTGATGGTTTTAGTACATATGGATGGAGTGGAAGTTTTGGTAATGTAAATAATTATGATACTGGAACAGCTTTTCCATTTGTACCTCAAGAAACCTTTACTCTAACTACAATCATATTTTATTATAGGGTAAATACAGCTCCGTCACCTAATACTTGGACTGTAGGTGTTCAGTATCCCAATGTTACAAACGGTAAGCCTAGTGATATATTTCAAACTTCAGCATCTTGGATTTGTCCTTCCTCTGGTGCTGGTTTTGCAGTAGCTCAAGTTCCATCATTTACTATGATTAAAGGAACTTTTTATTGGATTGTGGTTAATAATGGTGGTTTGGGTTCATCAGGGAGTGTCAGTATATTTACTTCTGTCACAGACGTAACTATTAATAGAATTAATGGTGTGATATTTAAAGCTAATAATACTTGGTTTGCTGGTAATGCAAGAAATACTGGTAATTTTTGGTTATATAGTGGAACAAAGTATTATGGGCCATCTTGTTTATCTTTAGCAGATACAGATACTGCAAGAATAAGCCCTAATGAATCAGGGACAACATTTAAACTTCCTGTCGATCATCCAACAATAACACTTAAGAGTATGTTATTTAATTTATCAACTTTTTCTATAGACACAATATATTCAGTAAAAGTAAGAGATGCTTCTAGAAATTTACTTGCTACAGCTACTTTTAATGGAAATTTTAATTCTTCTTCATTTACTTTTAATTCTAATGGAGTACCTACTACTTTTTACAGTTTTAATTTACCTTACTTCGAATTTGACACACCAGTTGATTTTACTGCTAATACTAAATATTATATTACATTCACAGGCACAACGGGAACACCACCATTATTAAGATATTCGACTAATCTCAATGCTCAACTAATGACTGATGTAAGAAATGGTATAGAAGCGCATTTTGTAACATATGACGGCACTACATATACAGAATTTACAAACAGAACTTGCCAAGGGTATTTATTGTTTGATGCAATAAAATATGAACAACTAGGCGGAACAACAATTTATTCATCGGCAGCAGGATTTAACCAGTTAGATTTTTAGACGATAAATTAAGATAATAAACTTTGAGGACTATTCATGTATCAAATAAAACAATCAGAAACAACAGCTACTAGAAGAAGAATACCAGTACTACTAGTTGATATTACTAATGGGTACGTACCTTTGACTGGAATTACTTCACCTACGGTCAATATATCTAAAAACGGATCTACTGTTTTTTCTGGCACTGGAACTTGGACTGAAATTGGAAATGGTCAATATTATTATGAGTTTACTGCTGATGAAGTTGATACATTAGGATGGATTTCTATAAATATTGAAAAAGTAACAGTTAGTAGAGATTTTAATGCTGTTGTTCAGATTATGGCTTATGATGCCTATGCTTCTGCAAATTTAGGTTTATCCAACATTGACGCTACAATTTCTTCTAGAATGGCAACATCTTCTTTGCCTAGTAATTTTAGTTCATTAGCAATTAGTGGCGGTGGATCTGTAACGGTTGGAACTAACAATGATAAAACTATATCATCTAGTATTACAATTGCACCAGGTTCAACATCACAGAGTATTGAAACTTACCTTGGATTGACTGGAATAACATATCAGACATCTGGGTTACAGGCTTATTATGTTAGAAATAGAAGTGTTCCGGTACAAATTACTCTTGTAAATCAGACAAATGATGGATCTTGGACTTCGGGTGGTTTTGCAGAGATTAATTCCACAACTATGCCGGGATTATATAGATTAGACGTTCCGAATGCTGCTTTTGCTTCTGGTTCTTCTGATGTAACGATTCATGTTAGAGGGGTTACTGGAGGAGATGAATCTATAGTAAATGTTAACCTTGCGTATACTCAGGTAGACATGACTCAATCTGTTCCTACATCTAATACTGCTCATACTTTAGGTGATGCTTTAAATGCTGCTAGGGCTTATGGTTTTGGTAAGTGGGTTATTTCAGGTGCAACATTATCTTTATATGCAAGTGATAATACAACAGTTATTAAAACATTTACATTAGACTCTGGTTCTTATCCAACTTCAAGGACATAAATATGAAAAATATTCGTTTAGCTTATTATGGTGGTGTTGGAGGATCTGGTTCTGGTCAATGGCAGCCGGGTGGTAGTCCAATTGGCAGAGGTGGTAGTAATCCTGGTGGTTGGGATATTAACGCATTTGTAAAAGATGAAAGTTTTGATGCTCATTTAAATAAAGTTAGAAATCCAGCCCCTGATGATCCCGACAGAAATATGGAAAAAAGAATAGAGCATTTCCATCAATATAATGAATCTGACAGTATTCCCTACAATCTTACTCCTGAAGAGAGAAAAAGATTAAAATTACGTGAATTTATTAGACTTAAAAACCAATATTTAGAAGAGGCAGCAAACAGAATAGACACTAATTCTGTAAGTTATATAAATGATAACTACGGTCCAAAAGACGAGCATATTACTTCTTTAGAAAGTTTATTATCATCTAGAAGAAAATATGAAGACGGCAAAATCATAAGACACAAATATGAAGATGCTGTTCCTGACACTATTAAACCGGAAAGAATTCATTACGCTAACAAAGATTATCCTAGTAAAAACAGAATTAGATTAACTGATGAGGATGCTAATGACAATCCTTATTACGAAGCACAATATGGAACACAAAGTTTACCATCAGGATTAACACCATTATTAGTTAGTGGGGATCAGTTAGATAATTATTTACAAGATGGCGCTAAAATAGATAGAGGCGGAATGGACGAAACTTATAATGAGGAAATTACAGCTGATTTTTATCCTGATTTAGTTATGGATCCTGATCGTCATTTAACAGAGATTGACAATGATGAGGATCTTACTATTTTTGATATAAATAGTAAGGGTGGTCCGAAGCCTTGGAGAAGTTATTTATTAGGTGATGATCCGAATGAAAAGTCTGGAATATTTGATCATTACCAACAAAAATGGGATAGTGTAAAACCATCCTGGGGTGTTTAGCTTATTGTAAAAAATAAGTATGAAGTATGATTATCTTGTAGTTGGAGCCGGATTATTCGGCTCCATTTTTGCTTATGAGGCTAATAAAGCTGGTAAGACAGTATTAGTGATTGATCAAAGAAATCATATTGGCGGTAATTGTTATTCAGAAAAATTTGAAGATTACGATATTCACAAATACGGCCCACATATTTTTCATACATCTCAAAAATATATCTGGGATTATATAAATAAATTCACAGCATTTAATAATTTCACTTTAAGAAACAAAGCATATTACAAGAATAAATTATATTCTTTACCTATTAACTTAAATACTATATCTCAAATTTACAATGTTCATACTCCTAAAGCTGCTAAGGAGATTATTGATAAAGTTAAAATCCCCTGTGAAAATCCTGATAATTTAGAAGATTACATATTATCTTTAGTTGGCCCTGATATATATGAAATTTTAATCAAGGGCTATACAACTAAACAATGGGGTAAAGATCCTAAGCATTTACCGCCATCTATTATCAAAAGATTACCTATTCGTTTTGATTATAATGATAGATATTTTCCTAATCTAGATATATATGAGGGTATTCCAGTAAATGGCTATACCGCTATTTTTGAAAAGATGTTATTAGATATAGAAGTAATGTTAGGAATTGACTATTTTAGTAATAGATCTTATTTTGATAATATGGCTAAAAAAGTAATATATTCAGGCCAAATAGACAAGTATTTTGATTATATGCATGGAGATTTAGAATATAGATCTTTAAGGCATGAAACGATATTAAATGAAGGCGATTTTCAAGGAACAGTTTTAGTTAACTACACTGATTCTTCTATACCATACACAAGAATAATCCAACATAAACATTTCTTATATAACAATAATGAAAAAGATATTGTAACTTTTGAATTTCCCGCTAAATATAAAAGAGGCGGTGAAGCATATTATCCTATTAATGATGAAATAAATAACAATAAATATAAATTGTATAAAGAAGAAGCGAATAAAATAGATAATTTAATCATAGGTGGACGATTAGGTAATTATAGATATTACGATATGGATATGACAATTGGTAACGCTTTATCTGTAGTAAAAAAGGAATTCACTGATATTGTTACAGAAAAAAAGATTTATGCTTCTAGATCTATTAATTGCAGCTAAAAATGCAGACAAACAGGGTGATTTTAATAAAGCCGATTTAATTACAAATAGGTTGGTTAAAATTTCTCAGAATTTACACAGTCTTGATGTCAATAAGAATCAAATTGAATTAAGAACTGTTGATTTTAGTGATGGTAGTTTATTACAACAAGATTTTGATGAGGCTCAACAAGATCGTCAATCTCATCCAAGATTTCATCCTAATTATAAAGATTTAGGCGGAGATACTGAGGAAGAAAAAGCAGTAAGTATTTTTGATATGCAAGGTGAAGATTCTGTTCCTGGACCCGCATATGTTGATCCAGAATATTTATCTCAGAGTCCAGGTATGGCCATGGGAGATTTAAGCAGCTTTACATGGAAGAATACTTATGAAAAGAACGTGAATGAAGGCCATGAAGAAAAGAACAAGCTTAAAATTTAAGGAGACAGCATGCCAAGCCCAATTAAACCAGTACATAAATTAGATTTACATGAAGAATTATTTGACATTCCTTATTCAAATGAGGGGTTATCAAGTATTCAAATGCAATTATTAGGTGTTAGTAGTGATAGACAAGCTACTGCATCTAAATTAAGTGAAAAGTATGTTAACTTATTAGCTAAGATTGATAAAAATGTAGATGAAGTTATTACTGCTGCTGGATATTTATCTAATGTAAAAAATGGTGAGTCCGTAGAACATATGGATAAAGTATGTTCCGTTCCTCATGATATTTCTGACAATGATCTTTTTGCTCTTAAGACTGCTGGTTTAGTCAAGGGGCATGGAAGAGCTGTTACCCTTACAGATTCTGGAAGAATTGCTCTTAGAGATCATTATCTTAATACCCCTGTAAACGAATTTAGAAAAAATAGAACTAAAAATAAATTTGATTACAACGAAGCTGCTACCGTTAAGGTTGCATCAAAATCCAAGTATAAAAAATGCTAGAAAAACCAGATTTCATTTTCAAAATAAGATTTGTTGCTGACAGTAATTCTTTAAGAGAAAAAGGGTTAATGTTTGCGGATCCACTAGAAGATGATGAAGCTGTGTTTTTTATTTTTCCATACGAGGATAAATATAGTTTCTGGAATAAAAATGTATCTTTCCCATTAAGTTTAGCATTTTTAGATAATAGAAACAGAATATTAGACATATTAGATATGGATGCTCATTGTCAAAAAGGTTGCACTCCTTGTTCTAATTTTGTCAAATATGTAGTAGAAGTTCCATCAGGGGCGTTTAAAAAACGTTCAATCAATGTTGGAGATAGGATTTTGCAGAAGGATAAACATTTGCACGTCCTAAAAAATAACATTTAAGTGCAGGAATTTGTATTATATTATTAGAACAAAACCTTGTACTCTTCTTGAGGAGAATAGAATTAATTATGGCAGATAGAATTTTTCCATCACGAGTATCTGAAGATAGATTAGATTCAGAACTCGTATTTAAAGGAATCGATTGGGATAACTTCCAGGTCAAGACAGCTAAGAAAGAAAAAATGCCAGCAGAATTGCTAGAGCGTTTTAAGAGTCTTAATGATGATGCTAAAGATACCAAAGATGATTCCAAAGATAAAAAAGATGATTCCAAAGATAAGGAAGCTAAAGCATCATCTGAAAAAGATCATGTATTAGCTGCATTATTAGCATTAGCTGCGGAAGATGAAGATTCCGAAGACGAAGATTCTGACGATGACGATGACGATGACGATGACGATGACGATGATGAAGATGTGACATCCAATACAAAAACCGCTAAGAAAAAATCATGCCCTAAATGTGGGGAAAAGATTAAAACTTTCAAAAAAGATTGTGTATCTTGTGGTGAACCAAATCCATTTTATGATGCAAAATTTATGAGCTCTGACGATAATGTAGAATCATCCTGGAAAACAGCTTTAAAGAAGCTTTCAGAAGAAACAGAAGATGAAGATTCTGAAGAAACAGATGATGAAGGCAATAGAATTGTCAAGGGTAAGGAACCAAAGATGGCAAGTATCATTCATTTTACACATCCATCACAGTTAAGTGCTGATGCTGTTGAAGCAGCTTTAGCATCTGGTGATAAAGTTCTTGCTAATACTATTTTAGCTGCAAGACATGATCGCAGACTTCGTTTAGCTTCTAACATCGAGAAGGTTGTAGAAGCTCAGAAGGCTCAAGCAGTCAAGCTTGCTCAGAGAAAAGCATACAGAGAATCTTTAGTTAAAACAGCTTCTGAACCAGCTAAAAATGTCAAGGTTGCTGCAAGTAATGGTTTTGTAAAGGTTTCAGAGATGAATAATACAGCTAAGAAAGCATTTGCTTCTAAGGCAATTGCTGCTGGCTTCCCACAAGAATATGTAGCTGCTATGCTTAATACAGAGACTGTTGCTAATAATGACATCTCTGAGATTAAGACTGTAATGGCATCTGATCTTAATAGCAATGTAAAGAAGGCAGCTGTTTCCGGTATGGTTAAAGTTGCTACTCTTACAAATGCTGATTATGACAGATTAGTTGATTACTGGGTTAATGAGCTCGGTTATGGTGATAGAGAGTGGGTTGAGACTCTATTCACAAAGAAATACGATAAGTAAATAGTTCCCTCAAGAAGAATAAGCCCAGGAGCAAATGCTCCTGGGCATTAGACTATGAGAGACATTATAGAGGATTTAAAATGAGCAAGTTTAGAAAAGTAGCAGAATTAGAAAACATCCCATCTCTTTTATCAAATAGTTTCATTCCAGATTTTAGCACAGATGAAGATCCATATGCAGAACTTAGAAACAATTCCAGAGATAATCAGATTAAGATTTCAAAGCAATTAGGGTTTGAAAAAACTGCTGAAGTCAAAGAAAATAGCTGGGAAAGAATTCAATCTGCATCAACATACAATGAAACAAGAGCATTATCATTTGAAGAAAGATTAGCTGAGTCTGGTGATTTTTCAATTAATGCTATCAAAAGAGCCGGTAGTTCAAGCGATAATGGAATGAATGCTAGAACTACTACAAGTGGATTACAAGCATTTTCTGCTGACGATTATATGAACGCAATGCTCAGTAGAAGCGCTTCTATCTTTAATCCTGATATGATTGCTATTACTGAAGAATTTATGAATTCACAATCTTCTACAAGTGAGCAATCCGTAGCTGATTTACAACAGAAGAGAGAAGCTTCTGTTAGTAAGCATAAATCCTGGGAAGCTAGCAAGATGAAAGAAATTGGATCTTTAAGAGGATCCAATGTTGTTTCAAATAGAGCACATTCTGTTCTTCGTACTAATACTGCATCAGAATATAATGGTTCTTTTGGAATGATCAATGTAGAATCCCTTGATAAAAGAGAAGCGCAAAGATTAGCAAATATTAATAGTAAGAGAGAGCAAAAGTTAGCCCTCAAAATGAATAGAGCTGAAGATTTTGAATCTAGAGCTAATTTATCTGCTTCAACTATTAATGATATTTACAATAAAATTAATATTGATTTCGATGGTGATGAAGATTAATTATGTCTGATGTACCACAATTTGGATTAGCATCTAACCCCGCTAATGGAATTAATAATATTCCATTAAATGAATCAAGTAATAGTGGAGTTAAACCAGATGAGTTAATTTCTTTATTAGATGAAATTGTTGCTAACCCAAATAGTGCCAAATCCTACAAAGATAAATTAGAAGATATTTATAGTAGGATTTCAACAGAGAATGAATCTGTAAAGAATGATGTTAGTGTATTAATTAACTCTCTTTATCATGCAAGCAATCCTAGAAAAGTTACTAAGGACCCACAAACAGGTAAACCTGATAAGGGTCCTAAAGAACTTTCTATCAATTTAATAAATAAGTTAAAAGAAAAGTATTCAGAAAAGGTTGAGGAAATGCCAAATTCAAGAGAAGCTTACAACCATAGAGTAGCACAAAAAAAGAAAAAGAAAACTCGTGGAAACCCATTTAGAGTTTTAATGGGTAAAGTGGGCAAATTATTAGACCATGGCGTAGAAAAGAAAGATATTACTAGATATCTTGCTAAATCTAATTACTGGACTAATGAAACAATTGAAAAAGCTGTAGACCTTGTTAAAGATTACAATAAGAAGAAGAAAAGAAAAGAAGCTTCTGTAGATAGTAATACTCGTACAGCATCTTTAGAATTGTACGAAACAACACCAGATTTCACAAAGATGTCTACTGCTGAACTTATTACTCGTGTTCTTTTCTTAGATTCTGTATTAAATACTAGTAAGAGCCACAATTCAGGTAAAGAGCCTATCAAAGATGGAGCTAAAGCACAATTAAAAGCTATCAAAGCTGCGATTATTGCTAGAGGGTTTGATGATGAAGAACTCCAAATGTTAGGTTTAGGATTAAAAGAAGATGCATAGTAAAAAATATAAAGTTACAATCACAACACAAAGCCCAGTTGCTATTGAAAATATGATTGGCGGGACAGGTATTTTAGAAGCTCTTACTGATACTATTAAACATCCACTAGAAACTCCATTTAGAATGATGGACTTAGGTGATTTTGATCCAGAAGATGAAACAGTAGATGCTTTTAAATCAATGGGTGGTCCTGCTGCTATTGTAGAAATGGCACACAAAAATGATATTCATGGTCTTAAGGAATGTCATTCTAAATTATCAAAAATTAGATTAGCTTCAAGAAGAGCAATCCTTAGATATGCTTTCTCTTCTATTAAATCAGCAGAAGATAATAATGAAGCTACTAATAGGATGGAAAAAGTTGCATATAAGCTTCCTGATGGTAGTAAAGGCTATCATCAAGTTGAGGCTGTAAAAGCAATTGATGAATTAATTAAAGATACATTAGATAAATCCGAATTATTAGCCTTAAATAATGCAAGAGGCTATGTTTTATCAGGAAATGAATACAAATATGCTGGGAAGATTGTAAAGTCCTTATATGATGTTATTATGCCTTCTACAAGATTAGCATATACATCATTAAGTACCCAGAATAATGAACCTTATTTATTATGTCCTAAAGGCAAAGTAGAATTAGGGCATGCAGTACCTATGGAAATTAGTAAATGTAGAGAAAACTGCATTGATTCAAGAGTTTCCAAAGAAGGCGTAGTAGCTTGTGCATATCAAGATTGGTTACGTGTTGTAGCAGATTCTCATGAGAAGATGGAGAAGAGACTAAACGTAACTAGACATCCATTAAATGCAGAGAATTTACTAAATCTTGTTGATGGCGAAAGATCTAAAAAGCCTACCGAAAATGAGATTGGATATGAAGCTAGATTTGAAACATCCAAAAAGGGTGGTCATACAAATCCTGAATATAGCAAATCTCTTGAATATATGTTAGGTGAAGCAAAGCCAAAGAATTTAGGCAGAAGAGATGAAGAAGAGCCTAAGAAAAGAAGCAAGAAAGCTCAAACAGATTCTACAAAAGTAATCAATGAGCAATTGCCACATAATGAAAATAAAGAATCAACAAGAGAAGAATCTTTAAGATCATTAAAAACCCCAACATTCAATTTCAATAAGACAGTTCAAGAAAACTTAGATGATTCAAATTCATTAATCGCACATAGAGGTGAAATGGATAAGTTATATGCTGAAATCTTGAATACTGATGATGAACCAGAAACTTCTATCTCTGAACAGATTAATAAAGATGCGGGTGATGGTTCTGATGAATCAACAGCACATTTATTGAATAAGACAGCTAAGAAAAAAGAAGAAGAAGATTTATCATTCGAATCTAGTTTATCAGAAGTTAGACATAATAAAGTTAATGACAAAACTATTGATGAATTGCTAGAAGCTGAAGGATTACATACATTTGAAGATGATGATTATAATGAATTTTATGAATCATTATTTGGTAGGAATAAGTAACTATGTGGTATAGATCTGCTTTTATCGGCGGTGGTGCAGTAAGCCCACAACAACAAGCTATTAAAGATATGACTAATCAAATGTCTGATTTTGTTTTAGAACAAGGCAGAGAATTAGATGAATATTATGCTGAAGCTAAAACAGATCAAGCAGATCTATGGACACATTTAGTTGAAAGAGATCATGCTGTCGGATTCGATGGCATGGATGAACAAGCTGGTGTTATTGAAGGTCATGTAACTCAAGCTACTGAAGCAAGAAGACATCATCCAGGTTACACAAATCCAGAAGAGACTACCTTAGAAAACCAGTTAGAACCAGGCAGACATCAATCTAACAATACAAATATGCAAGAACAAGAAGCTACTAATGGCTTTATGCTTACAAGAGGCGTAGATGCATATAATTCTGGTAAAGGAGCTCCTATGTTCAAAGATCTTCCTTCTTCTATAACATTAATTTAAAATAGGTATAATACCTTTAGAGGTATCTTGTGGCTGAAAAAGTATCATCGTTGGCTTCTGTAATTAAGACAGCAACGCAAACAGTAACTGGTGAAAGAATTCAAGGATCGGATTCTTTTAATATTGATCGTAATTATGCCAATAGTAGAATTACTACAGGTGTTGGCACTAGTGCATCAAGCAATTCACAAAGAATGGCGCAAATGAATGGTACTGGCAACATTACCACTAATCCTAATTTCTATTCACCATTCTTAACTGCAACATCATTCCAAATCCCTAATGCCCGAAGAGAAGTATATTTATGGGCTAACTGGTGGAGAAATAATGAACCTAAGATTGCAGCAGCCATTAATTTCTATACTAACTATCCTTTCTCTGGATGGAAATTAGAATGTTCTTCCTCATATGTAAAAGATTACTATGAGAAGTTAATTCAGAAATTAAACTTTCAAAAGTGGCTACCAGAAATTTCAAAAGTATACCATCTTTTAGGAGATACTTTTGTTCTTTTATCTATTGATTGCCCTCATTGTCATGGATCAAACTGGGACGAAGAGAAAAATGATGCTTGTCAACATGATGGAGCTACTTGGAAATCAATTAGTGTTTTAAATCCTGATAATGTTCTAAAAATGCCAGGGTTAATTGATCAGGAAGGATCTTATGCATACAAGCCTAGTCCTGAAGAGATTCGTATTGTTAACGAAAGATCACCAAAAGAACTATACGATGCTATTCCTGAATCAGTAAAGAGAATGATTATGAAGGGTGAGCCTATAAAGCTTAATCCTATCTCTATCAAGCATTTTAAGCATGGTTCTAATCCTTGGGAAGAATATGGCACACCTTTAATTCGCCCATTATTTCCAACATTAGCATATAAAGATAAGTTAAGACAATCTCAATGGTTAGTGGCAGAAAGACATATTCTTCCAATCAAAGTTGTAAAGGTTGGTAATGATAATAGACCAGCATCACAAGAAGACCTAGATAATATTCAAGAAGAATTAGCATCTGTTGCAAATGATCCTAACTTAACATTAGTAACACACCATGCTTTTGACTTTGATTATATTGGAGCTTCTGGAAAAGTTCTTCAGCTTACTAATGAATATGAACTAATTGATCAAGAGATTTTAGACGGTGTTATGCTTAATAAAGCTCTATTAAATGGTGAAGGTCCTACATATGGTAATGCACAGGTAGGTCTTCTTGCTATGGCTCAAAGATTAGAGACATTTAGAAGAGAAGTAGCCCATTGGATTGAAGAACAATTATTTAAACCTGTAGCAGAATGGAATGGATTTGTTGCTGAGGGTGAACGTGGGCAAGAAGAATATATTTACCCAACAATTAAATTCGATGATTTGCAGTTAAGAGATGATACTGGCAAATTACAGATGCTTGTTACAGCAAACTCAAATGGTGTTATTTCTAATATGACATTAATTGAAGCATTTGGTTTAGATCCGGATCAAGAAATTGAACGATTAAGATTTGAACAAGGTGCTAATTTCGTTACTAATCCTAATATTGCTAACACTGATATGAATAATGGTTTTAGTAGCGGAGCAGTTACAGGTCAGGGATTCGGAGCACAACCTGGAATGGGCGATCCTAGTATGGGTATGGGTGCGCCGGGAATGGGAATGGGCGCTCCTCCTCCGGGTGGTATGGGTATGGCTCCTCCTATGGCTGGAACAAAACAACATAACTATAGATTAGCAGCCGGAGTAGCTAATGAAATTTATAATAACATCACAGGCGAATTTCAAAAAGCTACAAACGAAAGATTTGCTAGTAGAACATACAAATCAGCTGCTCATGAAGGATTTATTAAAAGCGTCAGACCAGTAAGTGGCAGAGGTAATGTTGGCCCTTTACCTGCTGAATATGAAGGCTATGGAGTTGATTTAATAACTCCTGATTTTGGTGGAATTTATTCTGATGCTATTAATTATGTAGCTCAATATAAATTTGCTTCTTTTGAATATTCTAGTGATGAAGAAATTAAAACAAGATACGCAAAGAAGAAATTAGCTAGACCACCTGCCCAAATGTATACCTCATTAGAAAGACACTTATATAGCTTACTTTTATCTATGAATATGCCTTTCGGAATCTATGCTCAATATACAGCTGGACCAAGTATGGATTATCAATTAGACGCAGCTATTCCTGAATTAAATATCGGTGTAGAAGCAGACGGTGAAATTTGGCATAATAATCCTGACAAAATTACGAAAGATAAACGTAGAGATGCAGAATTAGCAGCTAATGGATGGACGATTATCAGATTCACAGATAAAGAATTAAAAGAACATACGCAAGATGTTATTAATGTAATTAATCAAGCAATTAGGAAAAAAACTGGAACATTACAAAACGGTGAGAAAGTTTTATAATTAACCTACTTCCTGTACAAGAACCTGCAATGCAGGTTCTTTTCTTTTAATCGTACAGGAAAAAGTATAAATAATCTAGAAGAAAAAAAGAGCAAACAAATCAATTGAGAAGATTGATTGGAGATACTATATGCTTAAAACAGCTAGGGGTGGCCAGATCACCATTAATAGTTTTATTATTGAAGAGGATAGAAATCAAGCAAGAGATTACATGCTTAGGTGCGCCTCTTCAAATGTTAGAGAAGCTTATAAATTAGGACTACAATCTCTTTATGCTGATCCAGAAGATGTTTTATCTAAATATAAAGATTTTGACATTGTAAAGGAAATGAAAGCAAGAAAGGGAGCTAAATTACTTTGGGTAAGAGCTAGAGCAATTGATGCAGATGTAGATAATGCTAATGGTGATTATTTTAGTAAAGAAGAGCTCCTAAAAGAAGTTGAAATAAAAGGCGAGAAAATCCCATCTTATAAAACATTCGAAGGTGTGCCAATTTACACTAACCATAAGAATGATGATATTGAACAAGCCAAAGGAATGGTTGTTTATGCAGAATGGGATGACAAAGATAATTGCGTATATTGTACTTTCTTTGTAGATGAAGAAGCTTACCCAGATATCGCTCGTAATATTAGAACAGGTGTAATCCATGATGTTTCTATGGGTGCTAGCGTAGAATGGGGTGTCTGTTCTAATTGCGGAAATAAAGCATACACCGAAAAAGATTACTGCGACTGCCTAAAGAAATGGAAAGGCAAAAAGCATCCTTCTACTGGCAAAAAAGTATTTGAAAAGAACTACGGTATTAAGTTTATTGAATTATCATGTGTAGGCGATGGTGCTTTTGACTCCTGTGAAATTCAAG